>Ga0099823_1003161_pt1 | contig 15421 bp, 8 predicted proteins | sample CowpearedBW_FD_76831 | JGI IMG/M metagenome (GOLD analysis project Ga0099823, IMG submission 76831) | Root nodule microbial communities of legume samples collected from California, USA - Cow pea red BW | ecosystem: Host-associated > Plants > Roots > Nodule | place: USA: California | collected...
AATCTTTGTATACAACTTATGATGATATTCTTAATAAAATTGACATTTTTATTAAATATTTATAGAAATATTTTTAAATAAATTTTTTTTAGTTTTATTATTAAAAAAAGTTAAATCCCAAACTTAATTTCAAAAATTAACAATTTTGTCATCATATATAAAGGCATCAATCATATTATACAAATTTAGTAAAGATTAAAAATCAAATAACTTGTCACACATAAATTTAGGAACTAAATCTCAAGTTCAAAACAAAATCAAAGTATAATGTTTTGTGTAGAATTTAAAGTTAATTTAAAATATTTATAAAAATATTTAATAAAAACGTTAATTTTAATAAGAATATTACCATAAGATTTATAAAAAAGTAAATTTAGTCTCAATTTGAGAAAGGACAATATTGCTTCATTTTTACAAAAATTGGGACTAAATTGAAACTAAAAACAAATATAGGGACCAAATTGAGTCACTTTGACATGTGGCACGACTGTGAAGTGACACGTGTCAAAAAGAAAAAAATTTTAAAAAAAATTAAAAATTTAAAAAAAAAATAAAAAAAAATTAAAAAAAAAAACCAGGAGCTGACTGTTCAAAAGCGTTAACTATTTAAATACCGTGAGTGAAAAGGACCAAATTGATCACAATTTGACGAAAATGAGGACCTAATTGAACATAAAACGAAAATAGGGACCAAATTGAATACAATCAACAAAAATAAGGATCAAATGTATATTTAAGCCTATTATTTACGACAAAAAAGTAATATGTCACCATGTGTTTGATTGTGGCAACATTACATAGAGTAGAGAATGCATGTTTTCTTTATTTAATGAATATTTATACCTTTAATTAGTGATGCAACAATCACCACACTCTTGCTTGTAGTGTTAAAAAAAATTATACTCCCCCTACTATTCTTTAAAAATAACAAGAGCATGCAGGTTATGATATCAATTAACCAACCACATTTTCAATAACATCATAGTCGACACCATTATTTTATTTTTAATTTCATTATTTTAATAACGATCATTGATATGCTTTCCTTGTATTATTGATAACAAAACTATACATGTAAAAGTAAATTAAATATAAGGATGAACTCCACTTTGAATTTTATACATATAAATATTGAATGCAGAAATTTTAAACTCGTTGTTACACCTACCTACACAAACAGAAACACATGATAATGAAACTGAGAAACTTTCTCATAATGAGATGCTCATTGTCAAGATCTTAGAGTTTATGAACTCCAATAATTATTTTTAGTCAACTCTGGGGTCTACTAGTAGTTAGTCAATGACTATGCTTCAGGGACACTGACCTAGGCTATTCCACCGTTTTAGAGGGACATAAACCCTAAAAGGAGACAACAAATGATAAATCATATACTATAACATCTTCTTAATCTCATTTTTGTCCCAAAAGTTATCTCTAGTTGGATTGAACTTTTTAATATTTAGAAAGTTGAAATTAGTCAAATTTAATTTGTCTCAATTAATTGAAATGGGGAGAGATATAAGATATGATACCACTTGTTAGGTTTACGAGTGGAGTTTTACTGGAGAGATATAACATCAATGAGACTTGAGTCTAACCATATAAGACATTGTTATCACTCTCAACCCAAAACCTTAAGGCAATGAGTTTATGAGTCTTTATTTTTATATAATATTTTACTTTCTCATTTTTATCCAACGTAGGACTTAGATTCACACATGGATTCTTAATAATTTACACTTAAATTACCAACTATTTAGACCCCGAACATCTAACATCAAATCTTAGCACAATAAACCTATAAGTCTTTTCTTATTGAATATTGCTTTTTCATAAATTTTGTCTGATGTTGAACTTTTACCTTACAGTTCAACTTCTAACAAGGAAAATGTTTTTGTTGACTAGTTGTATGAGAAGGTAGCAAGTTATATAAGAAGGTAGTAACGTTAGTTCTGAACATAGACGTGAAGGTTGAAATGTGTGCTATGGAATGATGAAAGGAGAAAAAAAATGAGAGGAAGAAGAACACGAAGGAAAAATAAAGAATTAATTTCTCCATCAGTGAAATGAATAATAATTAAAGAGCAATATATTTTATAGAAAAATAACAAGAGAATAATGCAATCAATGGTTTTAATGAAAGGAGGAGGTTGGGCTACTTTTTGAAGCAACCTACCATAAATTTTTGAAGAATGGAATGATTGCAGGACTTTGAGCTTTTAGAGGGAGAAAAAGAAATTCATAGGCAGGTGAGTTAGGTGAAGCAATGATTTCCCATTTTCCTTTCTCAAGGATTAAACTATGGCCAAAAAAAGCCATTGTGTTTAGGACAATGGGAACAATATCAAATGCATCATGCAGCAACCCTTTGATGATCCTCTATGCGTAGAAACTAGAAAGTGTGTGTCCTATTTAATGGTCAAAATGAAGAGGACAGTGCTTCGACCGTTGGAGAAAAAACAGCTTTCTCTTTCGGTTATTTTGACTTGAGACTTCAAAAAAGTGAAAGTTGGAAACCAAAGAAGCCATGAACGTATAAAATTCAAAGTGAGGGGGCCCCATTTTGGACGATTTGTGAACCTTTTGTCCCCAACACATACCTTCATTACCTTCCACTATACCAAATGCTTCATTTGGTTTCTCCCACTTTAGTTCCATATTTGTGAAAATGAGATGCATTCATTTTGTTAGCATTTAAGTAAGAGACCAATTGCATAAATGCCACGTCTTGTTCCTTTTCACCATCAATGATTTTTTCTTTCAAGTGTTGTCACATATGTTCCTTTTATATTCATAACCAAATGAATCGTAATGGCGCCAAACCATTTTCTTTTTCTCTCTTTTTTTTCCCTCTTTTCTAGTCATTGTTACTGCTTTTTTGAAAGCCATCAAACCTTTATTTTAAACTAAGGGTCTAAATCTTTGGGTGGAGATAATGGGAAAGCTCTAGCACTCTGAGTCAGTGGTGGAGACGGAGTTTAGTTTTTATGTCTGTGTGTTTAGTTTAATTTTAAAGAATTAATTTTAGAAACTAATTACTTATTTTTCATTCGTCATAAAATCTTTAATATTGATTTTAGAAACCAAATATATAGTGTCGTTAAAAATCATTTTTCACCAATTTAAAATGATAGAAAAACATGCACTTAATCTATTTTAATATTATATTAACCCATAGATGATAGTGATTCAATCACAAATTTGTATTATAAATAAATATTTGTCAGGATATATTAGTTTGTTGACTTTCAACCGACACATATTTGAATTGAATCCAAAAAAAGCTGTTTTAACAATAGTGAAAACAATAATAACTACGCACAATGTATCTCATTATTATAGTGCATCTTAAATTGAACTTTTATGGAATGCGTTGTGTCTGTCTTTCCACTTGCATCTCATTTTTCAGTGAACTAATCAGGTGCAAATGGGCATGATGAAAATGTTAACAACAATTAACGTGAGTATCTTGATGTTTAAGGAAATCTTTATATGGGTCCAGATTCCATTATTCTCTAAGTAAAAGCCATTAAGGAGTTTTTTAATAATCTACTTTAACCATAATCTTTAGCATTTTAATATAGTATCTAAAAATTTCTAGATATGCCATCCTAATCATAATTTTTTAAGCACACTTCACTATTATATTTCCTTGCAGATAGATATGTTGATAATGGGAACATGAATTTGACATTAGGAAATCACTACGACTTAGTGGTCCCTTTAAAAAGCATAAAATCTAGCTACAAATACAATAAGAGATGCCCCTCTTACTTTGTTCTGGCATCTTTTTGAAGCTAAGTGCATTAGATAGTTTTGGCAATATTCATTGGCAATATTCGCCATTGCAGAATAAATTGGAATTCTGAAGTGCTAGAGTCTCTAGCACATAAAAGGGAAAATTTGTGGCTGTTCACGAAAGTATACAAAGTCATATTTTCACTGTCTATTTATTGTAATACATAAGGGTTCCCATCATTTCCCTTTTTCCATGCCCTTGACAGAGCAAACAAAGCATGTAACAAGGAAATCATGTTTTTTTGTCACAGGGAAGAAAAGTTGCAGATATGATTAAACATATCTTCCAACAAAGACAGACCATGCAATCGGTTTTATCCACCTTGTGCCCCAAGGATCCCATAAGATCAAAAGGGTCAAAATGGATAATGCAGGACAATATCATGGGAGCACGTTTTGATTACATAACATTCATAAGTGCTTCTTTCTCTACCAAATGTTCCCTTTCTCTCTCATTCAAGCTTTTATCCATGAGTGCCCAACTAGTTTTATTGTATGTACGGCAACTAAATACCTCACGAGAGCGTGTGAAGACGGGTGAGTAAAATATGAAGTAACAAATGTTGATATTTTTCGAACGAAAATTATTGATACAACACCAATAAAATATGAGTCAAACTCATAATAAAGAATTGATATTGTTTTTAACAAAAAAGTTTAAAATAATGAATATATGAATCTTCGTACTTATACGAGTGAAATCTACATCAAAGATTGATACCACTTTTAACTCAAAATTTTAAAATAATAAATTTATAATTCTTTATATTTTTGTATGATGTTCATCTTTTTTATTTTTATTTTATACAGAACTTAGATTCAGACTTAAGTTGCCGACAACAAAAATCATATAAATGATCTATTTGTTTAAAATTGTTATGATTATCACATGCCATGATTAAAATGAATAGGTGGTCCATTTAATTATGAAAATTATGAAATGTAGCAAGATAATTTTGCAACATGTTAATACAAAGTAAGAACACCAGAGACACATATTCGAAGATCTAGTTGCTCAAAACTACCTCAGTCACAATTTTGTTTACTAATCAAGAAATAACCTTCCCAATAGATTCTCCATAAATTTATGACTGCTAGAAATAACCCTAATCAAATCACTATTATAAACGTATAATTGAAAGCACTAATATCAAAAGTTTTATTCCTATATGCTCATTAGTGTATCAAATCTTTCAACGTATCACCTCATCAATATTAAAATTAAAAAAATTTATAAAGACTAAAGCAAAAGAAATAGTTTATCAAAAGTAAAATAATGACATATATTATAAGACAAGAAAAACTTAGACTAAATAATAATAATAATAATAATAATAATAATAATAATAATAATAATATAAACTAAATATATGTCTTGAAAATATCATACTTACCTTAGCTGGGATTAGAAACCAGTCCACTGCAGTGTGACCAGTATGGCCATGGCAACACCACGAACACTCGCATCTTCCATTCTCCATTCCCACACACTCCCACGCGCGCCATGCCGCTTCCGTTTTCACTTTCGTTTTCCTTCAACTTTCTGCACTCTTACATTTTCCCCTTCCAAATTTCCCGCTAAATCTTCTTCGCGCCTCACCGTCTTCTCCGCTTCATCCACCGACCACCACCACAGCACACCTCAAGACCTCGCCGTTCTTCTCGAAGTCGACGGGTGATTCGATTCCTCATTCCATCAACCTTCTCTCTCTACGCTCCACGATTCCGTCTTTGTGTTCTGCTTCTCACACTCTTAAACTACTGTTCTGTTGTTTTAGGGTTCTTATGGACGCGCACCGCGTAGGAAATCGTATTGCCTTTAACAAAGGTTCGACCGATTTATGCATCCGCCGTTTACGTTGCTGTGATTCTGTGTAATGCGGTGTAATTTTTCTTCCTGTTCCCGCAGCGTTCGAGAGGCTGGGGCTCGATTGCGCCAACTGGACTGAACCTGTCTATTCGGATCTTTCGAAGTGTGTTTGTTTCTGGTTATTTGTTAGATTAGAATGTTCTGTTGCTTATGCGTGCGTGTGTCAATTAACTTTGCCATTGCCACACCTTACTTTGGCGTCGAGTAAATTGATGCTTTGAATTTCTTTTTTGAAGACTATTTTGATCGGTAAATATTGGAGAGTTTTCACAACTGAGTGCTGCAAGTTATGCAAGTGAGTTTCTCCATTGCTTATAGACCATTTTCTAATGACTTTCTAGGAGAGCTGCTGGAGATGAAGAAAAAATGGTGTTTCTGTATTTTAATCGCGTAAGTTGTTCGTCTTTTGTCTGTTTTTGCGAATGAAAAAAGAGGCATGTTTACTGATAATATCTGTAGTTTTCTTAGTTGCCGACATTAGTTAGCCATATTCTGTTGTTGTATCTATAAGCAGATTGGATGGCCTGCTTCCTTACCCACAAATGAGCAGGGACTATTTGCTAAAAGAGTTTTGCAGCAAAAGGTTTTGTCCTTACACTTGATCATCTTGATGAATGGTATTAATTAGTGTGCTTTTCACTTTGGTGATTGGGGGGACTGAGGCATATTAAATGGGGTTAGTTAACTAGGAATGCCTTATCGATAAAAACAAAATGGAAAAAGTTATTTTGACATCACCATTCCCAAATAACTACCCTTTGACACCAACTTTTCCTAATAAAATATTATTATTTAAATAAAATATTAATTTATACGAGTGTCAAATGGGAGTATGGTGTCAAACTACCACTGGCATGCTGAAACTTTTCTAATTTCCGTGAACTTTGCTTTATAAGGAGGAAATATCTGTTATGCCTCTCTAGTTTAATACTAAACTTTATTAAGACCACAGCATATGTCCTAGCAGAGATGCCTTTTCGTCTTCCCATGTCAATAATTTATTATTGGACTAGTCAGTTAACTGTCGTGGTTCTAAGGAAAATTTAGCCACAACTAATTTGATAATTAAGATACGGTATTATTAATTCTCGAACAATTGAGACCAATTCTTCGCTGAGTGATTAGAAAATATCAGTATGTGGATCTGCTTCACAAATGTATAAGCCTCTTAATCCCTTCAAGAACTTGTAAATTTTCCTTTTGGCTCCTTATTCAATCTCGTTATCTAAGAAATGTTTGATTCGGGCATTCAGAAAGGTGAAGCTCCTGTCTACTAGCCAATTTGGATAGCTTATTTTGGGACAAAAGAAGCTTCAATCAAAAGATTAATGAGATTTTGACAACAATTTATTCCTAAACATTATATTGTTCTCTGAATAAGATTGCTTCATCTAGTGAATGTTGTTTTAAGTTCATGGATGCTTTAAATGACAATTATCGGATCCAGAGGATCATATGCTTTTACGTTGTTTCTTAGAATTATTAGAATAACTTGTCCTTAGCCCTTCTTCACCAAATACAAAAGTAAGAGGAAGTATAGATGGGAAATAAATTTCAACTGGATGGGGTGTGTCTAAGGTTTGCAAACATGCGACTTTGATATTTAAGACCTAAGGAACTCAATTACCCTAGTAAGCTAAAAATCCTTCCCCAGATGATTTTTCTTTTTACTCATATTTAGAAGTTTATGAAACTTGGTAGAGAATCCTATTCAACTCTTGATCATATATTGGCAGGAAAAGGCGTTAGAAGAGTTTGTGATGTCAAAAAGTCTACCTTTACGACCTGGTCTTGAACAGTGAGTTATCTCGTATTCTGTGAATATGATTGTATGTCTCATTATGTATTTCATATATGGGGAGCTACCTTTAAAAGAGATCTATATTTATGGTAATTAGAGAACAAGATGTACATTAGCTAAGGATAGCAGACTCTTTAAAATGTTTCTATTAAGTTATCATACCTAGTCATACTTTCATTTTGTTGGTCTGAGCTAGTTGGTCATTCAGGTGGATTTTAACCACACTCGTAATTTTGACACTACTGATTTTTCACTGTTCTATCTTCGTGGATGGCATTTTTTTCTTCATGAATTAAACATTAACAGGGATATATTATTTCATCGAAATATTTGTTCAAGGCCCATGAATAAATAAGGATAATTTTGGTCTAGGTGTTTTTCCCTAGAACTTATTTTGGTTTCCAATAAAATTGATATACTGCCATAGTGACTTAAAGCTATTTGTAGAAGTCACGTGCATATTTCGTGTTTACATTCCTCTTTTTCTTGATAGTAGTTGATCTTCTATTCATTTCTGGAAGGATTTCAATTTACAAAAGACAAATGTCCCATTTTAAAATGTTTTGCATTGTTTTCATTGCCTCTTAATATTGATCTGTACTTCGATTGCTTATATTAATTCTCTTGAAGGTTCAAATGTTACCGGGATATTTCATAAATTTAGGAACTATGATGATTATGGATCTTTAATCTGCTTATTTATATTCCTTAACACATAGTAATGTCTCCATTGACAGATTTATTGATGATGCATATAATGAAGGAATTCCAGTGGTAATACTAACGGCATACAGTAAAAGTGGTGACAGTATTGCTGGGTAATTTTATTTAGCTCCAAAATCTTTCATGGCACTACGATACTAAGCAGGATAATAATTAAGTTTACTGATTTACTTACAAAGAAGTTTCTTTAGGTGTTGGGTGGGGAGGGGTGAGGTGTGTGTGTTTTTTTTTTTAATTTTTATTTGGGACTAATTTACATTTCAGGTCTTTATTTAAGCTTTAACTTTGAGAGCACTATTATGTTGCTAATATTCCCCCCCTCTTCCTTGTGCTTATTGAACTTTTAGGTCCATAATGGAAAAGCTTGGCAAAGATCGAAGCATAAAGGTCATTATTGTAGGGAATAAGGAGGTTGATCAAAGTTTATATGGACAACTAGTCTCGGGAAAGGTTATTGCTTCTGATTTGGATGAAGAGCTTGCCAAGGAAGCCAATAGAGCTGGTATATACTTCAGTCATTGATTATGTATGTGCCCCCCTGCAAGCATTTTTAGCACACAATGTTCTTTGCTAAGGGACCTTCCACTTCTGCCATTTTTTGTTAGTTTCTGCTGAAAAACAAAGACTAGCGAAGGAGGTAGCATCCATGCTAAAATTGAGTGTTGAGATTGATACCAACTCGTCTGAAAGGTTAGTTCATTCATCTCTAGTAATTTTCACAAAAATAAATACAATATCTTGGTCCTTATGTTTCACTTACCGTAGGGATCTATACTCATAGAATAAAGAAACTTGAAAATGTGTATGACTCAGCTTTGTAGTTTTCAAGGAAACAATGGTTGACGTATGTTTAGAGAGGGCAAGGAGAGCAAGCAAAGAAAGGAAAGAGTGTGAGAAGGGATGGGAAGCGAACTGGGTGTTAAAGTAGTGTTTTTTGTTTGTCAGCGTTCAAAATTGGGGGAACTTCTTAACAGGAGGGAGGTTTGCTCCAAAGCTGCCCATCCCCTGCTTTATATTCCATCTAATTAGTTCCTTCCTTAGGTGCCTTGTAGAGAAAAGAAAAGTGCATGGTTATGTTTTGAAAATTGGAGTCAAAATAAAGTTTTATATCTAAATTGTAGGCATTTAGTATAATTATTATACAAAAGTTGGATAGAATTAGAATATGATCATAAGCCTTATACTATCCCATTTTTTTGGTGTACTAATGCTATATACGTTTTTTCTTATTTGATATTTAAGATAAATTAGATAGTATTAGGATATGTGTGTATATATGTATATAAATAACAATATTACTATTTTATTAAATTACATAATTAATTTTTTTTATATATTTCTAAAAATATTATACATTAGTCCCTTTTCAACTTCTACACATTATTTAATTTTTAAAATTGTAAAGTTATATAAAATTAGCTAACGGATCAATTGCACTAATTGCATTTTATTATTTATCTATATTAGAATTGTTCTTCCTTAAACTACAATAGATTCGTGTGTATGTTGAGTTATATCTTTCTGTTAATTCAATGCGATCTGAAACAGTATATTTTTAGAAGTGCTGAAACTGTGGCACGTGTTGATGAACCCAAATGATCATTTCACACCTTAATCTACCAATTGTTCAATTAATGACTGATTTGGATTTTAGTTGTGTAGTTAAAAATTATGTCAATTTTCATTAATTTGTTGATTGCTCTGTCCAGTCTAGCTAAGATTGTTACTGCACTACGAGCGGGAGCAGAATATGCAGGGTTACCCGTCTGCAATTGTGTCCTTGTTGCTGGAAGCCAATCTGGTGTATCTGGAGCTACACAGGTGGGAATGCCATGCGTTGTTTTACGAAGCAGGTGATTTGCTCTTGGAAGTTCAACAAACATGTAATGCATAGTTTACACAATTGCATGCTTTCGTCGGAAGTTCTGTAGAATTGTAATTGTTTTTATGTTGGTGTACTCAAGAACTGATTATATTTTATTTTCCTGTAGTTTGACATCTAGAGCCGAGTTTCCTTTAGCAAACGCTACAGTGGATGGATTTGGAGGTGCAGATCTAACAATTTCAAAATTACGTAATATACGCCCGAAGAACGAGCAAAGGACTGAATGGTAATTTTCTCAACTTCACATACGTACTTTTAAAGAGAAAATATTCTATTACATGAATAAGAGTTGTGACTACTAGAAAGTATTCCATCATTTGTTCCTGTGCAGAGCTCTATACTTCCCAAAATATTAGCAATAAACACAACATAATCACACTAGCCCTGGAGTTGAAGCATTTTTTTGCGGGCAAGCAACGGAGTTTAAGATAGGTAACTCTGTTAGTATGATAATTTCATATTACAATTCTGCAAATGTAGGAATAGAACAAATAAGCTGAAATGTGAGTTTTTTTCTTTGCTACTTGCATGATCTGTCATTTCTCTTCCAGCAACCTGAGGAAAGACTAATCTCTTCCCGTTAGGGATTTGGCTGTGGAGAAGCTCCTACTGCAGTTGGTGGGTAAATATACTTGTGATTTTTATTGATAACTTCCGTGATGGAATGAGAGTGCCTTAGTAGTCGGGTGGTTTTTTGTAATTGACATTGTGACATACATTATATTACACTTACATCTCAAAGGACTGAATCTACGTCAAGTTCAAAAGTACTCTGTATTTCTATCCTCTCTTATTTGGACGTGAAAATCTTATTCAAGGTTAAGGATGCTTTTTCTTAGTCTGTCTTCTTAATAAAAAGAAAATAACACGTGAGTTAAAAGATAATTTTGTTTCTTCCTATTCTATTGCAGTTATGTTTATGAAGTTACTTTTTTAATGTCAACTTTTAATCAGTGAGACATGTGATTTGAATCCTAAGTTAGGTGCCTTAAAATCGTAAAGTGATTGTAAAAATTATATACAATATTGTAAAAATTATTTTTATTTATTTTTATAATTATAATTTTATTATTTTTTGCTGTCATAAAAAAATATATTATATAAACTTAAATATTATATATTTAAATTATGATATTGTTATATTTAAATTTCTCAACTAAACGAATAACTTAAGTGATTGCTAACACATTATTTCATTTTCATGTTAAAGACATTAATCATCAACAAAAATAAATTATCAGCTCCATAGTATTATTTGTGGTTCCTGCCACGAGTTTACATAACTATTGAAACTAGACGAGTAATTAAACTAGAGAAGACCAGTATACAATTTTCGGAGAAAAGTAAACGCTGTTGAGGGAAGCAAACGCAGCTAAGGGAAATACGAAAATGGATCTTCCTGGCAATAACCAATTTCTTGTGTTGATAAAGTTATGATTAAGATTATCAGAAACATTTTAAAATTGGTAAAATTTAAAGGAAAACTAGTTTATAATGTTATTCCGTCACTACTGGACGGAAAATCATGTTCTATAGTTGCAGCAGAACCCAAATAGGGGTCCTTCATATAATCAGATAATTTACACGTTACAGTGACGAGTAAAATATAGATGTAAGATAGTAAACAAAACTGATTAGGAGGTCACCCTAACTGGTGGTGCATTTCTTTTCTGATGCCAATCGTCTCCAAATCAAATTGTCATGAATATTGTCATGAAAACTCAGCTTGTGGAGCGTTTGTTCTTCTCCTCTGAGACAAATTTGTAGTTGAGTATTCATTATCATCATTAGATGATGAGCCAACACTAGATATATTAGAGATTGAGCTTGATACTGAATCAGGTTTGTGTACTTGATTTCTGAATATCTGTGTCTGAGAAGCTGACCCTTGAGATTCTTGAGGGGTTTGATTCCCCTGAGCTTCTTCAGCAAGACGCTTAATAAGGTTCATAACTGTGGGAAGAAACCTTGATGAAATGGATAGTAGTCCAGGCAGCTGCAAACAGTATAGCCATAATATTAACAAACTCAGACAATGTTAGTCACCTTTGTAGCTGAGATATCATTCAGCCATCTCTTCTATATATTATTGTTTCTCTTACAATAACATTCAACAGAACAAACCCAACCTAGAAAAACAATAAATCTTGAACTAATAAATCCTATTCGTTAATAAATTACAAAACTTTTTTTAGGTCACTTAAAAAAATATTAACCCCAATAAAATTATTATTTTGTTTTTGATCTTGAAAGCGGTTTAGATAATGCTTTAAACAGTGAAATAAAGTGATTGAAAAGAGTGTTTCTAAGACAAAAATAATAAAACAAACATTTATAACGAACAAAAAAATTAAAAAATATATATTAGGGACCACATACAAAATCTGATAATTTATTAAGGACCATAAATATATAAAACTTAAATTTATATGTAGCAAATATCATAACTTGTGCGTTATGCAATTTAAAAAGAAAATGGCAATGGGCCTAACTAGTCCGTGTAATTGCAAGAGTCATTCACTTGGGCAGAAAAAACATCACAGAATCTTGACAATCTTACTGCTGGAAAAAGTAAAAGATTCAGTCGTACTCACAGTGCCATGGCGAAACTCTCCAGCTATATCCATTTGTACCCAGATGGCCTTGCCAAGTAGATAGGCAACAAATATAAACAACAGGTAGAGAGGATTTCTGTTTTACATACAAGTCAGCAAATGTAATCATTAAACTGTAGAAAAAAGGTCCAATGAAACATAATATTGAAAATAACAAATAATTAATAGTTAAATTTTTTTAAAAGTTATACTTACTTTAGTAGCATCATAAACTCATTAAAACCAAGTATGACCATTGCCATTATCGCCCACGGAGGAGGTAACCAATTGTTACTCCGCTTGAAGGCCTCCTGAATACACACCAAAAAAGAAAAGAAAATAATAATACCTTTGTTAGTATGTCTGGAGTTAGATAACTGTTTAAGGCAAATATAAAGGACAAAAATGACATTTTCATGGAACCTGCCCCTATGTAAACTAAAGGACAAAAAAAGAAGAAAAACAGCAGCTGCGAAAACCTTGGAGCAAACACCATTGTAATAAATTCTAACAAGAAATAGTCTCACCAAACTGGTTTTATCATGTAAATGAGGCAACTGAAGCAGGACAAAACCAGGTCAAAGGCAAATGGATGTAGAAGACATGAGATTAACATCACATGACTGACTGTTATTCATCCATATAAAATTTCATTCAGAAATTTATATAACTGAAAAGCCTTCAAAATAAGTTCTGCGTGACATTTCACTCAATCCAGTATGCAAGTTTACATATTACAGTACATGATCCCCCATCAAGCCCAAACAAACAGTCAGAGTTTGGACAGTTATTGCCTTGTCCGAGCTGCATCCATATTAAAAGTGTTATTTATCTTATTTTAGTGCCTCAACTTTCATATATTTGGAGGTTAGTGTGTATTTAATAGTATAACTATTATAAAATATATTATTATTTGTTTAGCTATATTTTGTTTTACAAAAAGCCCAAATTAGAAGTGGTGTTTGCCCCTTTTTAGAAGACTCCATCCATAATGTCTATTGAATTAATTATTTTAAACTAAAGGAGAGCTTATGGCTGGCAAACAATTAGGAGAGACAGAAATGAGTGTTAATGAAAAGAGTAGTTTTCACAAAAAATAAAATAAAATAAAACAAATTTATGGTTATTAACTATTGAACACATCTTATTCTAATCAATTAAGTAATTGTCTGATTGAATATGGTGAAAATAGCTAACAATATATTTAACCAGTCTTATAAATAGGAACGGATAGTGATATGTTTTATAGTATTTGGTTGAAATAAAAAGATGATACTAGGCAAACATGTCAACATGGCAAAAACAAGCAAACTACACCATGACAGTAAAATTAGATCAGATTTCAAAACTTATATTATGAATAGATCTTCTGTCTACCCAAAAACCATAAGGTTGTGAGTTGCATATTCATTGACATCCATCCCTCTGTCTCCATGCATACACACACATTAAGGATTTTGTTTATATTGTAAGGAAACAGCAACCATAAAAGCTAAGGTTTTTTATGTTAAAGCACACAAAAAGTTTTATATCTACCACACCTTTAATGCAATGCAAGAGTCTTGCGGAGAAGAAGCATGGAGAATGCATATTCCACCTTATTTTGCCTTGAAACTTGACTTTATTTTAGTAAAATATAAATGACATGCATTAAACTTTTCAAACCACTCACTGGTACAAGCTCAATCACCATGTCAATGATCAATTGTACCAAATCCCCAAATTGTCAAATGAAGGTTAAGGCATACGAATAGTTTTTTTATCTCAAACATGTACGGCAAATAAGTTGGATAAAAATGCCGAGAAAATATATCAATAACAAAAATACAGAATAAGTAGACAGAAATATATTAAATATGACTTTACCTGAGCTGAAATAGCTTGAGTAACTGTATACTCAGTTTCTCCCAGGAATTGTCTCCACAAAGCCTTGCACTGAATTGGAGTGATAAGCACATCCTCTGGGGAAACCTACATTTTATATATATTCTCAAATATAATACTTTTACTATAACATTAACAGAGGAGATCAGAAACCACAATATCCCTGTATACTACCTCCTCCCATGTGCTTGAAGCCAAAGTGTCCGCAGAAGCTTCCCGAGTTATTAATTGTGAAGATGTTGAAGCACTAGTTTTATCTATGAGAGATGAATGAAGTATGCTTCCAATGGGATCTGGCTTCTCATCCAGGCGTATAGCAGCCATATCTGATAGAAGCTTTAGGGACTGATACATGACAGCATAAGTTAATTTACAATGTGCTAAAAAAGAGGAGCAATTTCCAGTATAGTTTCATGTATGAGCAATTTTTTTTATTTTACGTATGAGTCAAAATTTTATCATTATTTTGCTATCAATTACCGCAGAGCGAGCATCCCTTGTAATAGCTCTAATATCTTCCTTCCCAGTCCAAATTCTAGGTAGTGAATCATTATCATGATTGAATACGGTAGAGAACCTGGAAATATTAAAGTCAGAAATCAGTAAGCCACCAAACTAATCCAAACTCTGAACATCTATTGGGAATAGTACACTTTCATTCATCATAAAAGAATAAACATGTACAAGTAACATAGAATGCCTCCTCCAATACAAAAACAATAGACAGCAACCAAGCCTTTTCCTTGCATAGTTCAAGTTTCCTTCTGCTACTTTTAGTCAGATAAATGTAAATTGTTTGTCTCCATGCATGTCTAATAGAGTAGCTCCTACTAGATACATGATAGCAGAACATAATAAAATAT
>Ga0099823_1003179_pt1 | contig 15386 bp, 9 predicted proteins | sample CowpearedBW_FD_76831 | JGI IMG/M metagenome (GOLD analysis project Ga0099823, IMG submission 76831) | Root nodule microbial communities of legume samples collected from California, USA - Cow pea red BW | ecosystem: Host-associated > Plants > Roots > Nodule | place: USA: California | collected...
AAAAAAAAAAAAAAGAAGGGGGAGGTTAGGGCCATAAATGGTGAAGTGTTGGCAAGTATTAATTTTGACATTTTAGCTTAGATAATGTCTACCCGGCTACATGATCTGAAATTTAAGTGCGGATTCTTGCTTGAAAATTTCCAACTTTAATATCTGGCAATGTACATTACAACAACAGTAGCTTTATTGCATTAGGTGAGGTCAGTACTATATTACACAACACCATTGGGCTTGGTCAAAAATAAAATGTTCAAGGATAACTTTGCTATGGCATCCCTTTTGATATTTTTTCTCAATGTTTGTTGGTTTCCCTCTATCTCTTTTCATAGGACTAGACACTGGGCAATCTACTTGTGTTACTAGTGCCAATAAAAAAAGATTGTTGTTACTAGTTGTTGGAAGTCCGACATCTACTAGAGATAAGATCAATTTGCAGTATATAAGTGAGTGCAAATCTTATCCAAACCGGTTTTGTAAGGTTGAGTTAGACTTAAAGTTTACTTCTTAACATAGTATCAGAGCCATTTATCCTAGGGAAGTTTGTTGTTTGTTGGATCTATTGTTCCACTTGCTACTAGGCCGCTATCGGTCAACTCATTAATGTCTAGTTTAACGCTCGATATGTATATGTTTTTATGTGAGGGAGTGTGTTGTAAATCCCACATCGATTAGAGATAAGGCCAATTTACAGTATATAAGTGGGATCAAACCTTATCTTATAAGATGGTTTTGTAAAGTTGAGTTAAGCTGGAAGACTACTTCTTTACACTAGTGACATTCTTTGTGTATGTTTAATTCTCCCTACTCAAAACTTTGTCTTCTCCTTGATAAGCGTCTCAACAATATCACCTTATATTATATGCAATAATTTTCGTATCATGTGCATTCGCATGTTGCAACACATCTATGTCAACATTCTCATTTTTGTTACTCTTATTTTTCTTCCTTATTGTCTCTTTAAAGCCCAACATTTACTATAATAGAGTTTAATTGGGTGTATAGTTGTAAGATAAAACTCTCCTTTGAGCTTGGTAGGTATTTTATTGCCACAAGTAACCCAATGTTATTCTGCATTTTAACCACCCATCCTTTATCATGCATTGTAAATCTCACTCTGACTAAATGTATGGTTAAATTATAGTATACAAATAAGTGCAAATCTTACATTGCAAGTAGATTTTGTGAAAGTTAAAAATTCACTTTTTAAAATGATATCAGAGCCTATTCTAGCAAGATTTGTTGGGTTTATGTTCAATCCTTGGTGTGAGAAGGTGTGTTGTAAATCCCATATTGACTATAAGTATGACCAAATTATAATATGTAAGTGGATCCAAGGCTCACTTTTGAAGATGGTTTTATGAGATTAAGTTTTATTTGAAGTCACTTTCTAAAAATATGTGTGGCGTCTGTCTTCATTAATTTTCTTACCGATTTTTAATATTGATCCCAAATACTTAAACTTTGTGGACATTTGGGTCATGACACATCCTAATTTTTCCTTAAAATTATGTTCTTATTTCTTGCTGAAATTGCAATATATTTACTAATATATGTTATATGGTAACTTATTTCTAAGTTACCATATAATTTGTGTTTCTGCCAGTGTCAACTAAATTTATGAAAATGATAATTCCTTTTTTGGTAAAGCATGGCGTGTACTGGATGTTATGAGATTTTCCTATCATAACTGAGGAAACTAATATAGTATGTAATTTCTTTGTATGTGATAGATGTTTTGCTTATTTATGAACTTGTAGCGTGGAAAGAAAAGGAAGGAAAAAATATAATGTAATAGGGACTGTACTGAATGTGTATATAGAAATGTAATTTTCTCAATTATTCTCATTTTCTTTTTTAGATCCAAATGGTGGTTAGCATTCTTAAATTTTGCTCACATGATTTTCCTTCGTTCATCTTGTATCCAAGTGTCAAGGACAAGTACCAGTTTATGATTTTTAATCAGGGGAAAAGTGTTATGAGTTGTTATAACTTTAGTTTTTTTTTTTTCAACTATGAATTGCAAATGACATTGTGTTTTTAATATATGTGCAGTCAACAAATATGGCTACTCAGCAGATAACAGAAGAAGATGTTTACCTGTGCACTGGAAATCCATTGCCCAAAGATATTGAGCAAATATCTTACTGGCTTCTAAACGAACAATTTGCAGAGAGCTTTAAAAGTACCGAGTGACTTGTTACCCTTCATTGTTGTGTTTAATATTTATCAGCCATTTATGATTTTTTGTTTGGTGATAATTTTAAACAGGAATAGATGAAATGAAGAGCAGGAAAGGGTTGGCCCTGGTTGATATTATCAGAGAAGTGATCATGTGAGTCTTTTGCATCATACTAACTGTCCAACATCCTGGCAACATATTTTCCATCGTATTTTCACTTTATTATCATTACAGGTTTGTTTTTAAGATTAAGATGCCTTCAGCCGTTCGAGTACAATTGATGAATGATTTGGCAGACATAGAGTATGTATTTCTTCTCTTCTTACATGCTATTCTCCTTGTGCCTTGCCTGATGAACATATGTTAGTTACATTAAACAGTTATCTAACGTTGTGAAAATTTTTGTACAACTGTCTGAAAGGCCTCAATAGGATTTAGGACAGGATAAGCTATGCTTTAAAACTCCTATAATAGGTAACAAGTCAGTCTAAAGGCCAAAATTTTGCGAAAAGGAATTGGTTTATTTTTGTGAAGTCTAACTTGATCTAACTCATTTCCAACTCCAATTACACATGGGGTTGCGAACAAGCATAATAATGAAAGGAGAAAAAATAATTAGGCTACATTTAGTGTGGATATAAAGATCAGAATTTTTTACCTCTTTTTTCCCATATTGTGGGCACTTGGATATTAGACTCTTACAATATTTGTAACGTCCCAAATTAATAGAATGATTCTAATAAATAGAGCGTCGCAGGTTGATAGTATAAATTAGAGTAACAAAAAGTATAGAAGAATCAACCATTACAGTTACCCATAATATATTAAAAGGAATAACCAAAGGCACAACACAATACCTTGAACATAGGCTAAACATGAAACATATCAAGAAAAGGTTGCTCTAGAGCAATGAAATTAAAATAACATTTCACAAGGAGAAAAGGTCAACAATGAGCGATCCAAGAAGTCTAACTGAACAACAGTTTCCCTGCCAGCACCACAATCATCGCAAAAAGAAAACCAAACAAAAACACAAACACAGATAGAAAGGGTAAGCTAGAGATAAAAATAATTTTCTTCATATATGTATATAAGCAAATTTTTAAATAGACATTTCAGTAAACACAGGTTTTTAAACAAGCATTTCAGTGTAAAGGCAAACAATGCAAGACTTTCAAACTCATTTATTCGGATAAATATAAAAAGATCAGATTCACTGCATGTTTGCATTTGTGGTGGCCTCTACTGATTTGCAGAGCCATTGTTAATGGGTTTTACCCTACCACGCATAAGGTTAGTCCATGATCATCTGGGACCATTATCCTACCAAAGACTAGATCTCCTGCTACTCTCACCATTTGAATCAGTCTGCTCTATGTGAGACTGACCGGTTCTTTAGAGTTTCAAGATGCAACTTTGCTTGAATCTTTATCTAATTATATACACTACAACACCACTATGAGATCTCGCCAAGAGACTCGTGGAATTACGTCTAGCTCATTCCATATCCATGTTTCTCACACCAAATTCACATGTTGTCTCAAACATCATAATCTCATGCCAATTCACCACCAACCAACCCAGTCATGATTCATTTCATACCAAGCACAAAAAAAAATCTTGTTCTCATTATATCACATAAAACATATAGGGCATCATACTTCATACTTTCAAGGTAAATAACTCAATCATGGAGACAAGCAACCAAATATAACAATACGAAAGCACGTCCTTGCACCAGTCTCGCTCAAACTAGAAGCCTTTGCCTAAGTGACATAAGCCTCTCGCTTAAGCTAGGCATTCTCGCCTGAGCGAGAGCTCGAATAATAAGCATTGCAGGTTTTGCGAGTTCTCGTATAAGCGAGACCTTTTCACCTGAGCGAGATTACTCATCGCTCAAAACAAAAGCGGGTCGCTTGAGCGACAACTCAAGCATAAACCAGAGGTGAGTTTCTGCTATTTTTGCTTAGGCAAGGATGACTTGCTTGGGCGAAAACAACATGGTTCTCTCTTGCTCACACATGCAAACCAGAAAATCAACACAAATCACAGCCAGACTCATTCTTATACAATCACAGTCATCAAACATGCATGTTGAACATACAACAGAGCCAAAACATACAAGATACTTCAAGAAAACGTGAAAACTCTAGCTTCCCTTACCTCAACACTAGGAAAACAACTTGCTAGAAGAGAGCTCTAACAGTAACAACACCATAGCTCCAAAGACAGATTAGAGAGCTGAAAAGCATGCACACAAGAATGAGAATAAGGTTCTAAAGAGGAACCTTGGACAAAATCGAAGCAACTGAAATGGAGAGGGAGGAAAACGGGAGTTTGAGCTCAACTTACATTCCGCTAGCTGGGAGGAGAGTTTCGCAGTTGCCCTAGCACAGCCCCAATTTTAGACAGGGGAGAAATGAGTGAGATGTTTTGATTTGAGGGTGCAGAATGGGAGTATGTGGGAAGCTGAAAGGGGTCTTGAAAAACAAATGGGCTTATTCTAGGCCCTCTCATAAAATCAGGCCGAACACTTTTTAAATCAGAAGATGGATCTTACAATATTTAACATAACCTAAGCAGATTTACCCTGTTCAGACTTTATATGTACGAGTATTAAATAGTAAAAACTGTGTTGCTTGTAGTCTTATTATATTACGCACATCTTGGAATTGAAGAAAATAAGAAGAGCTTCTAGTATTTGTACCCTATGCGTTATATATTTTTTACATCTAAGATATTGGTTTCCCTGGTTGATGATCAATCCAAAATGCTATTGTCATCTTCGTGCTGCTTGGCTCTTGTTAGAAGGCAGTAGATCAATATATTATGGATCTCTAATAATTTATGGAAAAAGGAGCACTACTTATACATTTTTTTCCTACACAGTCTCATTTGTTGGCTGAAATTCAATGCTTTGAATAGAGATATTGCCCCTTCTATCCCTGACCCACGCCCTCTCCCTACATATTTTATTATATTTCCTTTCAGTATTTTTGCAATATCCTCACTTTCCGGTGATTGTGGTTACCTAAAAATTGTCTATCCCCAGGAATTTTGTTTATCTGATTAATGATTATGTACTAGAGATGACGTCATTGCATTATGGTTCGATACAAATGTAATATGAAAGTTTAAATTATCAATAATGGGTCAAAGGAAAATGAGCTTGTATCTTCTGGTGTTTTTGGAATTATATTAGCTCTTATGATAACGGGGATGAAATTTCATCTCTTCCAGGTACAGATTAAGTTTTGGGTGCAACGATAAGCTTCAGCTTGGATCGGTCATTGCTTCTTTTACACGTGCTAGATCTGCACTGGTTGCTGCTGCGACATAGCCTTCTTCCGAAACCGGTCCGTTTGGTGAAATTGCTTTTACATACTATTACTTGGCTTGTTTGATTTCCGTAGCATTGTTCACCGTTGAGAATGGGATTATGAAGATCTTAATTTATGTGAATATTCATCGTAGGACATCTAGTCTGTTTGGAATTTTACTTCCGTCATATTACTATTTTAAGCGACACCGTTAGGATTGAAAGATTAGATAAATTAGCTGTTTTGACATCAATACAAAAAACCCTTGGAATGCATTAAATTTTGGTTTGAAAACTGGAGGATTTATGTGCCTTTTTCTGTGGGTGGATCTTCCGACACGAATAGAAGTTAGCATATCTTTGTATGTATTCCTGGGTGGAAAGTACTATACAACAGGACCCAGAAGTTGAATACAGCCCATTATTTCTGCGGGTTGTTTCTTTCAACCCCGTAATTTCAAAATGATGAGTTTTTTCGCCCCTTTTGTTTTGTATTGACCATGATAATGGAGGAGTGAGACACTAGTTCATGATTTTTTTTTTTAATTGTGTAATTTTGAAGTCTTTCAGAATCAGCAATCTTGATTAGTAATTTGAATTTTATATGTACAATTTTAAAGTATTTTGAAATAAAAAATCTAGAATAGTAATTTGAGTTTTAGTATAGTTAGATGTTCTATGTTATAAAAGACTAACTAAAACAATTTCTGAAATGTAGAATATGATCCAAAAACCTAAATAGAAATTTTTTGGACTATAATTTGAAATAATATTTTTTAAGTTACAGATTATGAAATTTTGTTTTTTGAAAAAGAATTTTTGATTTGAAAATTTGAAATATCTTACACTTTCGAAATATATTGAGAAAGAAAGTTTCATCTTCATTATTGTCGTTGTCGTGTTCCATAGTGTTAACTTTATTATCTTCAGCCCTGGTTTTAAATTCCTTTTGTATTCATATTTTTCGTTGTCTTATGATCTCTAATGAGATGTGTTTTTTATTGTGGTGCTTTTGCAGACAAAAATTATTATTTCAACCTATTTATACTGAGCTGACTATAAAATGATGATCTTAAAACCTAACATAACAGGGGCCGTTGCTTCCTGCACCCCATGTTTTCTCGGGGCATTCCATAGTCTTTAAAATACCCATTATACCTTCGGAAAAAGGTCTTAGACTTCGCTAGAGACATGAGTTTACATTGTTTTGTGATGGAGGAGGATTTTTAAGGATTCTTAAACGATGAGTTATTTGAGAAAGTGTACATAATTATTTTCTAAGATACAAAGCAATAACAAAATCATTAATTTATACAAGTGCTTAGTATTATTGCAACATTATTTTACACTATCTAAACATGTACTTACTATACATGTATAATTGATTTTGGTTCTTCATTGGTTATTTTGTTGGTTTATGCGTGTGACATCTTTTTAGCATACCCTAATCCTTATATTAACCACATAATTGAGTTATTTGTTCTTGTTCAAACTAAAGATATTTGGTTCTTTCCAATACTTTTTAATCTTGGAAATTGATAAATCCAACAACGTTTCCCTGAGATAAAATATACTTTATCTTTATTTGATTAAATTGGTTTATTTGATAGTAAATTGGTTACACTATCCATAGATCCTAGTTTTAACATCAATAGTGAATCTATTTATGATCACTTTGTATATCGAAGATTAAAAATATAGTTTTACCACATTTATTTGCAATCTAAAATTATTACGGTACTTAAAGTCGTTTTTGGGTTAAGGTCTCTTTTTCTCAGCTAAATGCAAAGTGGAACATCTTTTTAGATACTAGGAAATCAATCATTGGTTTTTTGTGTTTTACTTAATAATCAATTATTCTATTCTTTTATTGTTTAAGTGTATTGTTAATAAGTTGCTATCATATATAACTACCAACCTTCATAATTGTAAAATTAGAGCGAAAATCAGGATTGTATAACATAATAACCGGAGTGTAATGTAATGATTTAGATTTCTTAAGTGAAATTAAGGGGTTTAAAGAATTAAAGTATCCATCCAACAAAATAAAATTTAGCATAACGTTTGAGACTGTAAATACAAATGTTGAATACGGATAAAGAGTTCACTCTGCATGATCAATTGGTAATGCTATATTCACGAAGAAGGAATTAAATAATTGAATTTGGATGGTGACGGAGAAAAGAAAAAGGACGTTTCCTTCGTTTGGTATCATAGTTAGCTGATAACACAAAGAAGATTGGGATCTAGAAATCCTGTATGCTACTTTTTTAATTATTGTTTTTATAGTTTCCTTAATCAATCTGAAGTTATAAAGAAATACTAAATATTTGTATTTTATATTATAATCCAATTTGTCTTTATTAATACTTTTTTCCAGAATTTAAAAGACTTTCTAAACTAGAACATTCAAGATTAGTATCTCTACTTTCTAATTTTAAAACTTCTTATTTATAGCTATTCGTTTTCTTAAACTAAGAATTGAATTTTCTTAATGGAGGGAGGGGCGATAATATCCAATTTTCCTCTATTCCTTAATTTGATTGATTCTTTAGTTATTGCATTGAGTGGTAATCCTCATAAGACTTCGACCATATTTATATTTTAATTAGCTTTAAATAATAAATAAAAACTTGTTTGATTATAAGAATGTCTCGGGAACTGACACAGCATTGGTACCTAAAATACCATTCAGAACACAAATGTTAGTAAAATACCTAACAAAACACTTCTATTTTCCTAAACATATCTTTTTATTATTTCTCCACCGAATAAGTAATGGTTTTTAATGTAACATTGCTTCCTTCTCCATCACTCATATTCTTCAACTTGTTTAACGGGTTGGTCAATTTCCACTACCTTTAACGATTTTTTTTTTGTCAGATAATTGACTATTGCCAAGGGCTTTTAATGGTCAAATGCTGTTTCTTGTGGATAAGAATTAAAAACCAAAACTATGGGTTAACAAATTATGAACCTAATCTCATACCAATCGATTCTGACTCTGAAAATCTTCATTATTAGTTTTTCATACCAAACCATAGAAAAAATAAATAAATCTGATTGAAATACGCACGTTAACATTGCTGTATACAAAATACTGGTATCACATCATTCGCAGTGTGAAAAGATTATTAATTCAGTCAAATGCTCACACATCCTGAGTAATTGTGGTGGTTGATATATAAATTTTTGTTATAATTATAATTCAGCAACACGATGATAGCGTAGTGCAACGTGAATAACACAAGGTCAAATGAATTAACATGTCTTTTTCAATTGAGTCGCTGTTTTCAATTGTAGCAGATTGAGTTCACTCATATAATTTCTTGTATCTTAATACTCTCAAATATTCATTCACTGCTTGAAAAATTATGTCGGTTCGGTTCGAACCACGTCATCATAATTTGTAGGTCAGAATCACATTGATGTTTTGTTAGTCCAAGTTGGAAAAACTTATTTGGAATTATCTAATTGTTTTCACACATTTGAAAGAGTTTATAAATATTATTTTTCCGCTTATTTTTGCTTGACAGCTTGTGAAAACAACGTATAACTTACAAATTAACGGACATAATTTAATTTAATTTAATTTTCTCTATAATTATAGAAACAACTTGCATACAAGTATTTATATGATAAACATTAAAGCAATACACTCATAATCCATACTGTGTTCGGCCGAGGTTTGTTTGTATCGGAAACAATGGGCTTACAGAGCCCAAGTTTTTTAAGTTCTGTGCCAATCTGGTTATCGATATACAGCAAAAGAAAAAAAAATGTCTACCTTACATAGAATTTGTTAATATTACTATTTATTTAAAATTGACGTTGCAACAGCATATCTAAGTTTCTTCATTTAAAAATTGAAAAAAAAAAGATTTTGATGAATATACGCGTTTAATGTAACTTCAACACTTGTGGTTGGTAAGGATAACGCACGCCCTGTGGACCTTAAATTAATAGAGAGTTCATTTTTCTCATGAAAGAGAGTTCTGGAACATGGAGGTGGAGAAAAATAAGAAATAAATGTCACATTCGGTTTCATAAAAAAACTATAACTCCCACACATGGATTACCTCATCTTGCATTTAAAACTTCAGATTGCGACGAATTGAACAACTTTTTTATTTTCTTTATAGCTTGGTCATATAAATATTTTAAATTCTTTCACAAAAAAACGTTTTCTTTCCCTTGCAAAAATTAAGTAGAAAGAATAATGTAATGGTGATCTTCGTCATATAAGGTTCTTTTAATACTAGTAGTGGATATTTGATGAACAATAACTAAACTCGTTTTAGAGTATTAATTACAAAAGTATATAGAAATATAATATTGAGAAGTAAACAGAGTGATATCACTGCACTGAATTTAAAAACACACCCCTAGCGAGCTAGGTACTTAATTAGATTTAATACTAATAATACTAATTATAACATATATGATTAAACAAATATAAATTAGAAGGACGAAATTGACCTTCTATCACATTTGTTTTTGGTGAGAGAGAGGTTCTATCACATGACAACAACCTGTAGTGTACCTATCTACGATCTACAATAGCTGTACACATGCTACTACTAGGGACAGCACGATCATGCGCCGTTGGATTGTCTTCATCGCATACCAACATACACAACAACAACGGTGGACCCAACACATGCGTTTCCAGCTCCAAACTTTTTTTAGATTTTTCTCTGCCCAAGCCTCAGCTAATCAAGGATCGTGTGCGAGGTCGCACAGGCACACTCATGGACCTTCAGTCTCGTGCTGCCGTGCAATGCGAATGCGTGGTGCTGTGTGTGGCCGTGGGCGTCCAAGGAATATCGTGGGGGGTGTGAAAATCAAAAGGGCTTGGGCCAGTACATGAACATGTCCTGCAGCGGCGACATCTGATTATTATTATTATTGGTGGTGGTGGTGTTATTGGTCGCGAATTGGGTGAAGCCGTTGCTCAGAGTGGTGGTGTCCATGTAGAATGGAAAATCCAGGCTCTTCTCCCACTCGTTCCACTTCGGCTCGCTCTGCACCTCGCTAGCGAATTCCGGCGAAACCACCTGCTCCGAACAGCTCGAGTCCGTGTGCAGCTTCGGGATTGAATCCGACGGATCGAAGTACATGTAGTCCGTCATCGCCGGCGGCGGCGGAAGAACTCCTCCGCTTTTCAGAATCTCCGGCTTCTTCTCTTCGATCTCCGGGGATTCGATTTTCCGGCTCACGACTACGTCGCTGGTCGGTTGTAATTTCTCGATCGTGCCCTTCTTGTTGTAGATACGGCACAGCACCCAATCATCCAACTGCAGAATCAGAACCGTGAGATTAGTTTTCATTATTTATTTATTAAAATAAATGTGAATTTAATTTATGATGCAGGTGAGCGAGATAAGAAGGGATAATTTCCATAAAGGGAAAGTGGTAATTGCGATTGGCGGAAGATTTTTTTTTTGTTGAGGGTTTTGGATGTGATGTTAAGTATTGGGCCCAAATAAATCAGCCCACACCACATGCGGTAAGTCTTCAACTAGTGAAGGTTCCGCGTGGTTGTCATCACATGATAAAGGTGGGATAACATATTAGAACCATACATTTTGCATGGTTTCCACCAAAATCCTGGACTTATCCTCGGGAATTATTATTATCATTATCATCCTCAGCTTCATGAAAAGCCGGTGGGACCGTCCAAGGGATAAACTCGTAATTTAATACAATTACTCTTGAACTTGAACTAGGGATGGATGTATGTAAGTACGGTGCATATACCCTTAAGCTGTTCTTTTTGCGAACGGTGCGATCTACATCAGCCAGACGATACTCGTGCATGATCCAATTGCTTTTGTCCCCTTTCGGAGCTTTCCCAGCGTAAAACACCAAAGCTTTCTTGATCCCAACCGGTTTCGGGTGACCAATGGGCTTATCCGCCCCGGTTGCCTTCCAGTAACCGGTTCCCGCCGCCCGGTTCGGCCTCGAACCGTTAGGGTACTTCCGGTCCCGTGGTGAAAAGAAGTACCACTCTTTCTCTCCATAAGAAGCCAATCCTGGAAACAAAAAAGTTGCATTTGAAATTATATAGTTAGTTCATTTGAATTTCTTTTAAAAGAAAAAAAAAAAACTGTATTGAAATGAAGAAGATTGCATTAATTACCTGGGAGGTCCCAAGGGTCGTATTTGTAGAGGTCGATTTCGGCGATGATGGGAACGGCGATGGGCTGCGACGCGCATTTGCGGCAGAGGTAGTGCATCACGAGCTCCTCGTCCGTTGGATGGAATCTGAAGCCTGGGGGCAATTGAAGCTCTGATGCCATCTTTGTTCTAAGAAAATTATTTCTCCTCTGAGATAGATCTCTGGTTAATTTCTGAAACTAATGAATATTGGTTCTCCCAATATCCCTCTCTACTTCAAGACTAAGACCAACTATGGTGGCGGCGCTTGAAACTTATTTCATAAGGGAGAGATGTTTATTTATAGGCGATTTGAGAACACGTGGCGTCAGGAGCCAGCAGTTTCTAGAATACACATGGGCGATAACGTTTAGGCAGTGGGCCTTTGATTTTCCATCCACTTTAATTTTTTTACTTTTTTTTCTTTTTATTCTATTCTATTACATAAGACATTTGTCCTATTTTATTTTTTTATTTCTTACCATATGCGTTACGTGTATTCCTCGTGGCGCAGAGCGTGGGAGAGGAGTGAGGAAGAGAAAACATTTCATTTTTTATCTTTAATTGTTCATGGAATTATTTATTTATTTGTTTAATCTATTTTGAAATTAATAATACTCCGTCATTAGGTTAGGTGACAATTTCAAAATTTAAATATTCGTACTACATAAGTTAACAGCAAGGTTAAGGTGAAAATGGCCGTCATTATCTGTTTATATATTTTAAAAGTTGTGAAATGTATATTTCCTTTTATTTTGTATTGTGTTGTGATTCCTTTTACATTTCCTTTTATTTTCCGGTGTTCTTTTTATGCCTTTATTCAAGGTCTATTTCAATGGCAGTTTTTTAATAAAATAAAATAAAATAAAGAAGGTGGGTGATGGGTAAGCGGACACGTGTCGTGCTCTCAACTGTGGTGCGCGCGTGTCGAGAGCCCACACGAGGTGATTTTGTCACTGCTTACGACACTGGTTTTGGAGCGAAGCGTGGGCTAGTCGGTTGGGGCCCACGGCGTCGATGGTGTTGCATGGAATCGGCGCGTTAATTTGACTTTTGCTGCAGAAACTGGACGGTGGATGAAGGGTACACGTGTGTCGCATATGTTCATTTGCGTTGGATCATCATCTCGCGTGATTTATGATTTGTATCTTTGTAGCTTTTCTTCTACGACATAAGGCCCCACCTCACCGCGTAATCTCTACCACCTCTTCCACATTCCTTTTTCTTTTCTTATTTTTCCCTCCTTTATCTTTCAGTTTTCACCTCCTCAATCTTTTAGGTTGTTTTCCAAAAAAATCAACCAAATATTACCATATAAGTTTTTAAATTTATTATTATTACTATTATTATTAATATAATTATATTGAATCAAATATTTATATTTAGTATCAATTAGAAGAGACGTTGTGAAGAGTTAACATACACCACATTTATTTGCTTTTTTAGAAAATATTTATTATATTGTGTGCTAAGGTATTAATTAATTTATATATGATTTTTTGTGAAATGTTTAATTAACATATAGATATTAATAATTTATTATACTCAATACTTAACCTATTTTAATAATTTGCTGTAAGAAGACCTATTTTTAATAATTTTGTTAACGAGGTTTATCATAATAGAATTTGTAGATGAAGTGAAAAAAAAATGTTATGAAAGTTTTAACATGAAATCGTATATGTGATACGAGGTTAGTCGATAGTTTATTCAAATAATTTATTTATGGTGCTTTCTAATACGACATCTTAGGATGTATATGATACATATGATTGATAATTTTTTGAAAGTTGTGCATAATCATCATTTTTGTATTCTAATACATGTTTTAATTGACAGAAGATATTGTCATCCTTCAAATCATAATTGGATTTTTCTTTGTTCAGGTCATAATTTTGGTTTACATAATATGACAAGCTTTATCAAGGTTTTTGGATTCGTCTTAATCTATAATTTGTGGAAGGAATTTAAGAAGTCATGCAAGAAATCAGAATGACCATGGATAAATGCAAGTGCACTTGATTGTGGGTTGATAATGATGTTAAGGTTCATTTGCATAACTTAATGCTCAATTATTAGACATGCAGATTTTAGTCACAGCTTGTAGGTGTGTTAAATAGGGTTAAAGATCTTACATTAAATAAAATTAAAATCAATTTACAATAAATAAGTATAAGTAAAAAAAAGGAATTATAACATCATTCTCCTTTGAAAATCGAAGTTGTTTTTGAATGTTACTCTCCTGAAATGTTGGTAATTACTGAATAAAGAGAATTTGGAGGTGTAGAATATTGACTATTGTGTTGTGTTGATCATTATTAAGATAAAGATAAACTGAATGAGTGAAATTACAAAGGTCAAATTACTGTTCCACTAAGATTAGATTGGAGAAACATAAAAAGTCGCAGTCAAGTTCCATCATGATTTATTTGTCAATTGTATATATGAAATACATATGCTATTTGCACTCTTTGGTGACTTAAATCTTTTGAACCTACTAAACCTTATAAAATGAATTTGTAAAATAATATTTAAATTTCCTTACGTACTATAAATCGACTTCAAAAAGGTAAACTTCAATGAAATACCCATGATGACTCATATGTAGTCTTTTCCACATGTGTGAATGGTAAATTTATGTAGCATTAAATGCTCAGAGATGCAGGTTTGGTTTGAACTTTGAATTTTGAAAATTGAATGTACAAAGTTGATTACACGTGTGGTGGTGGTCAAATTATACAGAGGAAGTTACCTAGCAATACCCTAGTGGAAGACTATACCTTGTGTTTTTTTCTTTTTTTTGCCTAATTAATGATTTTATATTTATTTATTTTTTGTTGAAAGTTGAAAAATATAGAACAGAAAGATGATAAGCATGAATGGTATGTGAGGCTTAGGATACATAGGTGGATGTAGGTGAAAGTGACGCCGTTTCGTTCACTTTCGGTGTTCGGTGCTTTGTTGTAGTTTACTCCTTCATGTTTTTTCTGCACAAATCCATTGCTACCAATGCTTCATGGTCCACACACTCGAGCTTCACATTTCACTCATTTTCTACACAACAATAAATTATTCTACTTTTTTAATATACTATATCCTCACAACAATAAAATAATAATAATAATACTGCGAATGCATAGAAAACAATGTCACAATAATCATAATCACATTCAATATAAAAAAAAAGTGAGTACTCTGTCAATTAGAATGTTAGACTGTATAATGTGAAGGTCACAGTCAATATCTTAATAGTCAATGTCATAAATTGCACGCTTGAACTAATATTATTAACTTTATAAGATTAAGACTAAGATGTTTTTATTGTCAGAAAATACAATTATAATAATTGTTTTTTAAATGACCAAATGAATATTAACTTTGTTAACATTTTTGGCTGGTAATATAACAATTTTTAATGTTAGGTTATTAACGTTGGTAATATTTAATAAGTATTGTTAATTTTAGAGTCAGTTGAATATTTAAAGTTTGTTCATTTTTAAATTTTTAAATTTATTGGATGATATAAGTTTCCTCAAACTTTATAACTTTGGAGAAATAAATTTAAAAAATATTGTTATTATAAATCACTATATTATACAATACTAATTTAGTACCCTTAGTGTATTAATATACATTAATAGATTATTGTTTTCAAGTGTAATTGTGTTTGATATTAGTTAGTTATATATATATATATATATATATATATATATATATATATATATATAT
>Ga0099823_1003195_pt1 | contig 15361 bp, 5 predicted proteins | sample CowpearedBW_FD_76831 | JGI IMG/M metagenome (GOLD analysis project Ga0099823, IMG submission 76831) | Root nodule microbial communities of legume samples collected from California, USA - Cow pea red BW | ecosystem: Host-associated > Plants > Roots > Nodule | place: USA: California | collected...
AGAGAACTCCCCACCTCTAGGAGGTGTTGTTTGTTTTTATTTATTTGGAAATGCCTCCAAGCAAGGAAGATAAAAGATTTTTGAGCTCACTGTACCTTTAATTTAATTTAATTTCCATGAATGTGAGGTCATGATGTTGTGCACCTTATGGTGGGTGTTCCATTTTTTATTTGAAAATCGGAATGCCAAAATCTTTGCCAGCACTCCCCATATAATTTGACAGAACTCCCCACCTCTGGGAGCGATTGTTTGCTGGAGGTGTTGGATTTTTGGAAGCCTTAGTGGTCGTCTTCTTTGATTAACTGTGGAAACGTCGCCGTCGATGAATTCTAGTTACACCTCTGTTCTCCGGCAACCACAAACGTCTTCTTCTATGGCTTTTGATCTCTCTCTTTCTCCGTTTCTCTAACAACTGGAGTTTACCCAAGCGTTGCTCTCTCTCTGTTTGATTACGCCTTTCTCTCTTTGCCACACAAACAACACTTTCTCCCTTTTCTCTCTCTCCGTCTCATTTCATTTCGCCAAAAAGAAGTTTCAGGGTAACTTCTAGGCACGTGCACATCACTTAAGTTTCATTTAAAAAAAAATTAAAAATAAAAAAAGTCAGCCACGTCAGCCATGTCAAAAATGAGTTCAAAAATTATGTTGGAATATCATTTTTGATAAGAAAACTATAATATGATGTTTTAGTATTAGTTAAATACAACACTGTTTGACATAGTTTCTTCTGGTTTTTTCTTTTTTTTAACAAAGTTTTTGTTCTTTTCTTTTTAAACCATTTCTTCACTCTATACATCTAAGTATCAACTCTTTATGGTTTTTTTTTTTTTTACTTTGTCCTTTTATATTGGTTGTTTGATTTGAATTTATAAAATCATGACACCCTTTTAGATTTTGAACCATTGATGCAATAATGTGGGTCTCATTTGTTTGCTTTCTTTTATTTGAAGAACAATCCAAGTGGAACATCTCAAGTTTGGACAAAAGAGAAACAATATTAATAAAGAAAGATTATTTCTTCATGAGTTCTTTACTTTTATTCGTTCACATTTTGGTATTTATCAAACTTTCATGTTAGTTTCATCTTCCAACATATTTTCATTGTGTAAACAAAAAATTTGTTACAAATTCATTGTTGGCTAATGAAGGTTGAACATATGTGTTTGAATGAATATTTAATTTTAGTAGACAAATGCTATGCATGCTTTTAAAGTATTGAGTTTGAGATTAAGTGTTACATGTAATATTTTCATATATTTTTGTAATAATATATCTTTATAAATTTATCAAAGTGGCTATTCTTTTATTAGTAAAAATATGAAAAGACCTAGAAAATGGTATTTAGAATGGCTAGAGTGTTTAAAATAATAATATTGATTATTTTAATATTAAAAAGTTAACATATAAATATTTATTTTATAAACGAGTTTCATTATTTATAAACACATCATCTCTCTACAAACCTTTTCCTAACGCTCTATTGATTGATTTGGGGTTTTACAATTGAGATCAATTGGTGTTGAGGATTGTGGTGAAATTAAGCGTGACATGTTTTTGGCATTTGTGATTATTAGTGGGCTGCTTAGTCAGGATTAGAAATCAAGTATTGCAGAATTATGCAGACTGTTGGTCAAGGGTGAGTTTGCTAAGCGAATCCAAAGTTAGGGGACTTACTGACTTGAGGAGGTCGTTGGTCGAGTATTTGCTTGCTGAACGAATCTAAAGTCAAAGAGTTTTTTTGACTTTAAAGTCGCTGGTCGAGAATGTCCTCGTTGGACGAGGGGGAATTTCTGCACTTTTCGCCTAGCGAATGGATAGTCTCGTTGAGTAAGTGTATTAGAGTCTAGTAGTTATTTTATGCTTAATTTTGATGTATTGTGGCTAATGTAAATTACTACTTATGAAATGGTTGGTATTTGAGATTAAATTGGAAATGGTTGATACTAATTCAAGAGGGATTAGTTGTAATTTATAGTAGTGTATGCATTGGTATATGGATCCAGTTGGAAGTTATCCTGACGCTCTAATGACCATTCAATTCTCAAATAGAGAAGGATGGGGCATGTAGTGAGAGGAGCAGGAGGTTCTAATCTAGGGATTTTACCTTGGTCAAAGACGGAAACGAACTAACCTTGTGAGTGATAGGGTGAAACTCACTAGCAGCGGCTTTGCAGTAGTAGAGGCCACCACAAGTGCACAACTTGCCAGGATCCGATATCAATGCATGCATCCAAATAATTGAGTCATATAAAATTTGGTATGAATTAGGATAGTATTCTTTCATGACTTTATGATTGGTTGTGTATGATCAATTGATTTTATTCTTTTAAATGACTAAACATTTTTGTACATTAGCTTACCATTTTTTTTGTGTTTTGTCTCGTCTTATATTCTTAATTGCAATTATCACTTGATTGGTGTAAATAGATAAAGGAGTTGTAGTTAGACCAGTTGAGGGAGAGGATGATGCACTTGTTTAGCTTGTGTACATACTTTCTTTTTGAAAAACTCTAGATCTTTAGATTGTCATGTATAAACTTATATTTGAATTTATATTTTGGATGACTGTAATATAATAATTACATGTTAGTATTATATGCTTAATGATTATCATATAGAATATTTTGTTTAGTAGATATATTATTAAATGGAATGTTACACAAAAATTATTGCATTAATTATTTAATATAAACCAATGAATGTTGTATCGTTTTCTTATCAAGCTAAAATTTATAAAAGATATTTATAAGATATATAAAATTCCAAAAGTAGACTAGAGTTATAGTTTCATTAAGTTTTAAGTGATAAAAATACTTTTAAAAGTATTCGTGAATATGATTTTTGTTAAAAAAACAAACAACTTAAATTAGTTATCTAACATTATTTTATCGTTTTTAAACTTAGTTTGACTTTCTCTTTTTCGTTATGCTGTTACAAGGAATCACTAATTTTCGAAAGTGTTATTCTCTTTATAATTTCTACTCTCTTCCTTATTCAATTTCACCACTTTTTTTGTTCTGTCTATGTGGTTGTTCATCCAATAGCAATCCAAGACTATGCAGAAAACATTGAACATAGAAAAGAGAAAAATGAGAGGAAAGTGGTTTTGTGGTAGTGTGGATGAGTGGTTCTAGCGTGAATGTATGGCGTGAATGGCGTTGGTGTGTGGTGTGAATGATGATTGTGATGGTGTGAATGGCATTGGTGTGTGGTGTGGTGTTGTATGTGTTTAAATGAGTCCACACAGTATTTATCTCAGTTTTACAACACCTAAAATTGCTTATTGCAGGTTGGGTTAACTGCCAAAAACTCCATCTTACACTAATTTAACAAACTTTTGACCAGCCACCTAGGTAGCACGTTGCCATCTAAATCTACAGGCTGGAGTAGTTCAACATTGCATCCTTGAGTGCGTTTAGTCCATTGGAGCTCTTTAACCTTCTACAACAAGTGATTCATGCAGTTGTGAGACAGCTGACCAATTGTCTCCAATTCCACTCCTCACATACAGTTAGGAATCCAAGTGTGAGTCTAAGTCCCACATTAACTAAAAATGAGAAAGTAAAATACTATACAAAGAAGACCCATAAACTCATTGTCTTAAGGTTTTGGGTTGAGAGTGGTGTCAATTCCTTGTGTGATTGGACTCAGGTCTCATTGGTGTTGTATTTCCTCAATAAAGACTTTGAAACATTGCAAAGCAAGCTTTCTTGAATTCAAAATCTAAAAAACAGATTAGCACTTACAACCCAAAACTATATAAGCAAAAACTAAAATTGGAATTTTCATACTCTTTCAAGGTTAGCACAAATGTAATTCAATGCTCTTAAGCTTTTTCCACAAGTGCCCACATCAATTAGATTTGAAATTCAAAAAATCAACTATGAGTCAACTCTAAGTATTTTCTTGCATTTTTGGTTGATTCAGATTCTACTATGACTTTCTTTGATCACTTGAATCTATCCCTGATCCTCTTCCTACATTACACTTAAAAATCTCCAAAAGGATATCAGTTACACTAAATTCTTTCTAATGACTCTTAACCTAGACCACAAACTTAATTACTTAACTCCTAAGTCTATGTATATTAACTAAGACTAAACTAAGATGCTTATGAACCTATTTATTAATCTATCCTATATGCTAAACGAGACCATCTAATAGTACTTCTAAGATTTACACTAAAAATGTGCCAAAAACTACCTAATTAAGCTACTTTCGTAAAACTAGCATAAAAATCTAATTAAACTAATTCTAAGCTAATAACTCTTAATTAACACTCTAAACCTATCCAAAATAGTACAAATAGTTAAGAAAAACTCTAGAAATAAGCGACTTATCACATATACAAAAGACATTCTAAATAATTACAATAGTTATTTTTTCATGAACATGTTTAAAGTCATTTCTTGAAGAGAAGATAAAAATACACTACAAATAAAAACTAATAGTTACCTATTCATAATTATATATAGATTTGAATTAATAAATAAACTAAGTTTTTCATGCGAATTTTATAAGGATTATTATACATATGTAAAATCAAGTTACATATGAATTTATTTGTTTTTGTATGCAATAGTAAATTAGTTTCATCTCACCTTTTCTTATGTAAAATTTGCATGTAAATTTGGTAGGTTGAGTCAAGAATTTTTTAAAAAATGTTATATGTATTTAATTGTAATTAAATCCGTAAGTAATTGAAAGCATGTACATATGGATTTCAAATAAATAAATTATTGAAAAATTAAATTTTGATCGTGTGAGCATCCAAGTCTTGTTCTTTCTTGTCCTCAATCCCCACGAAGTATTTTCTCTCCCTCACACTATAACCTTGCTTTGCTTAATCTCACTAACTTTCCTCACATTGTAACCTTGTGCCCTAACCTAGAATTGGAGTTCAATCAAAGATGATGAAGCTTGGTTTACAATCGCGAGTGAACCCTAGAGAGAAATTTGTCACTTTTGTTTTAAACTTGGAGCTTGGACTCAAACATTTAATTTTGTTTAGTTTATGGGGATTTGAAGTTGCTGAGAAGTGGTGGATTTAGAGTGACGCCGAGAAGAGGATTTGAATTTGTTAAGAATGACCGTATTATTCTCTGTGTAGATGTGCATTGAACCCTACTCTTGTTTCCAAGAATGTTTATTTTCAAGAAAGTTAATATTGAATTGAGTTCCAGTGTGTTTATGCAAATATCTTTAAGCATTTTATTTAGTATGAGCCTTGTCAAGAATACTTTAACGAAATAAAGTGTGTAATTTTTATTTGAACAAAATTTCAATAGATGTTAAAACCCGACATGCTCCTGTTGAGAAATTATTACTTTATTTTTATTTTTCACGTTGTAGATTTCGTTTTCATGAAAAAGTATATTGTAAAGATCATGTTATCAAAGTTCTTTTTACATAATCAAATTAGAAAATGGTCACTGAAACCTATAGAAATTTCATTATATTTTGAAACATTAATAAACGTTTGTATTCTAAATTATACAATATAAAATATAAATTTTATATTTTAAATTATACTATTCAAAATATATTTTTACTTTATATTATTAAATATACAATTTGAAATACATTTTTTATCGTAAAAAAGATATAATTCAAAATATAAAAGTTATATCTTAAATTATATAATCTAAAATACATTTTTTATTTTGTATTCTAAAATATATAACATAAAAAAAATATTCTAATTTTTACATTCCATAATACAAATTATTTATGAAGATACAAGTTGAAATTATGAAATACAGGAAAAAAACTGTCGTTCTCTTAAAATGTAATATAGCTGGAACAACCATTGAGACCACAGATGGTACACCTACACGTTCCAAACAAGTTGTATAAAATCCATTTTTATACTTAATTAAAGATATAACATACCAAATTTTAATGATTAGCCATACATGCTTTATAACATTTGCTATTTTTTTTTTGGAGTGCTCATTATTGATTCTGAATCCAATAAATTAAAGTTGCAACTGTCATGGCTTGTTTATTGTTGAAAACATTTATTCTCTTCACACATGTCTACCTATCTACAACTAAAAAGTGAATTAGAGGCACATCAAGTACATGTGAATGCATAGAAGGTTAACAATTCTACAATTGAGATCATCTGGAAAATAGTATGGCTTAGGCTTAGGTGGTTGGGAATCATCTGACCGAGTAATCAATAACGTCTACCTCCAGCTGTTGATAGAAGAACTCGATTTGGCTTCTTACCTTTCTTCCCCAACTCATTAGTCTTTGGTGCATTCGAGCTTATATTTGATTCTGCTCTTGATATAACATTCGAGTATGACTGTATCTCCCCGTTTCTCGAACCTACGGAATTACAACGGTTAAAAACATTTTTGGGCACTTCAACTACTTCATTCTTCCGTTATATACCACTTAGAAAATTTTTCCATGCAGAATATATAAAATTGCATAAACATATATTACCAGTTGGGGCAGACGAATCAGTTGTGGTATTGTTATTGTGTAGACCACTAGTTTCTTGAATTTGCAAGGATGGAGAATCATGAGCAGCAGCAAACCCAAGTCTTGTGACATTCGAGAAGGATTTTCTCTCCCCAGCTACGGGAGGACTTGAGGAAATAGATGAATTTCCTAGAGCTGAACAAAACACACAAATTACATACACCATGTCACAACATTGTCCAAGTATGATACACCACATAGCACAAAACCATAAATTGCATATACCATATCACAACACTGCTGTAATGAAAAGTAAAACAGAAGAGGGCAAGGCCTCAGTGCGATGATGGAAATTAACACCGGTTACACAAGTACAGCACGCATAATTCACTCATTTTTCACAGAACTATTTCTGCAATAGTAAGATTTCCAATAATGTGTCAACTCTTAGAAAATAAACTTTTAAGTCTAACATAATCTTACAAAACAAACTGACTTATAAGTTGACATGTCCACACATTCATACACTATAATTTGACTGTAGGCGATGAGATCTATAACAGACTCCTTCCCGCTAAGTAATGGACATCTCAAGCATGAGAATAAATATATTCTGATAGAAAGTGACATGATAAACCCAAAAAACCTTGTTAAGATATTTCTGATATCATCTTAAAAAGTAAACTTTAAACCTAACTCGACCTCACAAAAACTAGCTTCTAATGTGAGATTTGCACCGATTTATATATTATAATTTGATCTTATACTTAGTCAATACGGAATTTTAAACAACCACATTCTAATAGAGAATCAACATTAGGCCCAAAGGAAGTTAAAGACAATGATTGGTCTATCCTAAATGGAGGACAGGGTTTAATTTGCAAAGGACAGGGAGAACCATTAAGGAAGTGGAGAATTCAAGGAAACTGTTGGGAAGAGTCAGGAGGATGTCATATCAGTTGAGATGGTTTTGGTGCAAACATCGAGCGTATGAAGATGGAGGGGAAAGGGGTATCCATAAGAGACAAAACTTCAATACAGTTTCTTAGGCTTTTAGGTGTTGTTCCAATTAAAATCGGGGTTTCACTACAATAATCCACATAATTAAGTCTTGCAATAAAGGTCAGCACAGATCACCAGGGTAAAATCTAACTTTGACAGTAGGAGTTAAGGAACTGAATTTAAGTATTATCCATACAAATGTAACTATCTTTTTTTGCTACTGTGTCTTCAGCATGTCTGACTCGTGTGAGTATTTCCTGGTGTATTCTTTCCTTATCTCTTATTTATATGTTCAAGTCCTGTTATTGTTCTCATTATGGAACTACCTCAATAAAAATTACTGTATGGAGGGATTGTTAATAAATAACAGCAGAACTTTTATTCTAACAACCAAAATGCAGATTACCTTCAAAGTCATCCATGGAGAATGTTGGAGGATCATCACGAGATGTAAGCTGACTACTAAATGATATGGGAAGGGAATAGGTATCTGTAGCTTCAGCCCTTATTTTTTCCTTCCGTTCCTAAAAACAAAAATATAGCTGGGAAAGCACATTCCAAAATTTCGAAAACAAAACAAATACTTGAAATTTGAATAAAAGGCATATGATGATAACAAAAAATAAAAATAAAAATATCAACAGTGGGCAAAACAGCAAGCATGAACTTGCAACTAGAAGGCTTTGTAGCACTGTTTTAGTCCATCAAAAAAGTTATCTATAAAAGGGTCTCTAAAACCCACATTGAACTGTAATCTAAAAAAGGGTCTCTAGATTCAAAAACCTATACGTTTACAAATGAAATAAATAATGAATGGAAAAGGTTGAAAAAATATTAGCTTTCTAAGAGAATTTCCTTTCCATAACTACCATGTTTTATAAACATGTTAAGAAATGCTAATGTGGGTCAAGGATTATTTTAAAATATGATGGGCTACATTGATACCTTTTTTGCAAGTTGTTTCCTCTGATTTGCACGTTTCTTTATTTCATCCATAAATGGAGCCAGTGCTTCAGGAGGTAACAACTCACTCAAATCAACTTCACAAAGCTGCAAAATTAGTAAACACCTATTATAAATCATGAAAAAAATATCTTGGAACTATAAAACTCTTTGAACAGGTACCTGAAATGTTGTGGTTAATGGAAAATGACTTAGGAATCGATATCGCCTCCTCATGGCCTCAGACTGAGTGACTGTCTCCAATTGTAGAATCCTTCCATTTATTCTGCAATGACCAAACTTTGGTTAAAAAGAATTTAACGCTTGGTTGCTCACTGATGCTACTCCAAATAGAAAGACGTTCATTGAAGACCAAGACATTAAACCATAAATACACACAAAACATCCTAAACATCAACTAATACCTCAAACCCATACATTTTGAAACGACAACTTCTACCACTACTACTATTGTAGGCATCGACATTTCTGAGGAAATGGATAAGATCAAAGCAACATCTACTGAAAATTTGGTCTTTGATGGAGCCCAACAGTGATTAGTCCATTAAGACTGCCCATATTGTTAGTGTAACTTCTCATGGTGTTTCCCAGTGGTCTTGTTGAGAGGATTAGTGACAAAACATGTCAAGGAGAGGACGGTACAGCCCTGGTACCATGTTGAGAAGAGAGAAACCAAGGAATATAATGAATTTCAAGGGTGTACACACATTACTCATATTTATAATGAAAAAGTGATATGATAATAAGATATTATATACTTGAAACTGGAAAATATGAAAAATGTCCAAGAGAATTCAATTCTCTCTTAGCTGATTCATTCATTTATAAGGAAACTTGCATCAGTAGTGAAACAAAAATATATGATGATCTACACATAGATGTCCAATAGGAAATACAATAGAATATTGACCTAGGTCACCCTATCCACATTGAACTAACGGTCTCCTTTATTATTGTGTAGTCTTGCTGCTGCCACTGTGGACAGCAAGTCTATCCTACCCTACCCACTTTGAACCAGCAACTCCTTCATTCGTTATGTTTAGTTGTATTTTAAGTTTTAAGCATGAAATTTGTGTTCTAATTTGATTTTATTGTTATTTAAATTTCTTAGACATGATATTATTTTTGGTTATTCCTTTTCTTTCGTTGTTTTTGAATTACAATTATACTATTGAATTTTTAAAATTATCTACATCTATATATTGTATTCTCTTTATTAGAATATATTTTATTTTATTTAAATCCGCAATGCCAATAACCCATTATGGCTTCCAACATATTTTCATAAAGCATTTTTGGGTCTTCAATAATTTTCGTTATTCGATATTTTGATAACAATATGTACCAAGCTTTGGAACCTATAAATTGAATTTGATGTCCTCTGAAGGACTTAGTCAAAATAAGTGAGTTGATCATTAGAGTTGACAAATTACGAGCAAATTTCTTTGACCAACAACTTCTTCTGAACAAAATGACAATTTAATTTCTATATATTTGGTTTAGGTTTGCACCCTATACTATAATTTGGCCATTTCTCTAGTTGATGTAGCATCTTCAACATATCCCCTCACACCAACAGCATTGAGTCTTCACAACAAAGACATTGAGTGTTCACACCGAGGACATTGAGCATGTGAATAAAGTTAGAGACTGACAACATGTGACACAATAAACCTAACACATCACTAGGAAAGGCTTTGATACCATCTTAGTGAGAGGGTTTATGCCTAAATCAACCTCACAATCAGTTTGTAAAGTAAAGTTTACACCCCAGTTATATATTATAGTTTGGTCATATTTCTAGTTCATGTGCGATCTCACACAAGACCCATAGAGAAAATAGAGATTTAAGTTCCCTTCTTGTTAGGGATGGTACCACTCTAGTACCCCATTGAGAAGAGAGAAATCGAGAAGGAATATAATGAATTTCATGAATTTGGTTAGATATTTCCCTATCAAATCATACCATAGATTCCTATTTAATGTAATCAAATCATATCATAGATTCCTATTTAATGTAATCAAATCATATCATAGATTCCTATTTAATGTAATCAAATCATATCATAGATTCCTATTTAATGTAATCAAATCATATCTCTAACATAATCAAACCATATCTCTAACAGATCTCAATATGTTTCTGTGAAGCAAAAACTACAAGCCAAACTTCACTATATTTAAAAGCTATCTTTATTTTATAGTCTATAACTAAGGTTCAACTCTATTTCGAAATCAATGGTACATGTAATAAGAATGTCATGGATATAAAAATGGTGAAATCGTTGTAGTTTGGGTGGTATTCATTTTTTTTTTTGGAACAGTAGACCTTACGTAAATAATATTAACATGATTTGAAGTTCTTATTGTATGGTGCACATAAACATAAACCAAAACTGGGACTTCATTATTCAATTTAATGCTATTATAAATGATAAAAGTTCCACATTATGCCAATATCATATTATCTTAAGCTCACAAACCAACCACACATTTTTCCACTTATTTTCTCGGCACATAGGAGAATTATAATTTGATTTTGTTCAAACCTGTGTGGAAGCATGTCATAGCTCCCGTAATGGTGGAGCAAACACTTCATGTTCAGAGGATGAAGAATTAGATGCTGACCATCAGCAGCCTGAAATAGACAAGAGCATGTAACATCCAGATGCCATCATTAAAGCTAGTTTCAGGCCTAAAGCATTCGGGAATTGCTCAATGAAACTAAAAACAGCAATTCCTGATAGCAACTTGAGAGTCCAACAAAATAAAGGGGTATAGGGTAGGTAGACAATTTGAAATCAATGGAAAATTAAAGACCATGGTCAACATGTTGCAAGTAAATTAACCAAGCCAGCACAATAACTATAACCGACCGCTATGGAAAATTACATCTTTAGGACACAATGAAGAACATCAAAAGAAGTTATTCCCAAACCAAGTATAGAATCAAAAGCAGCTCATTTTTCCATTTATAATTGGATTTTATGAATAAATAAGCCTTTAAGTAGGAAACGGTGGCCAGATTCTAGGGATCCTATCACAAGTTGCTTTCTTTAACAGATACTCATTTTGATTTCCTTGAGAACTTTAAAGTTGAAAGATTAATAGGCGAAAACTCTCAGGGTTCCCCACCAACTCATTGGATAACAACACAAGGGGTTCATTTTAATCTCACCCATAAACTGATTTTGTCCCATTCCCTCTAAGAAAGAACATATTTGTAGGGAATATCTTATGACAAACACGTGTAAGCAAAGCTTATGAAAATAGCTTATCATATGTCCACAAGTTGCTTTCAGCTTATTTCAATAAGCTCTCCAAGACTACTTATAAAAAGCGATTAGAAGTTCTATAAAAATTAATTAAGCTTATTTCCTTGTTAATTATTGACAACTCATGCATACATGTTTAGATGATAAGCCTTTATTTAGTAAGTTTCTAATTAAATTGTCTACTCAAACACACCCCAAATCTCATGTTTGATGAAACATGTATGCCAAAGTGTGAGGTATTAATGCCGCCATCCAACTAAACAGGCATCAGAACTTCCAAAGCTTTGGTACAAAATAGTAACATAGTTAATGTCTTCATGCATCTACACAAATCCTTATAATCCTAATTTATCTTCAGTCAAGCCGACCACTTTCAAAGAGAAAAATTGAGTGAAAATGTCTTACTACACCCTTGTTTGGTGAAGGAGATATAGAATGCAGAGAAAAGAAATTGGTGGGAAATAAAAAGGGTGCATTCGGTAGAGGGAAAACGAGGGAGGAGAGAAATTAAAATGATATTAGAGGACACCTAGTTATTTTCACTCTATTTCCCGCCTATTTTTCATTAAATATTTACCTCTTTTTTCTCTTAAACCAAACACCTGTATTTCCACTTCATTTCTCACCTATTTCCATTCACCTTCTTCATTTCCATCCACACTATTTGCCAACTATTTCTCTCCTTCCTACCAAATGAACCCTATATAATATCAAATTGTTCCACATGATTTCAATATGAAAAATCATTTCATACTTTATAGACACGTTTGTTGTATCCAAATAGAAAATTATGGAGCAAGAAACATATGATATGATGCAGAACACAACTAAAACCAACTGTCATTAGTTACCTGGTAGAAACTGTATGAATCATTTCCCTTCACTTCTTCAACAACACCATCATCTGCTGGCCTTTGAATACTATTCTTCTCCTCATATGAAGAACATAAATTCATTTGTTGCTCTATTAGTTCTTTCTCCACATTCAAAGTTGGGTCAGAACAGGCTCCAGCAGTTGACTTCTCCAGAATCGAAACCTTAATTTGGTCACTGTAATCAGTAGAGGCAGTTTTTGACCCATTAGAACAGTTTTCATCATCAGTATCCATAGAATTTGTAGCCATGGATTGTATCTGATGTCCATGATCAATGGGCTTAGAATTTTCACTGTCATTAGACTTTTGCTCATTCCAATACCTCTTCCTCTGTTCCAGTTGCTGCATTGCAGCACAAACATAAGGAAGCTTCTCCATGTCATCAACAAGACCAGAATCTGCTCTGGCCAGCCAACCATCTAGATCTGATATTGAATGTCTCACTGAGAGATCTACATCTGATGTAAGAGTAAACTTTGAAAAGGGATCACAGAAGTGTCCATTACCAAATGATGTGATATTTGTCTCTTGTTTATTTTTACTTGTCAGAGTAAATGAGTCCTTTTTCCGAGTTAAAAAGGTGAACTCAACATTTTCTCCTACTTGATACTGTTTAACATTTGTGATGTGAACTGTATATAAATCCTTGGCAGACATCATCACGAAACACAGAGGACATCTTTTCCAGATATCACCTTTGTGATCCTCTTCACCCATCATTAAGTATTGTATAATACATGGGAAACAGAAAATATGTCCACATGAGGTTATCTGCGGACACAGTGGATACTCCAAACAAATTGGACACTGAACTGAGAAGGGGGTCAAATATGTCACACATATAATGTCTTCCCACTGCAACATTTTATCAGGATCCATCGACTCAGGAGTATAATTTCCCGAATCTAATACCATGAACTTGTAATTTGCCTGCAAAAACAAATCTTTATTGTATGGCTTCCTCTTCCAATGCCTTCTTGCAGCAGGGGGGGGAGGGGGACCCCGTGGTTGAGAACGGGATATCGGGTCATATTGAAAATTCAGCAAGTAATTTCCGTTCACAGTCTGAGATTTCCTCCCTGCCAAAGGGGTACTTCCATGAGAACCCAGGGACCCAGGAGCTTGTTGGTTTCTATGAGAAGAAACCATTCCTGCCCGTCTTCCTCCGTGACTCCTAGAACGTGTTCTAGAGTTTTGCTGAGGTGAAACCGTCACTCCACTTGGAGACCCTAATTCTGTCACCTAAAAGCCACACAAGGGAACAAAATAGTAACCAACAGATACCCAAACACATTTCTACACTTCTACCAGGCCATAAGCTTCCACAAAACAATCCTAGATAATCAGAACAACAATTACCTTTTCGGAAGATCCACCAGAATCTCTGGCAGCTTGAGTCGATGAACCTAACAACAACATTGAACCACTTAATCAGTTAAAAAAGCATAGTACCAATCAAACAAACAAAAAATTAACCACCACCTTGACCATTCAATTCCTAAACAAAACAAAACAAAACAAAAACACCCCAATTTCACAGAAGCAGTGACGAATCATGATTATTTCCTCGTGTCCACGTAGAATTTAAAGGGAATGGGAAAGATCGAAGAAGTAACCTGCGATATCGGAGATCTGGAGAGATCCGAGGGCGTGGTGGAGTGGGGGTGAGAGGTGAGGGAAAGGTTGTTGAGGAAGAGGGCTTCCGATGCCATGTTGGGGATTAGGGTTAGGAGATGGCGCTGATGAAGAGGACGAAGATGACGCTTGGGTTTGTGAGGGCAAGATGGACATGAAAGTTCTGGAAGGAGGGTTTGGGGTGTGTTCGTTGGTGGTTCAGCTTCTATTCTACTTTACCAAACTTCATTAAATCAAACACAACCTTTTATTTCTCATGTGTTGGTCTCCGTGGGTATCGCTGCCGCATCTTCGCCGAATATCGGGTTTACACCACCACAACAGTGAATAGACTCATTTGTTTTTTTTTTCTTTGTTTTCCTTGTTATTTTTTCAATTATTATCCAACGAATATTAATTTTATGAATATTAAAGTAAATAATATGCATTTGAAAAGAAAAAATTATTTGAATTTTAAAAAAATAGAAATTATTAATAAAATATAGTTGATTGTTTTTAATCTTCTAAAAGGTTAAATATATTTATTCTTTAATTTTAATATAAAATTGAAATTTATTTATGTTTAAATACAGTTTGATTCTTAATTTTCAAAAATAAATAAATATAGTATTTTTAATATTGTTAGATTCTTTTTATATGTTAAACAGCATAAAATGACATTTGAACTAAAGTGTATTAAGGATATAAATAATATAAATGTCAACCCAAAATATATCACATGTAAAAAAACTTAACACAGATAATTATATATATTCAATTTTAGAATTAAAGATAACAATTTGTCAAAGTTTAAAAAATATAATTCTAATTTCGCTTTTAACCCTTTTTAAAATATTGTCAATGTGTTTCTTTTTTATTTTCTTTAAATAATGTTAAAAAGAAATACGGAGAAATTAAGTTGATTAAAGAAAAAAATAATAATAATAGTAGGTGTGGAATATGTCTTATATTAAAATCTAAGAAAAAAAAATTAACATATCAATATTTAATATTTATATAGAAAGATAATAATTTTGGAAATCTTTGAAAAATTGTGTGGACAAAAAATTTCATCAATTGTTTTATTTAATATTTTTATAATGTTAATTTTAGATGAAATAATATATTTTTATCATATAAAATATGTAACTATGTTTTTATATTACGTAATTATCATTATATATTAATAAAAGCAAA
>Ga0099823_1003197_pt1 | contig 15359 bp, 15 predicted proteins | sample CowpearedBW_FD_76831 | JGI IMG/M metagenome (GOLD analysis project Ga0099823, IMG submission 76831) | Root nodule microbial communities of legume samples collected from California, USA - Cow pea red BW | ecosystem: Host-associated > Plants > Roots > Nodule | place: USA: California | collected...
ACAATTAAACCTAACTAATGCTCATGTGGACTACCATCACTAGAACGGTCTACTACATCATCTCCATTGCAAGGAGGATTAAAAGGGCCTAACATGAAGAATTTTTAAGAATAATATAGACTTTTTGTAGGTACAAGATCATCAATGTTTTGAAAGTCATAAGTTGAAACTTTCTTCTTCCATCCCCTGAACATGACCTCAACTTCTATAATAAATGTTACACAAACATATCAATGGTTCGAGAACTTAAATTCCTTTCGAATGTATGAAATTTGATGGATTCCTCTACCATGTCACAGGATTCTGTCATACCTGCAATATTCTTTATTCTTAAGATTTGAAAGAAATAAAGTTCTAGTGCTTCTTTTAATTAAGGGTATTAGTGTTTACAATTTTCTTAAGTTCGGTAAGAACTAACTACAATCTAAGAAAACTAGAAAATATCTTTATTTTACTGGTTTCTAAAATTCATCTTAAAATAACTATGCATATAAGATATCTAAGTGAGTAAGAAGTATAAAACTAATTATGGAGAAATCGAGGGTGAAAAAGCCACAAAATAACAACCACCCAACATTTTAAATCAACAATTTGAAAACAAAACTCAAAGATGAACAATTGGAGGTTATGAGAAAGAACCATTTGGTAATTAAAACAAACTTCAAGAAACTGAAGTGAGAGATGCATCCGGATGGAACTCCATTTCAAATTTCTGAAGATTGCTAGCATATCAATATGAATATCTTCCTTTTCATGGTTCATATAAATGAAAAACATAAAATTTCATCACCTAAATATTGAAAGGGGGAGCTAACCATCCTACTCATATGAATTTTTTTATTATGTGCAAGTCAAGTTGACATGCTCTAGCCATACTACTATAAATAGGTTTAATCATTCATGAATGAAATAGTGATGCATAATCATTGTAAGTCAAGCTTAGAATACATTAGATCAATCAATCTGAATGTGGTGGGTGTTAAAACAACTTGAAAAACATTAGTTTGATAAAAGAAAAATCCTTACAGAGCTTTATAATGGATTAGCTCACTTATCTAATCAATTATGATATTCGGTGGAGGCATTGCACTCACAATCTCACCATGATAATCAATTAGGTTAATTTCCTAATTCATTACTCTTAGCATTAGAGAATTCTTTTTAAACCAATCTTCAAAAACACGAAAAAATAGCTTGTAAATCTGGATTGAGAGATTGAGATACATGAGTTCTTGAGTTCTTGAAGCATCACACTGCTAGGTTTTCAAAAAGTCTTTGAGATGGGTGTATTCATTCCTTTAATTCTTTGAATTTCAATTCTCTATAGTCTACTCACTGTGTGGATGAATGATTGTTTGCAATTGTATGAAGCATTGCATTCAGAGATAATTCTTGACTAGTAGATAAAAATCTTGCTTCATTAGAGTAGAATTATTTAAGGGAATTAGTAATTCTCAAAACTATATTGAAATAGTGAAAACCTTCTAAGCTCAGGTTGCTTAGAAGAAGACTGTATGTAGATTCAATTTGAATTGAAACAATATTTAATTTTTTGGCTCCCTTCCTTTTTACCTTTGCTGCTTTCTTTGATGGTTTAGAAATACTCCATTATAATAGCATTTGTGAATTGATTAGAGTAATTCTTAAAGATGGAAAATTGTTTAAAGAATTGCTTAAAAACTCAAAATTTGCAAATACAATTCACCCACTCCAATTGGTTTGTGTATATTAGACATATTTGGTTTAACAATTTGCATCAAAGCTGGTTAATCAAAATCTTCATCGATTACAAAGATCCTAGATATGGCCAATATATCTCAAACATTTACTGAAGGGGCGTCTATCAATAAACCACCTTTCTTTATTGGTGAAAACTACCCTTTTTGGAAAATTAGAATGAAAATATTTCTTGAATCAGTAGACAAAGGTGTGTGGGATGCTATTGTAAGTGGACCCTTTCAACCCACAAATAGATATTGTGAGTTACTTGAAGCATTTAAAGAATTGCATGAGGAAGCCACGAAATTACAACAGTCAAATAACAAGTATAAAGGAGAAAATAAATGGCTAGAGAGTACATTAAAACAACTAGAAGAAGAAACGAAAATCTAAAAATTAGTTTGGAAAAATTAGAAAAAGTTAAGAAAAACTATAATGGTCATTATGAGAAGACTATACCCAAATATGAAAATTGTCCAAGATAACTAGAAAAAATAGAATACCTGATGAAAACACTCATTTAGTTCACCTTGGGTAAATCAAATCTTGATGCAGTACTAGGTTCCCAAAGATGTGTTATTTACAGAGAAGGAATAGGCTATAATGGCAAAATTAATCGATTAAGCTCTAGAAGCTTTCTTAATATAAGCAAACCATCATCTATTACTTGTTCTTATTGCTCTAAACTTGGTCATGCACCAAATTCATGTTATTTCAAGAATTGTTGAGTTCCTACAGGGAAGTTTAAGTGGGTATCCAAAGGAATCACAAAATCACCTAACATTAAAGAACCCAAATTTAACTAGGTTCCTGCTTCCTTTCCATAATTTGTTTTGTAGATAAGTCTTGAGGCCATGCAATCAATGTGGTACTTGGATAGTGGCTGCTCAAGACGTATGATGGGAGACATAAAAAAGTTTAGCAAGGTATCTCATAAAGTGAGTGGACATGTTACATATGGTGACAACAACAAAGGTAAAATAATGGGTACATGCAAGGTAAAAACCTCTTTTGCTGTTGAAATTGATGATGTGTTGTTGGTTAATGGACTCAAGCACAACCTTCTTAGCATTAGCCAATTACATTACAACAACTTAAAAGTAACATTTGAAGTTAATCATTGCTTGATTTGTCATGCATCATCAAATGAATTAATTTTGGGTTGTAAGAGTTCAAACATATACATGGTAGATTTTTAAAATACTTCTTTTGATTCAATTGCATGCATATTTGCTAAAAATGATGAACCTTGGATTTGTCTTAAGAGACTTGCACACATTCATATGTCACACCTAAACAAGCTTGTTTCAAAAAACTTAGTCACCAGTCTGCCTGAAATTAAATTTCAACAAGAGAGATTGTGTGATGCATGCCAAAAGGGGAAACAAGTGAAAACATCATTCAAATCAAAACAATGTGTTTCTACTACAAATCCCCTAGAACTTATACACATGGATTTGTTTGGGCCCTCTAGAACTAAAAGTTTAGGTGGAAATTATTATACACTAGTGTTGGTTGGTGACTACTCACGTTTTACATGGACATTCTTTATCTCATATAAAAGTTACACCTTCCAAGTCTTTAGAAAATTTGCCACTATCATAAAAAATGAAAAAGACTTAAGAACAAAGTCCATTAGAAGTGATCATGGGTGTAAATTTCAAAATGAAGCCTTTGAAATATTTTGTGAAAACCATGGCATCTCTCATAATTTTTCAGCTCTTAGAACACCACAAAAAATGATGTTATAGAAAGGAAGAATAGATACTTGGAAGAGTTTCCAAGAACAATGCTAAATGAAAACTCTTTACCAAAATATTTTTGGGCAGATGCCGTAAGCACAACATGTTATTTGCTAAATAAAAATTTGATAAGACCCATTTTGAAACTCACACCCTATGAACTTTTCAAAGGCAAAAAACAAATGTTTCTTATTTTAAAGCATTTGGTTGTAAGTGTTTCATATTAAATAATGACAAGTCTAACCCTCGCAAATCTGACTCTAAAGCTGATGAAGGCATCTTCTTACGATACTCATTGACAAACAAAGCCTATAACAAAAAAAAACATCAACTATTGAGGAATCCATTCATGTTGCATTTGATGAGTATATACAAAGTATTACTAACCCACCTAGACCAAGAAATATTGTAGATCAAAATGAAACAAGTGCATATTTGACAAGGGAGCATTCAGAAATCCAAGAAGAAAAGCAATTTGTTGATGCAAGTTCACCTCATGCAACTGGCTAACCCAAGGACTGCATTGTTCCTAAAAATGTGTCTGTTGAAATCTTATAGGAGATCTATCCAAGGGTGTCTCCACTAGAAGACAACTCAACCAATTTTGGCTAAATGTGGCCTTTGTATCCCAAATTGAACCACAGTTAGTAGATGATGCACTAATGGATGACAATTGGTTTCTAGCAATGTAGGATAAGTTGAATCAGTTCGAGAGAAATAAAGTCTGGGAACTTGTTCCAAGAAACAAAGCTCAACAAGTCATTGGAACAAAGTGGATTCTCAGACACAAACTGGACAATTCTGGCTCTATAATAAAAAAATAAAGCTAGATTGGTGGCAAAAGGTTACAATCAAGGAAAAGGAATCGATTATGATGAAACATATGCCCCATTAGTGAGACTAGAAGCTATTAGAATTATGCTAGTAATATCATCATTGTTGAACTTTAAGCTTTTCCAAATGGACATGAAGAGTGCCTTCGTAAATGGATTAATTAAAGAAGAAGTCTATGTAGAACAACCACCAAGGTTCAAAGACTTTGAATCTCTAAACCACGTGGTTAAATCGAAGAAGGCTCTATATGGATTAGAACAACCTCTAAGATCATGGTATGAAAGGTTGAGTCAATTCTTTATGAAAAGTAACTTTCAAAGGGGCAAAGTAGATTTCACTCTATTAATTAAGAAATCTGAAATGATTTACTATTTCATCAAATCTATGTTCAAATCTAATGGAAAATTTGTGAGTGATGAAGTGAAGGAAATTGGTTTAAGTTCAATTCTAATAAATTTTATAATTGTCAACCACACTTCAAGTAAATTTAATTAATTTCTTCTTATATTCTTTGAAGGAAAAATTCAAGCTAATGAATTTTCATCTTTATCAAAAGAAATATCAAGTATTGATTTCTTAGCTCAGCTCCCAGAACTTGAGAACATTTTGGACATGTTAGGGGTTTAGGTTTAGGTCCTCGGTCATCTAAAGTGTTTAGACTCATTTGGATACCATAATCCAACATTAGTTGTCCCTTTCAGATACTTCAGAATCCTCTTTGCAGCTTTGAAGTGTGATTCCATTCGATTAGATTGAAACCTTGCACAAAAGCAAACACCAAATTGAATATTCGGCCTACTAGCAATTAGATATAGCAAAGAACAAATTAACCTTCTATATTTGGGTGAATCAACTTGTTGTCCAGCTTCATCTGCATCCATAAGACAATTTGTAGCAATTGGAGTGGTAGCCTCTTTGCAATTCTCCATTTTGAACGTTTTCAACAAGTCAAAATAGTATTTTGACTGGCTTAAAATTGTCCCATGCTTGAGTTGCTTTACTTGCAACCCTAGGAAATAGGTTAGCTCACCCATCATAGACATCTCAAATTCTCCCTACATAGTTGCAACAAACTCTTCACACTTGGACTTGTTATTTGATCACAAGATTATATCATCAACATACACTTGAACAAGTATCACATCGCTTAGATGTTTTCTAATGAAAAGTGTTTTATCAACAACACCTCTATCATAACCTTTTGATAAAAGAAAATTTCTTAGCCTCTTATACCACTGTCGTGGTGCTTGTTTCAAACCATACAAAGCATTTTTCAATTTGAATACATGATTAGGATAGTTGTGATACATACACTTCTTCATTTAAAAAACCATTAAAGTTATTAGCACCCCACAACGTCCATCTTAAGACGATACCTTTAATTAAATATGAAAAAAGATGTGATTTTCAAAATAAGTAATTTTCCTCAAAAGTAACAATAAAAGGATGTACAAAAGAAACAAAAATATTTTTTTGGTTTTTTGGGCTGGACGAGGATTAATCCTCACTCCTACGTATCTCCATGTGAATGGAAAATCAGGGTTACATAGTTCTTTAGAATCTTTTCGAGATTGTTGATTTGAGTTTTTTTTTATAATTTTGAAAACCTTTTTTGTTTTTTGGTATTTTTAATTATTTGAAAATGAGTGTCACACGACGCGAGTGGCCAGACAGACACTAAAATTAAACAAAGAAAACTCTTTTATCTTTAGTTCTTTACATTATTTTTGGTATATTATCTAAAAAAATAAATTTGGAAATTGGTGTCATACGGCGCAAGCGGCCGGACATACACTAAAAGAGATGAAGAAAAAACTATTTTTTATGATTTTTAGAATAAAATATTTATGAACACTAGAAAATTGTAAGGCCCAATTATTTTAAGTCCTTGTTTTATAGGGGATGCCCCAAATCAGTTGGGCTTAGGGCTGGGCCATAGGGAGCCAAAGACCTAAACTGCCCTAATCCCATTCATTTCGCTCGACTTTCATAAAACAACCTCTCTCTCCTTAGAGCTGCAGCCATTCCTCTACTAGGGTTTCGAGACCCATTCATCTTTAAGCGAGTTCAACTCATTTTTTTCCACTCACGTAAGTTGATTCTTCTTCATACCTTCCTTCTTTCCAACTCTGTGGTCGTGAGTCTAACTAGGGTTCACCTTGGTAACCCATTTCGAATTTGTTCCACTGTTTTTCAGCTCTCGAAGCTATTCCTTGAGCTACTATGCTCCACGGTTTGGGTGTCGAAGTTCTTGGCTAGCATTTTCTAGGTAGGGGAAGCTAGGGATTTCTTATTTAATTCGATTCTTGTTTATTTTGCCATTGTTTTAATGATTGTATGGTTGATGTGCTACTGTAAATACTTGGATGGATTTGTATTGATGTTTGATTATGAGTGTATGGTTGTTGCAGGGAGAATAGTGGCGAAACCTGATGTTTTCGCCCAAGCGACCCTATCTCGCCTAGGCGAGACTTGCAGAAACAGGTCCAAGCTCGCATTCGAACTCTCGTTCAAGCAGAGAGCTCTCGTTTTGAGCGAGGTACTATCTCGCTCAGGAGAGAGAGGCTCGCCTAAGCGAGAACGCGTGGGAGCTTGAGGCACGTCGCTGCAGTTGTAGCCCAGGCGAGGAACCTCACCTTTGGGCAAAGGGTGGCCTCGCTCAAGCGAGGAAGGCTCGCCTAAGCGAGAACTTGCGAGTCCCTCAGGGCTTTCTCTTGATAGTCTCGCCTAAGCGAGGACTTGTAGCTTGAGCGAAAGACCACTTTCGCCTAAGCGAGGGTCCCTAGCTTGAGCGAGACTAGTGCGGGGATTGCTCCATGATTGTGCTTTTCATGCTTTTGGTTGTTAATTGTGAGCTTGGTTTGGATTTCCTTAATTGAAGTATGAAGTGTATGAATATGCATGAGTAAAATGGTTTATGGGTGGTAAATGATAAGTTTAATATGACCCTAGCATGTGATCTGTATGGAATGGTTGGTTATCAAAGTGGCATGATTTTTGGCATGATAAATGATTCTATATTAATTGATGGAAACATGATGTTGGTTTGGTTAGCGCGTAATTCCACGATAGTTTCATGGTGGTGCCTCATTGGTTAGGGCGTAATTCCATGAGCCTCTAGGTGAGACCTCATGGTGGTGCCTTAGTGGTCGGGACGTAATTTCATGACCCCTGTTAGTGAAAGTTCATGGTGGTGCCCCATCTATATAATTTAGTAAGGATTCAAGGTAAGGATTGCATCCTGACACTCTAAAGAGTCAGTTAGTTTCACATATAGCGTACTGACTCGAGTGGTGAGAGTAGTAGGAGGCCTGAAACACTTTAACGGCTAACCTTGTGTATGGGGGAAAGAAACACTGTAACAATTATCTCGGTAGAGCAGTAAAGGCCACCGCAAGTGCAAGCATCCACTGAATCCGACTAATTATATGTATCTAGATGAGTCGTGTCTGAGTCTTAGTGTATTGTTTGAAAGTTATAACATGATTGGTTGGCTTATGCATCTTGAACTATAAAATTGTATGTAATTGTATGATAAATCATTTTCTGCTCTAGCTTACCCTTTTGTTTGTTGTATGTTCTGTTTGTGTGGTTTTCTCTTTTTGCGATGATCATCAATTTATTGATGTGAGAAGATGCGAGAAATCCTCGTGGTCATCATGGAAATGGTGACTCCACAGTATAGCTTGCTTGGGTTGGATTCCTTTTGCTTGGGATTTTCTTTTAGGGCTACGACCCATGTATTGTCTTGCCTCTAGGCTTTATTTTGAATTACTATTTATTCTTACTATACTTTGTTACTGGCATCGTGGTGTGCCTTAATCCTTTCTTGTTCCTTTTGGGATAATTGTAGGAGTAGCATTTATACTCCAGGACCGTGCTTACTATATTATCCTATGTGACATTCCTTAAATTAGTGTTATTAATTAAATAGGGTGTTACAAAAATAATATCCCTTAATCAAAAAATCGAAGTTATATGTAAAATAAAAACAACGCGTTCAATATTAAAAGATAATATAAGAAAAAAGGAATGAATAAAAAAAATAACGACAATGACATACCTTCTACACCTTTCAATTCCTTTTCTCTTGTATCAATCTCACCCTCTCATTTTGTATTCTATAACTACCTTTTCTTTTCCTTTTTCTTGCCTTCTAGAGAGGTGTGTGTGGGTGGTAATGAAAGAAAGAAAGAGTGTAGAGAATGTTTTCTTCTCTTTCTTTTTCTACCTCCTTCAATATGTTTTTTTTATTTTTATCTTTTTTATAGAGAGATAAAAGAAGATGTGTGTATGTGGGAATGGTGATGGGAAAGAATGAGAGAAGTGTAGAGAATATCTTTTTTTTATCCTGACAGAGTGCGTATTTATACTCACACCTTGCAATATCAATGAAATCTTAGCCTTAATTGTAATGAACAATATAAGAAAGGAATTGGTCATGATAGCAACACATTATGAGGATCAAATCGCAGCAAATCAGAGCACAAAATCAATCAAGATCGGTAATATTGATTCTAACCATTAACAAATCAGAGCACAAAATCAATCCCAATTAGTAATATTGATTCTTACCATTTGAAAAGATATTGCTTCTAATTACTATAATCATATCACTAATTTCTCTATCAGAAACAAAAGGGTAGAAAATATTTGAGTTGTTAGGAAGAGGGGTGTGATAACAACTTAGGCTTTTCCTTCTTTTTTCCTTTTTTTTGTTTTTTTTTTCATCTCTCTTTTTTCTTTTTTTTTTCTAAAATTAAAGTTTGAAAATCTTTGAAGAAAATTTTGTTTCACATTTTTTTTATTTTCCATTAACTAAAAACCTTTATTATATTTTATTTTTTATTATTTTTTTTAAATAAATTTATTCACCCGGACGAAATTGGGTGTTGACAATATGTTTCATCAAAATCAATACATCCCTCTTGATTATAACCTTTAGCAACTAGCCTAGCCTTATTCCTAACAATGTTACCACTTTCATCCATTTTATTCCTAAACATCCATTTAGTACCAATCACATTCATTTCATTAGTTCTAGGAACAAGAGACCACACATCATTTCTAGTGAATTGATTAAGCTCATCTTGCATAGCAACAAACCAATTACTATCACCTAATACATCATTCACATTCTTAGGTTCAATTTGAGACACAAATGCAACATGTTCAAAGAATACAAGCTGGCGTCTTATGAATACTCCATGTTTTATATCACCAATTCTAGCTAGTTCCTATAATGATCTTTTCTTTCTCTCAACCACTCCATTTTGTTATGGAGTTCTAGGAGCTGAAAAGTTATGCTTAATGCAATGTTTTCACAAAAGTGCTCAAACTTTTCATTTTGAAACTTTCCACCATGATCACTCCTGAGAGAAAATATTTTAGAACCTTTATCATTTTCTAAAACCTTGGCAAGTTTCTTAAAAGCATAAAAGGTTTCATTTTTGGTAGCTAGAAATAAAGTCCATGTAAATCTAGAAAAATCATCAACAACAACCAATGCATAATAGTTTCCACCAAGACTCATAGTTCTAGAAGGACCAAATTGATCCATGTGAAGCAACTCCAAGGGCCTTTCAGTTGAAATATAGTTTTTGGGTTTAAAGGAAACCTTTGTTTGCTTTCCCTTTTGGAATGCTTCACATATTCTATCCTTCTCAAACTTAAGTTTTGGTAACCCTTCAACCAACTATTTTCTATTTAGCCAATTCAAATGGTGCATATGTATGTGACAAAGCCTCCTATTCCATAACCTAATATCATCCTCTTTTGTAAGCAAGTAATGAATACTAAATAATGCATGATGTAGATTAAGCAAGTATATATTGTTGACTCTTTTTCCTACCAACACAATGCTACCACATGCATCATATATAAGGCACTGATTTGGTTCAAACACAACGTTAAAACCTTTGTCACATAGTTTACTTATACTTATTAAATTGTGCTTTAGCCCTTCAACTAGAAGCACGTTGTGGATGTTGAATGAGGCTTCATTGCTTATGACTCCACTTCCAAGTATCCTTCCTTTGTTATTGCCACCATAAGTCACAAAGTCTTCTTCCTTTAGTTCCAACTTTGGAAACTTGCACTTGTCACTAGTCATATGCCTTGAGCAGCCACTATCAAGGTACCATAGGTCTTTATTTTCATGTTTTATGACCTACAAAACAACATAGCATTACATGGTACCCTTTGATAGTTTGGCTCCAACATTGTTATGCCTTTCAAGATCCTTTTGGGATCCATTTCATAAATCTCGTACGTACATCATATTTTCTAATATAGCAATTCTTAAGCACATGACCTTTCTTCATACAATAGTTGCAAGAAATGAATGGCATAGCATTTGGCTCACTTTTTGAAAAGAAACTAGAGAACTTTTTGGCTTTCTTTTCAAGGATTGGATTATAACCAAGTCCAACCTTCCCAAAAACACAATTTTGAGAGCCAATAACAACTTCTAGGTTTGTTTTTCCTCTTGTGAACTTTGCACACAAGTTTTCAAAAGATATTTCACTTGATTTTTCAAAGTAATGCAGTTTTCCAAGGTTTTATAGCTAGCTGTTTTTTAGAACAATCGATTGAATTACTGTAAATCATTTCTAAATGTTCAAAATAAGTTTTTAAGTCGGTTGTTTCTGATTCTAGTTGGATAACTCTATTTTCTAGCCAACTATTTAATCCTTTTAGCCGATTGTTCATGACAACGATTTTGTTAGCCTCACTATGCAACTCTTCAATGTCATGCAACAATTTATAATTGTCATTTTTATCTTTGGATGACAAGGAACTCACTTGGCTTGATGAGGATGATTCATATCCGACCATGATGCATATATTTGTTAACTCATTATTGTTCTCCCAAGCTATATAGGCACGTCTTTCCTTGTCCTTTTTCTCCTTTTTCCTATCACCTAGCTTCTCCTTCTCTTTGTTAACATTAGGACATTCAATCTTGATATGTCCTTACTTTCCACAATTATAACATGAGATTTTAGAAGTATTACTTGAATCAATTTTTTTAGAAATGTACCTCTTTGATTACCTTTGTTGCCTTTCCTCTTGAGATACTTCCCAAACCTCTTGACTAGTAGATTCAAGTTCTCATTATCACTTCATTCAACTACCTCTTCATCGGTTTCATCACTCTTCTTGGAGATAGCCTTCAAGGATATAGTTTTCACCTTTTTCTCACTTGACTCAAGCTCACTTAGCCTTTTGCATTTCAATCTCATGCTCTCCTAGTTTGCCAAACAGTTCATCTTTGGTGATGATAGGTAAATCCTTAGATTCTGAGATGGTAGTCACCTTTGGTTGCCAACTTCTATCAAGACACTTTAGCACTTTGTTGTTTAGCTCCTCTTTGTCAAATTCTTTGCCTAGACCCATAAGATGGTTGACAATGTGAGTGAACCTTTTTTGAACTTCAGTTATGGACTCTCCTTTTTGCATCTTGAAAAGCTCATACTCGTGAATCAAGGCACGCTTCCTTGCTCTCTTCACTTCATTCGTCCCCTTATATGTGACTTCTAGTACCTCCCACATTTCCTTTGCACTCTTACATTGGGAGACCCAAAAAAAATTCATCCATATTCAAAGAAGAAGTGATGATATTCTTTGTATTGTAGTCATATTGAGCTTCTCTCCTTTCTTCATCCACCAATTTAGTCCAAGGCTAGTCCATTAACTATTGAATCCCAAATTCCTTTGTTTATAGTTTCAATGAAAATTTGCATTCTTATTTTTCAAAACTGATAGTTTATGCCACTAAACATAGGTGGCCTATGAATAGAGGCACCCTCAGCAAAAGGGAGTTTATTTGCAGCCATTTCAAAAGATTTTTTATCAAACTTGAATATCTTTCAAGAACCTTGCTTTGATACCAATTGTTAGTTTTGATTGGCGATTTAAGACAAGAAGGGGGGTTGAATTGGCTGTTTAAAACTTTTTCAAAAACATAAAATCCCATTCAATTGAATTAAATAGACTGGAGAATTAGAATGTTAAAATTGTAGAACAATACACTTTCAATCGGTCAAAAAATAAAATAGCATACTAGTTTGTTCTTGAGCTATGAAATAGTCGATTAAACTTTCAAATTAGTCACCTAAAATCCTGGGAATTTATGCAAAATGCAGAATTCACATATTTAACTTAAACAACAAACTTTTACATACAAGACTTGTTCCAAACAATATTTTTAACAAGTATACAGCCTCAGATTACACAAGAATGCATTAAAGCATAACAAATAGTGGATTCCTTGGTTTTCTTGAGATTTTAGAGTGATTCAGAGTGACTGAGATGAAGGAAAGAGAATTCCACAATTGTTTTTATACTGGTTCACTCAATCACAAAGCGACATCCAGTTTACCAGGATAGCCTAAGCCTGGTTTCCACTTTATTCAAAAGTTTTACAAATCACACACCAAGATTACACTTTTGAACAAAGAAACTCAAAAGATTTTTGACTCACAAAAATATAGACTAACACCTTGCAAGAATTACACTTACAGACCTCAAATTACATCACACAAACAACTAGAGGCACAAGAATAACCAAACCTGATGACGACTCTCCGTAGCCAACTATACATGTGTTCTTTAAGTTAATCCTAAGCCAAAATGCCTCCAAGATCAACCAAGATCTTTAATCAACACGTTGCAGCTGTGTATTACAGAGAGAGAGTTTTCCAGTCATGAATGACAAGATTTCACGCTCAAAAACTCATAATTGTACCTTTGCTCTCGAAAACACAACATATATAGTCTCGTTTAAATGAAATCAGTCATTTGAATTTTCCTTACAATCAGCTCTGATTTCACTAAACTTAAGTGAAACCAGTCGATTGAAAAATAATTCAACCGATTAAATGCATTCAAACCAGAAACTATATGTTGCAAGCCTTTTAACCTATTAAAACCAATTTTAACAGATTAAAAAGAGACAAACGAAGACTACCAAGACATCTAACTTATGTCATATAGCCTATCAATATGATATAACACCAAAGCATTGCATTTAACATATTATTTCCAGATTTAACACACTAGAAACACGATTTTTAAGCGAATCTTCAACAATCTTCATCAACCACATGTGATCTTCATGCACTTGGCTTTATTAAATCTTTACTTCAAGCTTCCTTGTGCTAACATAAATGATGTGCAATTGTAAGTAAACTAGACACTCATCAAGAAGTTACAAAACCTTCGTTAAGTAACAGAGGATATAAAATCACAAGTAACGTCAACTCTTCTAGGGGTTTGCAAAAACTTTCGATAATCCATTAGTCATACTAGTTCTACTAGAAGAAAAACAAATCATGGGTAAAACACTTAGCAGGAGTTAAAACCGTAGAAAACACTAAATATAACCTTGTCAAATACATTTTTTCCTGTAGTGATAAACTTGTTATTTCTTTGGTGTTGTTGTCATTTTTTTTTTCTAGTTTTCTTTTTCTTCTTTGTTTTCATGACTTTCAGTAGTTGATGTTTTATGGTATTAGAAATCTTCTTTTGAAGAGTTTTGTTATGTAACTCTAACCTTTATTCTTTTATTTCTTTTTCTATTTTTCTTCTTGCTCGCCTTATTCTTTTCTTTATTTTTCTCTTTTTCATCATGGCAAATGAAAACCAAACACAGTTTTCTCTACTTGCACCCTAATAAAAATCTAACCATTTCCTTCCTTTCATCAATTCTTAATGTTACCAACTACCACTCATGAAGTAGGTATGTGATTACTTCCTTTAGCTCCTAAGACAAAGTTGAGTTTGTTCTTGGAGTTGCTCCTCAACTTGATAACAAGTATTTGGCCTTCTCATGGAATAGATGTAAGAATATGGTTACATCCTGGTTGGGCACTTTGTCTCGATTTCTATTCACCAAAGCATTATATGAATGGAGAAGGCTTTTGACATCTAGAACAATTTAAAGAATCACTTCTCTCAAGGAGATCTCTCGCGCATCTTTGATTTGCAAATGAAGGTCGCCACTCTCAATCAAGGAGATTTAACCATTTTTTAGTACTTTACGAAGTTAAGAATCATTTGTGATCACATTTTCCCAATGGAACCCATGCCACTAATCATACTAGTGCAGTTTTGCAGTTTTATATCGCCTTATAGGCCTCGTTTATTGTAAAACCGAAGCATATAAGGACGCGATGGTATTTTTACAATTTTTCAAACATTTTTGCCTCGGTTCACCATACAACCGAAGCAGTAAAGGGTTTTCTGCTTCGATCACAAAGCAACTAAAGCATATAACGCATTAGAGTTCCCCAATATTTCAAAAATACCACTACTAGATGAGTTTTTGGCCTCGGGTGGAAAAGGACTGAGGTAGTATCCACTTTAGGTCTCGGTTATCAATTGAACTGAGGCCATATATCTTATTTAGGTTCCCAAATCGCGAATTGTAGCACTGTTCATCCTCGTCCCCAAATCGCGAACCTCTCATATGTGATTCACAACCACTACATTGTCTTCGTTGCACCACCCTCTACTGCAACTGTCGTTCGTCGTGCCACCCACTACCACTGATAGCCATCGTTGTGTGTCGCCTCTTCTCGCTACAAGTGAGGTTTTTTTGTGTATTTTTTTTTCTGTTTTGGTTCCTTTGTAATGCTTTGCTTTTTCTTTTTGCTATTTTTGATGTATTGAGTTTTGTGGTTGCATTTTTCATCATCAAGTATTATTGTATTATGGACTCTGTAGCTTGCATGTTGTTGCATCCTCTTCCATTCTCACTTGTTATTTTCTTCTCACGCTTCCTGGTTCCTATTTCTATTGTGAGGCTATGATTTTATAGTATATGTTGTTTAAATATGCTTATGTGTCTGATGTTTGTTATATATGAATAATTATTGGCTTAAATATATAGTTTAATTTTCTTAAAGTGTGCGTAAGCCTTAGTTTCTCATTTGTGATTCAATACAAAAATTATGTATTGTCCCTGAGTTTTGTTTTCAAAGAAGTTATATTTTTTTTAAAAATAATATAAGGGGATACAATACTAATAATTTATATTTATTGAATCTTGAATTGTCTGGT
>Ga0099823_1003199_pt1 | contig 15356 bp, 12 predicted proteins | sample CowpearedBW_FD_76831 | JGI IMG/M metagenome (GOLD analysis project Ga0099823, IMG submission 76831) | Root nodule microbial communities of legume samples collected from California, USA - Cow pea red BW | ecosystem: Host-associated > Plants > Roots > Nodule | place: USA: California | collected...
CTCTATGGCTATCCAATGGTTTCCAGACTTAATGAATTTTTTACTATGTATATGCATTCTTTTGAATGTTATCTTGTACAATTAATTAGTTTGTCTGGTCTTTTACCCTATTTTCTTTATGTTTGGCCCTTCTCTTAATAATCTTTGATGAAGAGAACATTTTTTGAATTTTCGGATTTTTTTTCCATTCATTTTGACAAACAAATTGTTGCAGGGTATTAAGGAAGGATGGTATGATGGGGGAAGCATTGCTTTTGCAGTTATTCTTGTTATTGTTGTTACAGGTATTATATTAGCTTTGTAAGGGGTATATAATACACGGTGTTAATTTACTTGGTCTATGACTCTTGCAAGTTCCCGTTGATAAGCTTTTGGTGTAGTCCAAGTTCATGACCCACTCTATCCATCGAGTCTTTTACTCTAGATGTTATTATAATTATAACTATAATAGTGGTTTCTATTAGTTTCTTCTTCGAATGACCTGTTAACCTCTTTCTTTTCTTGCTGTTCTGCAGCTATAAGTGACTATAAGCAGTCTCTTCAGTTTCGAGACCTAAATGAAGAGAAGAGAAATATACACCTGGAGGTTTGCTTGTTTCTTCAGTTAAACTTGATTGTTGTATTACAATTTTTGTAACAATTTTGTTTCCATATTTTTAACCTTTTATTTGGATTTTTGCATGAGAAGGTTATTAGAAGCGGTAGAAGGGTTGAGATCTCTATATATGATATTGTTGTTGGGGATGTTATACCCCTAAATATTGGTGACCAGGTACTTGATCTTTTTCTATTATTATTTTCCTTATTATACTTGTCGGTTCCATTTTCTTTGCCATTCAGTTCTTTCATAATTTTTGTAGGTCCCTGCTGATGGAATTCTTATCACTGGTCACTCTCTTGCAATTGATGAATCAAGTATGACTGGGGAGAGCAAAATTGTAAGTAGTTATTTTTTGATCTCCTACGAAGTTAGATTTTTATTTTCTGCAACATATTTTTGTTTTTCCTTTATGCAGGTCCATAAAGATTCTAAGGATCCTTTTCTGATGTCTGGATGTAAAGTTGCTGATGGCAGTGGAACAATGCTGGTAATTTAGACTTTCTCCTGTTTATTTTTGCAATTGCAGCGTGAGACGATTTTAGATTACATAATGAAGAGTTTTCAAAGGATCGTTGTTGAGGTAGTAATCAACACATAATAGGTGGAGGTGTGGGTTGTAATTATATCAAGGACCAATAAATTGTGTGTTGATCGTGTAAGTGTTTCGGAATTGGATTTAAAGCAGATTATCCACTCTTCATATACCGTCTTGCATCCCTACAAAAGAATTATAGGATTTAGTTAGTTGTATCGAATTTGTCAACCATTTGTATAATTTTCTAGAATTACTCTTTATTTTTTGTCTAACTAAATAGTGTTCTTGAGCAATAGTTAGCAATCGTTCTATCCTCAGCAGTCTCTAAGAAATTAATTTGCTGCATATATTGTTTGTTGGATTGGAAAAAAAAATATTGAGGTCATTACTATTTAAAGGGACTATTGTAATGAAAAATTAATGCATAGACAGTTTAGAGAGAGGGTTTTGTGGGTAGTGATGCCATGCCAACACATCACAGTGATTGCCTAAAACTAGTGAAAGGGCTATTGCACATCCAGCCTACTTGGGTGCTGGGGTTGTGGAGCATGGTGGATGTTAGGATCCAATTGCAAGCTTTGCGATTGAGTCCCACATAAGATAATTCCCAGAACTAGTTGGATTAAGTAGATAACTTCTTTAATTAATTTCAACAATAGAATAAAACAAAAAGGATCCCTCTGCAAACTGTGTTTTGCATTTTTCCTATTCATTCATCTTAACCTGAATTACTTGTCTAGCAAAAGATTTTAGAAAGTTGAATATTCAATTAATGAACCCCGTATCCTTGACTCTTACGACGTGAGGATTTCAAAATCCTAAAGAGTCAAAATACTAAAAAAATCATTTTTTTATCGTCATCTAGTAAAAGGAATTCCATTATCATGACCTATTTTAAATTATAAATAATCAAACAGAAATATTTCTTGAAAAAAAATCTTCCAAATACCATTCCGACCCATGGTCTCTCCAATTACAAGGACTAGCTTTTGTAGTGGGGTTCTCCCTGGGTTCTTATCAAAAGGACCATAGAGAATGTTACATTTTTTAAAAGGAGGATGTTGGCTGTTTGCTTGTATGCATACTATTATTAACAGGACTTTATTCCTTTGGTTGAATGTCGAATTTGGGGTCAATGAAATATAGATATACTTTTACCAAATTTCTTCAATTATTCAATATATTAATTTAACTTTTTCCTTGTTTATTTCTTACCACAGGTCACTGGTGTTGGTATCAATACTGAATGGGGGCTTCTAATGGCTAGCATCTCAGAAGATACTGGTGAAGAAACACCATTGCAGGTCCTTTTCTTAGTTGTGATTTGTTAAAGTTCTTCTATTTCTTATACTTATTCATGTATGTAAGTTTTCAATATAGGTTCGCTTAAATGGTGTAGCTACTTTCATTGGTATTGTTGGACTCTCTGTTGCTGTTGTCGTCCTGGTTGTGCTACTGGCTAGGTAACCTAGTTATTATCATGTTGTTGCTATATATTTTTGTGGTTTGTTGATAAGATTATGATCAGCATGTCTAAGATTGAACTATATTTGCAGATATTTCTCTGGGCATACTGAAAACCCGGATGGTTCGCCTCAATTTAAAGCTGGCAAGACTAAAGTTGGTGATGCTGTTGATGGTGCAATTAAGATAGTAACTGTTGCGGTATGTGCGATGATAAATACTGTATTACCAGAGCATTTTGATGCAAATGGAGATATATATCCATATTATATTTAGTGAAAATAACCCAGTGAATATATAGGTCACCATCGTTGTGGTTGCAGTTCCTGAGGGGCTCCCATTAGCAGTTACTTTAACGTAAGTCTGCTCATTTTGACCAGAACTTCTTAGTTTATACATTTTGTTTATGCTTTCATCATTCATGTTTTAACATTGTTTACATTTTACATGGTTGATAAAATTTTCATTTTTCTTTTGTTTTTGTTACTTTTTCTTCCATAAATTTTATAATTACCATATATCAGCATAAATCTGTCAGTGAATTCCACATTGGGTCCCATAAAGAATCTATCGTTGATGCTTGGTTTTCCATTTTTCTATCTCCACTAATACTTTATTTTCATGGGGATGCCTAGCATGTGATCTTTAATAATTTTTTTTTTCACATTCTTTTATCAATCATTATATGGCCCCACATAACATTGTTCATATGCTTCTTTCATATCTAAAATATTTTTTTTTTCTTTGGGTTCACTATCTAATCTCGTTCATTTGTACTTAACTCCCTTTTCCATAAATTGTGTTATATAGGCTGGCCTACTCGATGAGAAAAATGATGGCAGATAAAGCTTTGGTATGCCAATTGATGTTTGCACTTCTATTGAATTTTTACATAAATATATGTGAAACTTTGTGTAATATGGCACATTGAATTGTAGGTAAGGAGGCTTTCTGCCTGTGAGACCATGGGCTCTGCCACAACCATTTGTAGTGATAAGACTGGCACATTGACTATGAATGAGGTTAGTTGTTGTGCTGTATTTGAATATTGATTTAAATGATAAATTTTTATATCTAGTTACGTCAACTTCTTGGAGAGAACTTCTTGAAATTGTTTCTTGTTTTAGTTGTTTTTATGCGTGCAAGCTTTTATTTGAGTAAGAATCTTTTGAGCTTTTTAAGATAAAGTAGGAGCTCAAAATGATAACTATTCTATTTCTACCAATGTGATTGGGATAAATTAAGAATTTTATTAAGTTCATTTCTATTGGCCTTGTTTGGCATTTATGCATCAGATTTTCTTAGTTAACATTTTTCAATTCAATGAGACAGATGACTGTGGTTGAGGCTTATGCTGGGGGTAAGAAAATTGATCCTCCCCACAAATTGGAGAATCCTATGCTTCGCTCCCTGCTCATTGAGGGTGTTGCGCTGAATACTAATGGTAGTGTTTATGCACCTGAGGTATGAGGAAAGAAAAAGTGTAAATGCGTATGAACATAGACATACATCGGTCGAACTACTACTTTTCTCTGATTTTTTTTTTCTCCTACAGGGTGCTAGTGATGTTGAGGTTTCTGGATCACCAACGGAAAAGGCAATTTTACATTGGGGAATACAGGTGTGTTTTGGAAGTGCTGTCCTTTTCCCACCCCTCCTTTTTCATTTTGGGCTAACATTTGAGCTTCTAAGTTATAACTATTGATGACTGTTACATCAAATCTCAGCTTGGGATGAATTTTACGGATGCTAGATCCAGGACATCAATTATTCATGTTTTTCCATTCAATTCAGAGAAAAAGAGAGGCGGTGTTGCATTACAAACGGTACAATCTTATTGGCATTATATTGAATTATGCTGCTATTTTATTTGTATTCTAGACTAACTGAAACATTGCTTGGTAGCTAATGTATTGCTTAAAAATAGGCCATATCTTTTAGCCAGGGCATCATAATTTTATGCATATATGCAGGCCGACTCTAACATCCATATACACTGGAAAGGTGCTGCCGAGATAGTCCTAGCCTGCTGTACAGGCTATATTGATGCAAACGACCAGCTGGTGGGGATGGATGAAGAGAAGGTTTGATTTGATAAACTTGTTACATGTTAACATCAGTTAAGGGCAGGCATTTCTTAGATTGTGTTCAGTTTTTTATTGGGAGGGAGATGAGGTATCTTGCCCAAATACATCTCAAACTACTGTGTACTGTGTTTCTTTGTCCCCCTCCCCCTGCCAACTGGTTTTTCTCCGTTCCCTGTTCTTTTGTTGGATTCACTATATAATTGCTTTAAAAATAGATCACAGCCTTCTGATTTTTATTCACATCATTACATAATTTAATCCGTATATTTTGGGGGGATGAACTATTTATAGCAAATACCAAGAATTCCCTACCATTCAAGAAACAAGACCTGAATATACAAAGAACTAATGTATTGGGAAAATAGAGAAACTGGAATATCTCAACTGATTCTATCATATAGTTTCTTCATGACGAGAATTTTAAAGTTGTTTTATTTTATGCATGTTACATAAACTGATTCTATTATATAGTTTCTTCATGACTAGAGAATATTAAAGTTGTTTTATTTTATTTATGTTACATAAACAAAGCAAATAAAATTAATATATGAATTGTATGGATGGCTCTCGTTCATTAATATGTATGTGTGTGTATATGCATGTGTGTAAAGTTTTTCTGTCTTGCAGATGTCATTTTTCAAAAAGGCTATTGAAGACATGGCTGCTGATAGTCTACGTTGTGTTGCCATTGCATATAGATCATACGAAAAGGAAAAAGTTCCAACTAATGAAGAACTACTTGCTCACTGGTCTTTACCAGAGGATGATCTTATTTTACTGGCTATTGTTGGTCTTAAGGTATGCATTTGGAAACCTTCCTGTCGTTGCCACCTTTGTTATTATTTTCTGTTTGTATTATGATATTATATCCCATAGTTTTGCTTTTTAATTTAAAGGTAAAGCTCTTTGGTCATATTATTTACTGGCTTCATATTTCAATTATTCCTAATAAATGGCTACTCCACTTTGTTGCATACTTTGTAGTAGTCAGTTTTTTTTATTATTTAGTCTTGGGGAGCCAGCCTCTCCGGGATGTTAAAGTCTCAAAATGATGCCTAACATGTGAGTTTTAGTAAAAAAAGCTTGCCACTTCGGAGGTTGCAGAGAATTTTAATATTTTCTTATTTTATTCATTAGGTCTTTCTCCTTGCACTTTGATTTTCTAAATGGAAGTTCTTATATGTATCTCAATGAAGAAACATTGGACATGTCTAGTATTTGATAGCATCAGACTTAAAATATTTTCTGCTGCTAAAATTATGTTTCTGTATGAAATTCAGGATCCTTGTCGACCTGGTGTCAAAGATGCAGTGCTACTTTGTCAAAAGGCTGGGGTTAAGGTATTTCATAAATTGATAGAAATTTGTTTTGTTGTGAAATATAGATGATGCATATTTGATAAAAATACACTTCGGTGCATCACCAATATGTGCGAGTGAAGTGTCCACCCTATGAAATACCTATACTTCAATTTTCTTCGTGTACCTGATATTGATTTTCTTGGACACTTTAGTGATATGTATCGGTGAAATATTCAAGCATTTTCAACATTTTATGAAAATTTAATAGATATAGGATTTTGGTGAACCAACATAGAAATTGTTCCCTTTATAAATGATGCCAAGAAATGAATGAAATTTTGATAATGGAGGCTTGTGTGAAGGTTATGCTCATTGGGGGTGATCATAGAACAAGTTTAGCTTATCGAAATTTTGTTAGGGTCATTTGTTTCAACTTGAATCTAATTTGACCTAGGCCTGATAATACATGATTCAGGTTTGATTCAAAGTGATCATGTTGACGTTATCAATGTTAACATATATTATGAAACTCAAACCTAGTTATATTATCGTGTTATGGATAAGATCAAGTACATAATTGTTGAAAATTATAAATAGAGAGTGAGGGCATTGGGTTGGGTTGTGGCAACCCAAAGTACAGCCCAAACCTATCCCTAAAATCATTTTGTTAACAATTATAAACTCTAGTTTTAAGACTTGCTTAGGAATAACTTTTTTTTTTCTGGAGAATTAACTGCTTTTTTGTTTCCAAAAACTCTCATGGAGCCGACAAATGTAAAGCTATTATTCTCAAATTCAACAATTGTAAAATGTAATTGAAGACTTGCTTAACCAAATAAATCCAATCACTTTTGTGGTTTTTGGGAATGGCTTTTTCTGGGGAATTAATTGTTTTTGTTTTTTTGCAGAAGATCTCAGGAAGCCAACAAAAGAAAGCTATTATTCTGAAAATTTATCTGAACCAAACATAAATAATTAAAATTAAAGCATGTTGTCATGTCTAACTCACTAACCTTATCCTTAATCATAAACAAGGTGAAAAGAATTTTAAAATCTGGGCAGAATAATAGGGATGCTAATTTAGGTGCTTGGGTTACACCGTTTCAAAAAGGAAGACATTAACAAAAAGATGAGAGAACAGATGTATGCTTCTGTTATTGGGAGACACAGGAGTTTGTTTTGTGCATTATGGCATGGTTCTGTTAATGGGAGATGGTTTACAGAGGTAGAAGAGTGAGTTTCAACTTAAACAAAAAGGAAATGTTTCAGGGAGACAACTGTCCTTACCTGACGGGGTGCTATTTGGTGAAAGCCCTCACCCAACATGGATGTCGAGGGATGACAGATGGAACCCCAAAACATGTTTTGCATACAGATGAGTTGATGGAATGGCAGACGTACAATTAATTGAATAAGTTTTCTAATAGAGGTTTTAAACTAGAAAATGATAAAGAAATGAGTGGAGATGAAAGGGCTTTCATATCTTCAAACCAATATGTCACTTCTAGATTTCCAAAGGCATTTGCAGCCACATTGTTGTAGCTATTGTCATTACAAACTTGCCATGACATTTGTAGGCAGTCTTCATGAAACCACATCACTCTACCCTCTCTTCTATTTGACAACACAGTTAACACATTTTGTTGTATGGCTCTTGAATTTTTGGTGTCATAGGCATCACCTCGTTAGACAGAAAAAATAAAGACAACTTTTGTTAGATGGACCGAGTTACTAAGTTTCTATCCTCTCAATAGAAGATAAACCATCTATTTTTGTAGGCTACATAAATAAGAACAGATTTATTATCATTGTGCCTACAATACCATTTTCTCACTGCACTAACCAAATAAGTGTGTCATTGCTTTGAATTTTGAAGCCTTTAAGATTTCAAAAACCAACACTAGCTTTATTTGATTTCCTCAAATATTATACTAATTGAGTATTTAAATTAAGAATTGAAATATGCTTTGCTAATGAATTTCCAATTGATTTTTTATTTTTGTGGTTTGGATTTCTAATCACAGGTGAAAATGGTAACTGGTGACAATGTGAAAACTGCAAAAGCAATTGCTGTGGAATGTGGAATACTTGGTTCATTCGCTGATGCTACAGAACCAAACATCATTGAAGGAAAAACATTTCGTGGCTTATCAGATGCAGAGAGAGATGAAATTGCTGATAGGATATTGGTAGAATAAAATTACTATGACAACCTTGCTTTTGTGCTCTTATAGTAGTATATTTTTTGCGAATAACATTTATTACCAATACTGTGTAACAGGTAATGGGACGGTCATCTCCCAATGACAAATTATTGCTAGTACAAGCATTGAGGAGGAAGGGTCATGTTGTAGCTGTAACTGGTGATGGAACAAATGATGCTCCTGCCCTTCATGAGGTTTGCATAGTATTTACAATTTTTTGAAGCTTATGTTTGTAACTTTTGGGCACGTGGTTGTATTGTTTGTAAGTATCCATTACAATGATGACATTGATAGTAATGGTTCATTTAGTTTGATAGTGTGGCTGGTATGTCTATTAATATTGTTGTATATTCGTAAAATTCCTATTAGTGGTTAGATTATTCAGTTTTATTTTAATTTTAAAGTTTTGAATTATCATTCCAGTGCATGAGTATTTTTCTCATGTAGTGAACTAGCTTTTATTTTCTTTCTTTGTAATTCTATATATTTTTTGATATAGGCTGATATAGGTCTTGCAATGGGTATCCAAGGAACAGAAGTTGCCAAAGAGAGCTCTGATATCATTATTTTGGATGACAATTTTGCTTCAGTTGTAAAGGTCGGTACTACCTTGAGGGATTTTGATTTGTTCTTAGCAGTGATGAATGTCAGCTCTTCACCTCTTCAGTTGCTGTTTTTCTGTCACTAGTATTAGAAATGCACTTTTTGATTAATAACTGTATAATGAGAGTTTTATTTTTATAGAATTGAGGTTCATTTGTATTTGAAGCACCACTGATAATGACATTTTGTTTCTCCATGATTGTAGGTTGTCAGATGGGGACGATCTGTCTATGCAAATATTCAGAAATTTATCCAGTTTCAGCTTACAGTAAATGTGGCCGCCTTAGTGATAAATGTTGTTGCTGCAGTTTCTACTGGTGATGTTCCATTAAATGCAGTGCAGGTTGATTTTCTATTTCTCTTTCTGGGTTATGGCCACATATGAAGTTAGGATGGCATTAAAAATGTCTGTTGATTGCTCTACAGCTTCTTTGGGTAAATCTTATCATGGACACCCTGGGGGCACTAGCCCTGGCAACGGAACCGCCAACTGATCACCTCATGGATCGATCTCCAGTTGGTCGAAGGTCAGATATTTATGTTTATGATTCTTATTGGGTACTTCAGATGGCATTTGTTTGAAAAGTCTCAGAAATTTTATTGCTATAGTATTACATAGTGCTTGGAAAATTAGACAGTATCAAGACAGTTGGAAAGTAAATTCTTGTTCTGTTTTTTTTTTTTTGGGATATTTTAATAGAGGAAATGTATTTAAAGAGAGGATAATATGCAAGAACAAAAGCAGATATCACTGAAGGAAAGCAAAAAATGAATGTTATAATCAATTGAACTACAATCCAGTCATATTAAGTTATGCAAAACCTCCCTCTGAAACAAAAAAAATAAGAGTTGTCAATCGGCATTAAACTGTTACTGAAGGCTCAATTTATGGATGCGTGGATCTGTAGAATATTGCAGCTTTTTTATCAAAACATAATTTTGATTCTTTCAGAAGAAAGAAATTTGAAGAGAATATTGCACAAAACAAAAATTGAGATATCCATAAAAGAATTGAAAATCTGTTGAATATTTCACGCTCTACTAAAGCTATGCAAATTCTGTGCAGAGCCCATTAGTTTTGTGTTTGTACTGTTCTCTCATTACATGATATTCAAATTCTTCTTTATTGATTATGGGCCAGTAGTTTACAATTTTATTACCAAAACAATAGATGATACCTATGTGCTGCTTAGTATATGAGATAGAATTGACAAATTGTTTGCTTTCTTTCAGAGAGCCTCTCATAACAAATATTATGTGGAGGAATTTACTGATACAGGTGAATTATGTTTCTTATTTATCAGTACCCCTTGTAGTTTCTGCGGATTTTGAAGCATCAGGAAATACAAATTACTTATTGAGTCTAAATCAATAATTTTTGGAAACTTTCAGGCAATGTACCAAGTGTCTGTCTTGCTTGTACTCAATTTCCGAGGTAGAAGCATACTGGGTTTGAACCATGACAACAATGTGCATGCAATCAAAGTGAAGAACACTTTGATATTTAACGCATTTGTTCTCTGTCAAGTAAGTCTTCATGACCTTTCAATGGGAAAATACAGATAGCTATTCTTATTGGCAAATTGCCTTACTAATTCAATCAACTAACCTTATTAACTAGATATTTAGGGAGAAATTAATTCATATTCAGGATACATGTTTATAACTTGGATGTAAAATTGGCCATTGGTAGTAATAAACATTTTGAGTGATATAAAAAACACGAGAAAACAACTCTATACAAATTCTTTTGACATAGCTTTTTTCTTCAAATAATTTATTTTGGAAGCTTTGAATGATTGAGGGCGTTTGGAGGCTGCTTTATTGGCCTAAAACTAGCCATACCCTGATTTATGCTCTTATGCAATATTCATAATTGCGTATTAGCTCTGGTTCTGTCGTTAGATACATGATTTTCGGAAGTGTTGGGAACTTTTTAGTCACTTAGAAGCGGTTTACTTGGTGTTTAATTTTCTGAGATAAACTTATTCATATGTATTGATATGAAGTAAGAGAACTAACTAACGTATTTCCATTCCTTTGGGTGGCTTGCCTATAATATATTGTTTTTCCGTTGTTGCTTGATTGTTGCCTCATTGTTCCTGCAATTTATATTGCTACTAAATCGCTTTGATTGTGGAATGGCATGGGATATGTTTCCCAATTCATTTTGCTTTTGCTCCTTATATTTGTGGTCAAGTTGTTTTTCTTCTTATTCTCTTGTATTTGATGAGTGACGAGAAAGACAAAATTCTTTCAAATCTGCAGATATTTAATGAATTTAATGCTCGAAAGCCAGATGAATACAACATATTTAAAGGAGTCACAAGAAACTACCTCTTTATGGGTATAATTGGATTAACTCTTGTGCTTCAGGTTAGTCTTACCACTCCTCTGATAGTTTTAAGCCATGGCTGTGAAATGTGTCTTAGGGCGACATAAAATTGCTCTGTTTTTCAGATCGTCATCATTGAATTCCTGGGCAAGTTTACAAAAACAGTGAGGCTAAATTGGAAGCAGTGGATCATCTGTGTTATCATCGGATTCATTAGGTCAGTTAATTTTATGATTTTCTTTGCATGCTTCTTTTGAATAATTTTTCAGAGTGAAAACTTGAAATGTCTTGAATTGATTGTTTAAGTCTTCGCTAGCATTTGCTCGAAAGGATTATTATGCAGAAATGGTCACAGGATATCACCCCTGATACTCTTTCCTTCATACTTTTCAGTTGGCCTCTTGCTGTGATTGGGAAATTGATACCCGTGCCTACTACTCCTATCAATAACGTTTTCTCGAAATGTGGATCTTCTAAAAAGAAGGAACACGATGAATCTCAGTAGGTGGTCTCTGCTTTTTCAAAGAATCTCATTCTGCTGTTTCTTTGGTTGTCTGACTGGATTGGATACGGCATACGAACACGTTTATCTTTCTACTGATCTAACATTATTTTAACTTGTTAATTTCAAATTATTTATACTTAGGTTCTAACCAGAATACACCGAATCTCAGTTAGTCTTGGTTATTGTTAAATATACACAAACTCAACAAATGCTGATTAATATTTTGCAGATTTGAGAAAGTTGTAAATCTATGAATGGTTTCGATGTGGTTGTTTGTTCTTGGTTATGTTTGGATTACAGTTTCTTGTGATGATTCATTCTATAACAGTGTCTTTATTCATTGATTCATTCCCTTCGAAGTTAATTATATAGTCGAATGAGAAACTATACGTGTTATATAGAGGAATCTGTTGATTATAAGAAGAAAAAGAAATGTTTTCAAGTTATAGAGAACACATGCCATCATCAGCCATTAATAGCACTGCAGTAGATTTTAGGAAATGATGTATCTATCTACTCAATGTTTAGATCTCTCCATATAATGCCATTTCCACCAAAACAGCATAGACACATACAAGGCAACAATTCAATCATAGCAATCACAGTTAGAAAAACTGGGTACTGATGTCTTGAAACTCTTGATAAAACAAGGGTTCCTAGCCCTCGTAATCATCCTAAAGTCAAGAATAACACTAATGCTAGATATAAGAGCATTCATATTAGTTTTTTAAACTAATTTAAAAATATGGCTCCAATGACTTTTAAATAGGTTTAATTAAGTTTTTAAGTTTCCATTGTCTTGTTTATTTGTGTTATTTGTCTTCACTATGTTAAAAAATGAGAAGTGTAGTAGTTAATACAAAAATGATATTATTATGAGACGAATAACCTTTATTGTTATAGTTGAAAATACCTTGGATGATAACTTGATGACTTGTTAGCAAAGTAAAAATGTCAAAATGTAGGTTTTTGGAAACAGCAAAAGGAAAGATAATGATATTTTAGATTATTTTTTCTATCACTTTTAATCTATCACTTGGATCATTACATTATACCATTTAAAAGATATCAAAATAGATAATTAAAGGAAGACTGAAATTGTGATTTAAGAGTAGATAAAAAAATGAGTCAAAATATTATTATTCTATATTTAATAGGTTTTAATACTTAATGGGTTTTAATAGAATAATACATTAGTTATTTATTATAAACAACTTAAGTAAAAAGTCAATTAAAAAATTGGTGTAACATGTATCCACCTTTATTACAAAACGTTTGTCTTTACAACGATTGCACCAAAACCAATTTTATTTGATGTAAATTAACTTTTTCCCACCAGTGATTAGTTGCAATATAATTTTATATTAATTATAAAATTTCACTTTTTTCAAGTAAATAAGATGATCTTACAAAATAATATATGTTTAATAGAAAAATTAAATGATAAAATTTAATTAATTTTTTTTAAAATAGTTTATATCAAACATAACCAATAAGGATTCAATTACATAGAAAAATTAAATGATAAAAACTGAATTAAAAAAATATAAAAGTTAGTTAATATACCAAACAAAATTAATAAAGACTAATTTAAAATATCTAAATTTATAAGAGACTTTAAACTTAATTAAATCATTAAAATATTAGTTATCTACTAAAAGTTAGACCATGTTTAAATCTACCAATAAAACCAACTTGTGGGGCAAAATATTAGGCCAGTAAGTACAATACCTTTTTTTTCGAATAATTTTTCTGATTGTGATTAAAAGAAGTGTATGTTGCCTTTTAATTAAGTTTTTTTAAAACGTTAAAAAGTAAAGATTAATATTTCGTAATAAGATTTAAATTTCATAACAGATTTTGTATGGTAATGTGACATGGTAAATTACATTTCACTTGTTATACCTTTTAGTCTCCTTAACATGATAAATTAAAGTCAATGTTCTATAAATTAATTCTATCATCATTTATAAAACGAATTAATATGAAAGATAAATTTATTTTCATATGTTATTTTTTATTTCAACTTCCGTAAGAACTTACTTAAAATATCTTTTCAGTTAATCAAAATACTATTAGAACTTTTTCTAGTAACCTTTTGAAGTTATTGTAATTATAATATATACTAAACGGTCAACGTTTACAACTGTATACAGTGTACATAGTCGTGTTTCCAACTTTTTTCGACTTACTTTTTTTAATGCAGATATAGTAAAATGGGTTTAATTGACAAAAAAATAAATGTATACATACTTTTGGTACAAATATATTTAATGTTTTAGTAAATAAATAAATAAAATATATCTAATATAAAAGAGTGCGAACAAAATATTTTGTTTGTTAAAAATATAAAAATACAACTACTATTTTCTTTTATTTCTTGAGTAAATTTGCCAAACAAAACAAAATATATTTCAATTTAATAAAAAAACAACTCATAAATAATATAAAGAGCTGGTTTGATACATAATTTAAAAGAAATTTAGATAAAATTAATATTAGGTTTAGTTAGTAAGATGATATCAAATATGTCAGTTTGGTATTCGCTTTTAAAAATATGTCAATCTAGTTTCAATCTTTTAAAAAGCGTCTTAATCAGGTCTCTTTGAGACAAAAATTGTTAAAATCGTTAACTTAATTCATGACTTTTACCACTAAAATTTGATATAAATATCAATACTTAATTTTATAAGTTATGTTAAATATCAATATCGTTAACGATGTTAATATTTTTTTTGTTAAAAATTACTTAATTGAGACATATTTTTAAAAATTTAAACTGAATTGATACATTTTTAAAAATAAGTATCAAACTAACACATCTAAATATAAATAGATACTATCTAACTAATTAAACATTAAACATTGATATTATGTTTTAAAGTGTACATAAATATAACTGAAATTTGCAAACGGACAATGTGTGTTTCGAACCGGAATGCGTACCATCGTTGACCTAATGTAAAGTCTCATTTATTGAATTTTTCGTACGGAAAAAGGGTTTGCATTTCACATTTTAAAACGGGGTTTTATCATTTGGTGAAAGAAATGATAAACAATATCGCTGTTTTAATTTGAAAAAAATTGCCAAAATATGGTAGAGTCATAAATTAAAAAAAAAAAAAAAGAGGCAAAAATAGAGTCAAAGAAAAGATAAGTTGTAGCAAAGAAATTTTATATTGAGATTGCTTAAGATGAAGAAGTAACATAAACAATGGATGACCTAGTACGGCAACTACACTGCGGAAACAAATTAATTATTACAATTTGCGGAATTGTTATGTGTATAATATAAATTATCATTTTGGACAACGATAGAAGATTCTCCAAAACATTTTTTTTTAAACAAATGTAGCTACTTACTTAGACTCAAATGCATGTATCAAGGTATATGTTTATATCTACACCAAAAATAAAATGTATATTGCTCTATTTTTAAACACTTACATTCGATTTTTATAGACTATCTTCGCATATGTAAGAGATTTCAACATGCCAATCATTTTGTAATTAGGTGTTGGTTGGAAGATAGCTTAATCTTCAACAATTTTAATATAGAATTGTCTGATTTCTTTTTAAGAAATTAATATCAAATTATATATATTATAAGAGTCGAGACCGTCTATTTTTTTCAATATTTTTTAATATATTAATATTAATATTGTTTTTTTTTTTTTTACAAATGCTAGACGTGAATTGTATTAGTAGGGAAATTAAACCA
>Ga0099823_1003203_pt1 | contig 15346 bp, 8 predicted proteins | sample CowpearedBW_FD_76831 | JGI IMG/M metagenome (GOLD analysis project Ga0099823, IMG submission 76831) | Root nodule microbial communities of legume samples collected from California, USA - Cow pea red BW | ecosystem: Host-associated > Plants > Roots > Nodule | place: USA: California | collected...
ATCTTTAGTCTAACCCAACTAAAAATTTAAATTGAAAATTTGGATTGGATTTTTTGGATTATCCACATTTAAAAATCTTGATTTATAAAATGGATATCCAATCCATAAAATATATAAAATATAAATTAGATTGAAATCCATATCCATTAAATGGATTTTAAATGGATTGAATTTTTTTAAAAATGGATTATAAATGGATTGGATTGGAGCAAAAGTGGATTGGATCAAGAAAATTAGATTTTTTGTCCACCCCTACAAAAAACGAACAAGGTAATCACCCTCTAATATTCGCTTCTCATTCCTCTTGAATAGTGAATCTACTCAAAAGAACATAGTCTCAATGAAAATTGGAATCAATCCCTCTTTGAACCATTGTCTCAATCTAGTCATCCAACTTTATAAATATGTGAAATTAATCTTGTTAACCAAATTTTGTTAGGTTTATTCAATGTTTCAAACTTTAAACACGTTTTATGATGATATTTGAGTTGTTTAAACTGATTGACTTGTTACCACTTCAATGGTAGTTGAGAAATATGTTTGAAACATCAAATAAATTTAACAAAAATTTGGTTAGAAAGACTAAATCCACACTTTTTTGTTAAAGATGAAGGAATATATTGTTTTAAAGTTTCAAAAATGAACTATTTGTAATATTTATTGAAAGTTAGCGGACTTAAGAAAAATTTGATTAAAAAGACTAAATTCACACATTTTTTAAAGATGAAAGATTATATTGGTCTAAAGTTTTGAAGATTGATTTTTTCTAATTTTCACTAGAAGTAGTAGGATAAAAAAAATATTTAAACCTTCAAGTTAATAATATTGTTTATTAAAATGATAAGAAAATTTATAAATTCAAGTTAATAATATCTACAAAATAGATAAATAAATTTATAAACTTATTAATAATAAAATATATATTAATTATTTAATATTTATATAAAATGTATTAAAAATAATAATGAAAAATAAATAAACTTTCTATGATTTTTATGTTTAAAAAAAATTAAAAAGAAAGTTGGAATTCAGTTTCGCCAAACCAAATTCTAATCTATCTTTTTTAATAATTATGAAAAGTAAAAAGTATTATTTAAGTAAATATTGTGAATAATATCTCATTAGTAAAATTTTATTGGAAATTATGTTATTTTAAATAAAACTTTACCAATGATTATAAATGGTAAACAGTATTATTTAGATAAATATTTAAAAAGATAATTAGTGGAGCATGCTACTTTTGAAAAAAAAATATAAGAAAAACACTTGCAAATAAATTATAGTTTTTTTTTCTACAAATAAAAAAAAAAGACCTAAAAAAAAGCAAAATAAAAGAAGAACAAAATCATAATAAACAACAAAACAATTATTCCAACACCAACTCAAACCAAGTGATGGTTAATTCTGACATCAGGTCCTTTTAAATGCTATCATTACATCAAAGTAACAAGAAGTTTAAAGAAAATGAGATTTTATTTGGGAATCACTTCTCTATTCTTCCAAATGAGAATTAAGGAAATGAGATTCCATTTAAGCAAAGAAGTTATATTTCAAAATTCAAAAATCATATTAGCAATTGATTTATTTATTTTTATTTATTGTTATAATACTACTATTGATTGATCATAAATAATTTTAAGTCTGGTTTTAAAATGGTTATAAAAGTTAACAATTCTATAATGCATGTTAATCTGTATTTTGTAATTAATCTCATTTTAATCAAATTTAATTATACTACTTTAATGATTAACTTTACACTTAGCATGTTTTCTTGCAACTTTTATTGCAATTTCTCACACTCACTCACCTGCATGTTCTTCGAAACGTCGTCGTTTGAGAAGTGGTGTTGATGAGAAATGAGAAAATAGCCGTTGTGACACTTGCGAACCATATAAACCAATCGGTTCGCTACCTGGCTTCATAATAAAGTTCAAAAGAAAATTGGACCGTTAGAGAACTAACCGTTACACTTTCCGCTCAACATTACACACATTCCCTCCGCCTCGTTTCTTTCCTTTCACAGAAGCACCAAATAAAACACGCTCTCTCCCTTTCCCTCTCTCTTATTAATCACTTCTCGAGTTCTCGACGTTAAACCCTAATCGGAACGTGAAATGGCGGTGACGGAGGAAACCGGTGGCGCCACCGTGATGGACGAGACCTACGAGTTCTCGGCGCCGCGATTCTTCGACTTCATTAAAGGAGAGACCGATGAGGAATCGCTTAAGGCGGAGCTCTGGTTCGACACCGCTCTCTCTTACGCTCCTTCTCGTAGGTTCCTGCTCTCTCTTTTTATTTCTCAGTTCTTGCTCATGATCAATCTCTTTTATTCTATAATTCTATAATGATAATAATAATAATTATAATATTGATTGGTTTCAAGGATTTTAGGATTTGGATTTGAGAGAAGTTAGGGTTGTCGTCTTTATATTGAGGTTTTGTTTCGTAGGTGAGTTTAATGATCGGAAATATTGAAATGAAGTGAGGAAATTAGTTCTTTCTTTTGTTCTTATTGGTTCCTATCATTGTGGAATATTTAAATGACACAGTATGGTGTGAATGCGAATTTTTTTTCTTTCATTTTCGTTAAAGTTTCTCCTGTAATTTATGATAGGGTTGCTTTGCTTCCAATTGCTTCATAGTTTTTAGTTGCATTTGGTTCTATGCAGATGTTTGATCTCAGCTGTGTTTCGGACTCTGTAATTGATACTCAACTCTTTCACTCATTCCAACAAATTGTGATTAGTGAATGGCTCTCAGCCTAAAAACTGTTCTGTTAAAGTATCCTGGTTTTACATATGTTGTGAATGGTTTTCAGCCGAAACTTAGTGATTTCTCCATTTGTTGTTTTAGAAAGTGTTCAAAGTCTGTAGTGTTTTTAATAGGAAATAGCAATTAAACTTTGTTGGTTCTTCTATGTGTTGTCACAAAGTGATTTGTGTTAACGAATTAGTTGGCTGAACTTTTCTGGGTTTTCAAATTTGTTGCAGCATTCATGCCTAAAATCAAGACTGCTAGATCTATTACTGTAGATACCTTGTGTGATTTTAGTGAAGCAGACAAAATGCAGAAGGTACTATTATCTATTTCAGTTTTGGTCGAGTGTATAATTGAATATTCACTCTTTAATCACAATATATTATCTGCTGTTTTGATAGATGTTAGCTAGTGTTGATGATAATGCTCTGGAAAGGAATATATACCCACAGAGCATGGCTGCCAAAACAGAGGAAGTTGAAGCTGATAAAATGCAGAAGGTACTGTTGCATCAGTTTTCATGATAAATATGCACTTTTAGATTTGGTTAGTTTGACTGATTATATTTCATTTTACTAGGCACCAGCAAATGTTGATGAGAAAGTTCTGGAAACTAATCTCAAACCCCAGTGTTTGGCTGTCACTAGTGTAAAGGAAGATGATGCACCTTGCACTGATAAGGAAAGAAGTGAGAATGATTATAAAGGAGATAGTGGATGCTTTGTTTCATCAGCTGAAGGAGCACCTGCTGAAGTAGCAAAAGATGCTTGCACTCCGAAACCAGCTTTGCTAAAAAAAGTTACCACTTCCACTAATTCCAAGAAGACCCAGAATAAGAAGATTCTTACGAATACAAAACCTCAGCTAAAGTCAGCAACTGGGAAGAGCATTGGTGGGACTCTTCACTTATCCCAGGAGAATCAAGCTATTAAGAGGCAAAAATTGGATGGAGGAAAATCTAGACAGGTAATTTTGAACTTCACTGTTGCATTTTTGGTCTTTACATAAAATGCGTTCTAATTTATTTTTTAACTTTACAGATTCTGAATGTCAAGCATCAAACTTTGCCTCATAACAAATCAAAATTGGGTTTTACGATGTCTTCTAGCACTAGTAAAACTAATAAGGAGGACAGAAAGGTTTGTTTCGTCCCATTAATTCTCATATATTAAATCAAATACTTTATGTTTCAAATCTCTTTGGTTCTTTTTCTTCACTTGTTGAATTATGTATTTGAAGGTTTATGTTCGTGAGACACCAACAACTCCTGCATCTGTACCATTTATATCAATGGCAGAAATGATGAAAAGATTTCAGTCCAGTACTAGAGATCTAGCCCTGCCTAGCGTTGTTTCTCATGTATGGATCAAACTTTCTACTTCCACTTCATGTTTTAGTGCTCGAATAATTGTTTTACTAAATATTCATAATGGTGCTTCTTTGGTTCAGACAAAACCAAAACTTACATTGACTAGGCCTAAGGAGCCTGAATTTGAGACATCTCAGCGCGTTCGCCCAACTAGGGTGAAGAGTAGTGCAGAACTTGAGGAAGAAATGATGGCTAAAATTCCAAAATTCAAGGCTCGAACATTGAATAAGAAGGTACTGTTTTCATTCTTGTTTTCTGTTATTCTTCACTTTCATTTGTGTGTTTTTTATGTGTTTGTTCTTCTCTATTCTAGATTTTGCAAACTGCAACTTTGCCTCCTATTCCAAGAAGTACACCTCAGCCACCAGAGTTTAAGGTAAACCATCACCAAAGAATAGAAGACTGAATTGCAAATGAAAAATATACAAACTTATTCACGCACATTACAAGTGCCAAATGGCTATATTCTGAATTACTGACTTCTTATTTTCTTCAGGAATTTCGTCTGGAAACTTTGGCTAGAGCCCATCAGAATGCAGACACTGCTTCAATATCTTCAACAGAGGTGTCCCATAAGGTATCTTTTAGAAACAACTGAATCAACTATTTGTCACTTCGATCCACTACTCACTTCGATCCACTACTCACTTCTCTTTGTTAAACAGGGGAATTCATGGAAGCCTCACCATCTTACAGAACCCAAAACTCCATTACTTCAAACTTCACTAAGAGCCCGCCCACCCAAGGTGAAAAGCTCATTAGAATTAGAGCAAGAGGAGCTTCAAAACATTCCTAAATTCAAGGCAAAACCTCTAAATAAGAAGGTAATAGTGTCGTCAACTGAGATTTTACCCATTTCTAAGAATTTACTCTATCAATTAACTAACCGTAATTTTTCTTTCAGATCTTTGAAAGTAAAGGGGATATTGGAATATTCTGCAATACCAAGAAGCATGTTACTGAACCTCAAGAATTTCATTTTGCCACAGATGAAAGGATTCCACCACCTGCTTCTTCCGTGGCTGATTTATTTAGCAAGGTATTGATGAAGTATCTGCTCGCAGAGATATCTAGAATATTAAAATAATATTTTTCTTTTCAGTTCTGGAATCATTTTTATCGTGTGAGATTAATCATTTTATCTTTTATGGTTGCAGCTTTCTTTGAAGTCTGAATCTGAACGGAACCATAACCCAATTAAAAGAAACACAACTCCAAATCCATTTCATCTCCACACAGAGGTTCATTACTTCCCCTTAGGTTGAAACTGCAATGTTTGATCTAGTTATTCTTATACCGATTCTTAACCATGACAGGAAAGAGGTGCCGAGAAAGAGAAGAAACTGGTCATGGAACTTCTGCACAAACAGTTGGAAGAGGAAATAGCAAGGGTTCCCAAGGCTAATCCATACCCTTACACCACCGATTACCCTGTGGTACAGAATTTTTGTCGATCAAAACTTTTTTGTCTGTTTGCTAGTTGAAAAAAATTGATGATGTGTACTGTGAATATCATTTGCAGATCCCACCAAAACCAGAACCAAAGCAATGCACAAGACCAGAGCCATTCCAATTGGAGAGTTTGATGAGACATGAAGAAGAAATGCAAAGGGAACAGGAAGAAAGACAGAGAATAGAAAGAGAAGAGGCCCAGATGAGAGAGTTTAAAGCACTACCAATCTTAAAAGAGTGAGTGAAGAAAAAAGCAAGACCTTTTTACTTTAATGTGCAGATGGTGAAACTACAAAAGAACTAATTTTTTTTTTCGTGGATATTATAAAATGCAGGGACCCAATCCCTCTTCCAGTGAAGGTCCGCAAACCTCTCACACAAGTTCAGGAATTTAGTTTACATGTGAATCATCGAGCTTTGGACAGAGCACAATTTGATGAAAGGGTAATCAAAAATTTCATATAGCTTTTGTGAGGTTTTACTTTGAAAGTACTGAAATAGCTTGTTTTTACAGATTAAAGAAAAAGAAATGGTGTACAAACGATACAGAGAGGAGAGTGAAGCAGCAAGAATGGTATGTCAACTATGTCTGCAATTTAATATCTGGGAATAAGATAGTATCTGATTGATACTGATAAGTGATATGTACCATGAATGTGCAGATAGAGGAAGAGAAAGCTTTGAAACAATTGCGAAGGACGATGGTTCCTCATGCCAGACCAGTTCCAAGTTTTGATCATCCTTTTTGTCCCCAAAAGTATGAGTTTAAAACCTAACTAAATTTTCTTATACTTTTTACATTGTAAATTTTTTATTGCTTATTGTGTTCTCTCACCATGTTGCTTTTAGGTCTTCCAAGGACATAACGAAACCCAAATCACCAACTTTGCGTGTATTCCAGAGAAAGGAAAGACGAAAGGTATTCACTGGAACAGTGGTCTCGAGTCCTGCCTCTAACATGAGATGATTTTTTCAGGAGCAAGTGTAATTGTTCAAGAACTCTTGAATCCTCTCTAAGCGGTGTTGTGTAAGAAAAACTCTTGAATTCTCTCCAAGTGGTGATGTGTCTGTAATACTACTCTTCTCATAGCTCCTAAAAAAATCCCAATTCTTTGATGTATATTTTCCCAAAACATGTTAAATATGTATTAGTTTAGGCATCACAGTGTGATGTCAACATTAACAAGTGATATTTTTCTCGGTAGATTAATAATGCTAATTATATTGATGCTCCATTTGTGTTTATTCTATCATAAGTTTCACATATCTGCACGATCCATTATCTTCTTTATTCACATTTATCTTTCTTTTTCATGTCATCTTTCTATTTTAATTGGCACTCTATATCATTAATGAAAGTATATCTTTTTATATTTATCATGAATAAAATTAACTTAAATATGTATTAATTTCTGAAATTGAGATAAATACATTTTTGGTTTCCAAATTAAAAAAAAATGTATTTTTAATTTTTAGGAAAAAAAATATTAATATGCTGTATTTGTTTTTCAAATAGTTTCATGTTTAATTTGGTTACGGATATTTTAGTTTAATATTTAATATTTATATTCTGTATTTATTTCGATTTGGTCTAATCGGCTAAATATGTAAGTTACCTTACCATAGACATAATTAAATTATGTAAAATGTAAAATTGAGAATTAAATTAAAATTATTAAAAATAAAAGGGTTAAATATGTTTTTTGTGTCTTAAGTTTCAGTAAATTTTGAAATTAATCTATTTTGAAATTTTAGATCAATTTAATCCTTTTTTCGAAATACGTAGATTTAGTCATTTTAATCAAATTTTGTTAGGTTTATTTGATATTTTGTACACATTTCAAGATTGTATTTGAGTTTGATTTAGTCATTGTAATCAAATTTTGTTAGGTTTATTTGATGTTTTCGTACACATTTCAGGATTGTGTTTGAGTTGTTTATATTGTTTGACATATTTTTGTTTTTATATTAAGTCAAATACTAAAATGTCAAATAAACTTAATGAAATTTGATTAAAATAACGTATTTTGAAAGATGAAGAAATAAATTGATTCAAAATTTCAAAATAAACTAATTCCAAAATTTACTGAAAGTTAAGAAACAAAAACATATTTAACCCAAATAAAATAAATGGCACGAAAAATGTATATTTGGAGATTACAAAATCATAATTCAACAAAAAACTTTTCATATGTCTTTAATTAAACGTGTTTTTAAAGTCAAATTCAAAAAATAAGTGTTTCATCATTATAGGATGTTAGTAGTTTTAAGCAATAGTAATATTTTATGAACTTTAGCATGTTTGACCCTAAAATAAATTTAAGAATGAAATATTTTATTTAAAATTTAGTTTTTAAATTTTTTTTTATGTAAAATTATCTATGAAATTTTTGTAATTAATTTTATTTAATACTTCCACAATTTAATTTAAACAAAAATTTTAGTTTCTCATCAAAATATAGACAGAAAATAGGAGTGACAAAATGAGCCCGTTGAATATGGTTGGGACGGGCCAGAAAATGGAACCCATCTCATTTTATGACAGGTTGACGGGCTAACGCCCGTTTGGCCCATCCTTTTTTTCAAAGAAAAAAAATTATATTCTTAAATTGATTACCTACTAAATTATTGATTAGAAGAGAAAATATAAGGAGGAGAACACTACAGTAATGTATGGAGATAAAAATCACATTCATTCATGAAAATAAACTCTTAAGAACTTAAATTTTATTATTCATGTTAACTATTAATAAAAGTGAAGAAGCAAAACACAAAAAACATTGATACGGGCCATAGGTTGGCCCACTTTATTTGATATTGACGGGCCACGGGCCAATCGACGACCAACTCGTCTTGCAACCCAACGAACTGACGAGCCAAACAGTCGAGTTAATATGCACTAACATGCTAAAATTCTTGATCCAACCACCTTATTCTCTATAGGCTGACGGGTTGACCCGTTGGACTAATTCGTTTTGCCATCCATAGCAGAAAAACATGCAAAACTCAAATTGAAAAAGACCGAAAAGTAAAACCAAACAAAAAAAATGACGCAATTTTAATCCTAATACAAATTCAACTAATAGGATAAAAATAACAGTAACATGAATATAAAGAAAAAATATACTAACTAAAGATAAGGATAAAACTATTGGTAAAGAAAAACCTTGAGTACTTTAATAGAAAGAAAAACTTATAATTAATGTTGCCTCCAAGTTTAATGTTTTGTAAATACTATAATTACTTGGTAAGATTGAAATTGTTTTATCTTAATAATCTTGTAGTTGTTTCTCATATAAATATACTTTGAGCAAAAATATTAATTAATCAAAACTTAAAACTATTTATTATATTTAAAATTATAAGATTTCTTAACTGTCGTGATAAACTAATTGATGTTTATCATTTAAATCATATCATCTAGGTTAAATTATTCTAGAGGATCTCATGTTTGTAATGAAATCTCAAGTATGTCTCCTTTTTATTTGACTCAATTGGATCTCTATTTTGAAAAATTCATTGTAATTAGGTTATTTTCATTAGTAGTATAGTAACAGTGTTAACTATGTATCATGTGTCAACATGTGGTTTTTTTAATTTTTTTAAAATAAAAATTGTCACGTGTCAATATGACATTGTGCCACGTGGCAGAGACAATGTGATGTGGCAGTGATAATGCCACATGTCAATATTGGATGTGAAAAGTCTCAATATAAACCATATATTTGTTATTTTGTTTCAATTTGATCCCAATTTTTTTAAAACTGAATCAATTTCATCCTTATACTAAATTTAATTTTTATATAAATTTTACAATGGTATTTTTATTATAATTGATATTTTTAACAAAATTATGTTTATTTAAATGTATATTTTGCATTGAATTTTATTTAAATTTTTTTTAAATATTTATATATTTAAAATTTATAGATAAATGTTAGAGTTGCATTTACAATAAAAAATTTATAAATTCAAATATAAAATTTTAAAACAATTTTATAACAATTTAAAATAAATATATTTATTTAAAAATTTACAATTCAATTTATAATGTTGTTATTTTTAAACCAACTCTAACATTTGTCTATAAATTATTGATATATAAATACTTGAAACAATATTTAAATAAAATTCAGATGAAAAATAAAAACTTAATCTTGTTAGAAATATCATTGTGACATTTATATAAAGGTAAAATTTTGTCTCAATTTGAATAGGGATTGAAATTGATTCAATTTTTAAAAAAATTGGACCAAATTGAGCCAAAATAACAAATACAAAAACTACATTGAGATTTTTTACATCCCATAATGACACATGACGCTGTCACTGCCACATCACATTGTCTCTACCACGTGGCACAATGTCAGATTGACATGTGACAATTATTTTTTTTTAAATATATAAAAATATTAAAAATTAAAAAAAATAAAATTAAAAAGAAAAAAAACAATGTACTAACATATGACACATAGTTAATATCATTACTATACTACTAATGTAAATGACCTAATTGCAACGAATTTTTCAAAATAGGGACCAATTGAGTTAAATAAAAAAAAAGACCTACTTGATATTTTGTTACAAAAATGAGAACCTCTGAAATGATTTAACGTTATCATCTAATGATGATATGTTCTTGGTTAAATACCATAAAGGGTATTGTAACTCAAAGATCTTCATCAACCAAACTATACTTTTTTAATAAAAAGTGTTTTACATCACAATCACTTTCCATATTCTTGATACAACGCTCAATACCATAACTTCTCTTTATTAGGAATTCACTTTTAGTTTATTTTAAAATGGTATAATTTTTTTTAGTTCATTTATTTGTTCATTAGTGCAACAAATACTTTGTTATGTCAGTTAAAAAATATTACCTATGACGGTTCTGGAACAGTCATAGATACAACTGATATAGAAAATTTATACTTTTTTTGTCGACTATGTTACAACTGCCATAGAAAGTCTCACTTCCATTCCATTCATAAATTCTACATGAAATTCTAATTTTCCCATGACAACACGTTTTACTCTAACCTTATGTTCACCATCATCGTCATTCACTCTCTACATCGCTTCCTCCGTCACTTCGTTCACATCCACAAGATATGTGTTCTCACCTCCCCTTTCTTCGCCTTCAATACCATTTTCGCCATGCACTTATTCGTCAAGGAAAAACATGAAATAGGCTTCTACAAAAATTAAAATTAGTTTGTACATAAGTTAATTCGTAAAAAAAAAAATCAAAATTTTCTAATTTTTATTTCTTAACTTTTGCATACAAAAAATTTTGTTCCTTTTATCTCTTATATTGAAAACAAAATCCTAATGAAAAATTGTTCAAATATATGCGTAAATCAATTATTAAAATATTATAATTTTTACAAATATCTGAGATGTATATGAAACAAAATAAGTAAACCATTCATGATACATATTTTATTAATCTTAAGATAGATGGTTGATTTTTGTGGTAAAAATAGAAAAAAAAAATTGAAAAGAAGATGATATGGGTTGTTCTCCAGCTAACGAACAAAAAAATGTATTATTAACAAACTCTAAGTGCTGAGAGGATATATAATTATATAATTATATAATGTCACAATGGGGTTTGTTATGCTCTTCGAATTTAGTTAAGGTACATGCATTTTGAACAGGTGTTTATATTCGAAATGATGAATTTAGAATACTGGAGAAATTATTTTGCTAAATCTGCGTATGGCAATAAGTAAGCAAATGAGCACAAGAGTTTTCTGTCCTTTTAAGGAATTGTAAATAAATAAACAAAATTAAAACTGTCATAAATTTTAGAGGGTGCAAACCAAAGTACAAAACTTGTATGCAACAAGTTGAAAAGGTTCACATAAATTCATCATAGTTTTAAGTTGAAAATTTTCCTATGTACATGCAGAGTAAGTCCTTACATCAACAATATCAAAACTGTCTATATAACCTCTGGGGACGTTCATATTATTTAACTATATATAGTTTTGTAGTTAAAAATTTTGCTATGTACGTACAGAATAAGTTCTGGCATTCATAAATTCAAAAGCTGTCTTTAATGTTTCACTCCTTCCGCCTGTATGCCAGAATCTGAAGCAGAAGAAAAAGGGTACAAAAATTAGTCAATACTTGAACAAGCAATAATATTCAGTAAAAGATGCGTCTTGATTCATACTCACCATATGCGCCCTTTGAGATATACATTTGGATTTAAGTTCTGTCAAAGATTCATGCCCTTGCAGAGTTTCCAATTCATCTTTGCTAGGATCTATAATCAGTGCCGTTAACTCATCAAAGGATGAAGTCTCATCAAACGACTTGTCACAGACTGTATTGCAGCATCCTTTAACTGCCAATATCTCAACGTCTTCAATTGGCAAAGATGTCTGGCCAGCAACATACTATGCACAAAAAGGATCCATGGAAAAAAAATAGAAAATCATCATCAGGCTTATAATTGGATCATCCAGAAAAGAACATCATGCAATCACTTTCATCGAAAAAATGCTTTCATTGCGTAAATGTCAACAACATAAGCTAGTAAGCGTGAATCTATGAACTCCAGTATTGATGTCACGACACAACATTGTTAAAATTAAAACTTGACTACAAAGTATCATTGTAAGAAACAAGTGATCAAAGAGAAGCTCACCTCACAAAGGTGCTTCACAGACAAAGTTGGTCGACAGCAAAGGTGTGGCTGCTGCAAGCTTGGTGTACTTTGTTTGTCCAGAGACAAAAGAATGAGATGGACGTCTAACTGCAAAGATGAACATAGGCTCTATAAATTGAATTCAAACTGGGATATATTCATCATTGTATAGGGAATTCAGCTGTAAGCTATACCTCATCAGTGTTTTCATTCAAATTACGGAGATAATCAACTAACTTTGCCAAGCGGCTACTGCGGGCACTTTTGCTATTGATACCATTGCCACTGCCACTGCCATGCCGTGTGTGACTCCTAAAACCACCCCTTCCCCAAGTTAGCTTTTGAGGTTTTGACAACGGTCTAGAAGAAATTCCTCGATTCTCTCTTACGTCCACATCACTTTCTATGCATCCACCCTCAGGACTTGCTGTCGATGATGATGGCTGAGAAGGCCGAACTCGGGTTCGCCTCTTTCGCCTTCTCTGCCTAAATTCTGTACATCGCTCATCTGTGGAAGATGAGTCCTTTTCATTATTATCATTTTCATCCTCATTATCTTCAGATCCTTGATTATCAATTACTTGGTTTTGTCTCCTAGAAAGAACATTTCGTTGATTGCGCTGTGATCTTGTTACAAATGAGCCTGGTGTATCTCTACGTCTCTTAACCAGTGCTTCAGATTGTCGTTGAACAACTTTTGCAATTGAAGCTTGAATCTGTCAGAAAAGCTATCAAATGACAACCTAGTAGCAAAGTACTCTTGAACATGGTAAGATCTGACTATATAGAGAATGTTGGCAACTGATAAAATCCAAATAAGGATAACTCTGAACAGTAAGTAAATATAAATTGATGGTGGGAATTTAGGGGCAGCCTAGCGAATAGATAGTCAACAAATCTGATTTTAAAGAAAAAGAAAAGGTCATCAACTATACTAGCATTCCCCTCAAAGGCTAAGATTTGAGCTTCGTAACCCAGGAGTGCTATACATTCAATAACAATTTCACCGTGAAACTTTCCTTAATGGTGTAACTGAAAGTTGAAGCATACTTAAACACGATTGCTCAAAAAATATTTACCAGCTTATTGCGGTTCTTGTCCTCTTCACGAAACTCAAGCTCCTAATAGGTGTGATATAACTAGTTAAACATCGTGAAAGTTTATGTAAAGTCATTAAATATTAAATACAAATCAAGTGAACTATACCTCTTCCTCGTACTTCTCAATGTCTGGATATAAAGCTGCAATTAGAGCATCGTAGTTCGGATCATCTCTCAAAGAACGACGACTGGCACAGTGTGTCCGACAAGCAGGGCATTCATTGTTCCTGAATTACACAAAAAATTAATAATCTAGCTGCATATAGACATTATAGCTATGGTTTTTTAGATAAAAGACAAAAAATAGGCAAGATGAGGAGCAAATTATCAAGAGCAAATTAATTACATAAAGGAAAAAGTCTGGAATGGCTTCATGTAACCTACCCCAGTCGCATCGACTTGTCAATGCATTCTCTGCAAAACCGGTGCAAGCATTCCATAACTGTTCGTGTCTTCTTAATAATACCTGTTTGAGGAAGCATCAGAAATACTGTCATATCTTCAACGAATAGGACGTTTGTTAGAACTCAGGTATAACATGAATAGAAGATTTAAAAATTTCCCTCAAGGATAAAATCCCGCACTACCTAGCAAAATCATAATTAAGACGAAAGGCACCAAAAACAATGGCCAATCAACATTATTGTTGATGTACAAACACCAGATACAGTGAAAAAATATATATAATTGCATTCATTAAACAAACTAGTATGCCTAATTTATAGAAGCAAGTTTCCTATTTTTGATCTTTAGGACTTTTTATTTTAAAAACATGAGTCAACAAAGTAATATGCACTTCTAATAAGAGCTCATTTAATCACTCATCAACTTCAGCTGCTTTAACGATAATCACTCTTTCCTGCTTTATGCAACAAATTTAAAGTTTTGGTTTCAAACTGTTCAAAAGCCTTCATGAACCGAAAATATCTTGAGTTGTACATGATATTTGCTTTCGTTCTTGGAAATTCGCACTGTTATTTAGCACACCTTCACAAAAATATTGGTGAATTGAAGTTGCAAATCTCCCACAGTTGCCCCAAGTGCACACTCCCAAATGACACATGAGAAGAGAATTAGAAAGTGACAACAGAAGCCACGAGAATGAGAGCTCATCTTACTGGTCCTAAATAAGAAATGCATCTGGCTCAGCGAAGACCACAATCTGCCACTGAAGCAAAACCACAAATGGGTTTCAGGATTGACAATCAATCAAATTATAATAATCACTGACCTTTGATCACCGCCTTGATTGGCTGCTTCAAAATCAGAAAATTCTTCCCATCAAGAGTCAAGAAAAACAACAACGGAAGAAGACAAAGACACAAGTCCAGACACAAACTGAGGAAAGCTGAGGTTTAAACAGATTTGACTGTGAATACATTCCTCTGAGTCAAAACAAGTTGACGATACCAAATTAGACTTTATGGTAGTAAAGAAAATGGTAGAAAACAAGAGAAAACAGAAATTTAAGAGAGAATGATCATTGAGGATTGTAGTTATGATTGATAAAGAACTTGAGTGGTTCCTGTACATACACAAGCTGTTACAAGTTGTCAGAGATGCCTTTTCTGACTGACCAATCAATAACTAAATTTTTAATGAACTTCCAAACTCACTTATACAAATTCAATTGTAACACAATTGCAGCCTTGCAGAAAGTTCAGCACTGGCAGTCTATTAAACTGAGCTAGGAATATAAACTCTATTGGAGGGAAATCACTCTTCTTTTGTTTTGGTAATAATTTTCTAGAGTACTTTTAAACCACAAAAGAGATGTTTGCATATTAGAAAGGGAGATTTAAAAGGAGAACAACTGTGGCACAGTGGTAGAAGGAAGGAATTCCACTACAAAGTGATTTGATATCAAATACATCGAAAACAACTAAACAACATCTAAATGAGAGGCCCTGCAACACTTCTCTTCAATTCACATTTCAAACTTTACTCTCCTTCCTTTTCTTCCACCCAACCAAATATAGCACAAAAGCAGCTTTATCATAAAATTGC
>Ga0099823_1003206_pt1 | contig 15339 bp, 15 predicted proteins | sample CowpearedBW_FD_76831 | JGI IMG/M metagenome (GOLD analysis project Ga0099823, IMG submission 76831) | Root nodule microbial communities of legume samples collected from California, USA - Cow pea red BW | ecosystem: Host-associated > Plants > Roots > Nodule | place: USA: California | collected...
AAAATTGCCAAAAAGAAAATTAGTTTTGTTCTTAGCAAGGATTGAACCCACAACCAACCAATTAACAATTTAAATACATAACCACTCAACCAACACATATTTCATGATGACTCCCACAATTTTAAGGATTTATCATCATCCAAACGAGTTCAATATATAAGCACACAAAAACACATAATTTAAATAACATCCAAGTGACACACATAGGACTCGAACCCAAGTCCTCACACATAATAAAGTACTCTCAACCACTTGAGCTAGTACCTTTCCACGTCTTAGCTTCTCGCATTTATTGCTTTAAATGTTCTCGCTACCCGTCCTAATTAAATAATTAATTAAATAACTATTTAATTTTCCCGGGTCTTACAAAAAGTGTGCAGTGTAGAACGAAAATAAGTACACTGTATTTCAAAGAAAAAAGAGTTCTAGCTTCCCTACTTGGAAAATGCTAGCAAATCCGTGCCAACACTCGAAGAAGACCACCACAGAACGTGGTAGCTTGCGAAATTGAAAAAAAAAAACAACCAAGGAGGACGAAACTGAGATTCCAAGCTGAGGTCATAGCGGAAATAGAGTTTTCAATCAAAATAGGAAACGTAAAAGGAACAAGGGTGTAGAGTTCTACTTACTCGGAAGTAGAGTTTGATAACCCAACGGAGGAACTAGCTCAAACCCTAGCAGAGCTCTGAAAAGAGAGAAGAGTGTGTGAGGGGAAGGGGTTGTCTTGCGAAAATGGGGCAGAATGAGAGGGTTAGGGCTGGTTTAGGGTTTTTGGACACCCTATGGGCCAACCTTAGGCCCAACAGATGGGGCTAGGCCCTTAAACTTTTAGGGCAAAAAATAAACATTAATTATTCTTTTGCTTCTTGTTTTTGTTGAAAAGTGTCAAATAGGTTCTTCAGTTTTTTTTTTCTCTCAATTTGGTATTTAAATTTGATTAAATTTGCCCATGACTTTTTAAAATTGATTCAATTTGATTGTAGTTAGTTTTTCACAAATGGTGTTAAATTTAGTGTCACATGTCAATTTGCAATTTTTTATTTTTTGAATTTCTATTTTCTTACACGTGCCACTTCATAGTTATGTCACGTGGCATAGTGAGTGTGACGTGACAGTAGCTGTGTGATGTGGCAGTGTCACATGGACAAAATCTCAATTTGGTCCCTACCTTTATTTTTTAGATTCAATTTAGTCACATTTTTCGTAAAATGATAGCAATATTGTCGCTCTTTAAATTAGGAGAAAATTTATTTTTTGTATAAATATTATGCCGCTATATTTACTAAAATTGTTTTTTTTAATTATTTCTGAAAATATTTTTAAACTAAATTTGAAATCTATACAAATTGATTTAAAATTATGTTAGTTTGAGTTTGGATGTGATTATTAAATCTAATGTGAAACAGAACACAAATCATGCAATACAATTCACTAGTCTAACTTGTCCTTTTCAAAAATTATTTCTTAATTTCAAATTTGTATTGATTTTAAAATTAGTTTACAGAAATTTCCAAAAATATTTAATAAAAATGTCCACTTAATAAAAATGTGAACATAATTGTCACATCACACTAATCTTGTCACATGACACAACCACAAATTAACACATGTAAAAAACTAAGAATTAAAAAAAATAATAAAAAAAAGCCATAAATTGACACATGACACTAACTTTAAAAAAAATCAGAACCAAATTGAATCAGATTCAAAAGGTTGAGATCAAATTTAGACAAACAACACATGTATGACAGACTTAACACTTTTGAACAAAAGAATAATTAAACCTAAATTAATTACAACTTTATGTTTGAGAATAAAACTTAATTAAATTATTATCGGTGTCTATTAATTTTTATTGGTATTAAAAATAATGAATTAAGATCTTTTTTCAATAAATTATAGTTCTGTTTAGGAAAAGACAATGATTAATTACCTTTTTTCAATAAATTTTTATATTTATTTTCTTCTTCTTTATTTATTCGACTTCTCATATATTGTTTTCACTTCCTGCCTCTTCTTGCTTATTTCTACTATGGAGTCATTCTTTTGAGTATTTTGACATATTTCATTCCTTGAATCTCATGCTGCTTGTGTGTACCAATCTATTTATCCTCATTTCTAGTTAGTATGTTTGTCTTTCTACTTTTTTTGTTGTATTTATTCTATTTGTTGAATTTGTATAAGGATTAAAAATGTGTTTTGTTCCTACAAAGAACAAACAAGATAAGTTAGGCACAAGTGTCACCTTACCTATGTAGTCCGTTATCTCCTCAGTTGGCCTCTTCCCGGTTGGTACATGTCTGCTTGGACCCAGGAGGGGTTACCTGCAGAAGGGACTTCGAAGCTCAAGTCAGCCAAAGCTCTCAAAAAGTCAAATCAGGTGATTAATGGAGTAATGAATGCGTACCTTTAATTACTGGGGTCCATGTGTATTTATAGAGTATTAATTACGTCTGGTCATGCCATGGGTCGAGCCCTAGCTTGGGCCCTAGTTTGGGCTGTAAGTGGGCCTAGGCCCTAACCCAGGCCTTTAGGTCGATTATTGTGAACTCATTGAATATCAGGGGGCTTTGATTTTGCTAAGTGTATTAAGGTTGTCGGCCTAAACCGACTACTTCCCTTGGCGGTTTGTGTTGCCCACATGCTGTCTTAGGCATGTTATTCCTCTATATGTTTATGTTACCGGTTCAGGCCGGCTAGGCTTAGGTCAGCCCAACCTAGGCCGGTTACTTGAATGTTTTGGTGTATAGGTATGGTGATTATTTTATTATTATTTTGTTAAGTTGGCTTGGTGTGGTACACCAGTCTCCCAACCTTGACCGACATAGGTGTCGGTCAAGGGTGATATGTGTTGATATGCTAGCGGGACCGGCTAGGTGTGGTACATGTTTCTTTTGCCCAAGTTTGTTTTTGGTACTTTTCAGTTTGTGGGTTGAGAGTTTTTCTTCATATATTTTTCTTAGGAATAGAAATTTTTGCTTGAATTGAATTCCAAACTTATCGACTAAGTTATGATTTAGCCTTTTGGTGGATAATGAAAATGAAATTTCTAATGAAACAATCAATGAACATGAGTTGGAATTGGAGAACAATGTGAAAGTTAAATGAAATTAATTACGATAATTTTGCATCAACAAACGCTTGAAAAATAAATTTTAAATAAAAGACCCCATTCTTAACTTTGCTTTAAGCCTCCCAAACCCTTGAGATGCCCCTACTTAATGATATTTATTTATATTTTGTGTTGAACTACAAATTAAACTAGTTTGTCTCCAGAATAATAATTTAATACAAAATTATAAATTACAACCATTTTTATTTATTCAAACTATACATCCTAAATATTAAAAATAAGTTTAAACACTACATCATAACCTTGTACAAAACTTAATATCTTGTAATCACACAATTTTCACATTGAAATCAAATACCATAAGGTTCTATAAATCATAAATAGTTTCTTTTACTTACGATGTTTATCTTAAAATCAATATCCAAAATCCAAAAAATAAGACTATTCTAAAACCTAAAAACTTCGTTTGAGAAATTAATAAAGTAGAAATGATTTGTAGTCACTTAGTTATTGGAAGGCCTAATCAGATTCTAAAAGAGATGAAGGGTAAGGGTAATGTTACAATTATCCTTAAGAATAAAATGCTTTTCCTAAAAAATTAGCTTACCAAGATCAAGATATGATTATCGTACACTAGTTCAAAGAAAGGCTTTGATTCTAGTTCTTTTCCACTTTGTACTTCAGTTCTGCAACCGAAGCATATTTAGGCGAGGTAAAAAAGTGAAAGCTTTACTTTGGTTGTCCACAAAACTGAAGCCTAAGACATATAAAAAAAGATTTAAAATAAAAAATAAAGCAATAGACTTTGGTTCTAACACCCAATCGAGGCCTATTCCCTTCCAATATAGGTTTCGGTTCTAGTATTAACCAAATTCTTCAATATAGGCTTTGGTTTTGGCTATATTCAAAGACTATTCTATAATTTTTTTTTATAAATATATATTTTTTGTTTTTCTTTCTACAAACATAAACAAAATGACCAAAAACAGCTAGACTCAACCCAGATACAACAATTTAAATAATGTAAAAAGCACTTTAGATAACACTTTTGAATCAAAGCACTTTAAATAATGTATAAAGTATATTACACATTATTGTACATTTCTACTATATCTTTTGCACAAGATTTCCTTATATACTCTCTTGACTTCTCTTGCAATAGTGTGGGATTGTTTAATCTCTTCAAAAAAGAAAATAATTTCAATTAGTATATAAAAAGACAAAAGTTGCAAATTATTTGATTCAATTAAATTATTATCATTTCCTAATCACTTGTAATATAAGCATGAACAATGGTTGTTATCCATTGCATAACATAGTAACCACACTCATATGAGCCAGTTTGTTTATGAAACTACTAAAATCAACAAAATTATAAATAATTGAAGAAGAAAAGCATTCAAACAATTATATGTGGACCAAAATAACAAACTTGGAGGGACAACCATGGAATCTTTTTAGTTGTAGCAGTTGATCTCCTTAACAACATGCTATGTCCAACAAATAAACTATGAAAAATTGAATGTTTTAGTATACATTTATATAATGAAAAAAGTTCATAAGATTGAGGTTCTTACAAATCTATTACTTATTTATGATGCTTGGGGTGAGACTTTTGCAGTAAGTGTTAAACTCACCTCTAGTCGCGTTAACGACAAACAAAATAAAAATCCAAGGAAATTGTACTTATTAACCTTAGCTTGTGGAATTTAATCTTACTAAAGAGAAAATGAAAAATGAAAGAAGGGAAAATAAAATAAAAATAAAGATTTCAAAATTGCTTACACTAAAAGAAATCTCTATGCCAAATAGAAGCTAAATTATGATATGCATGAATGATAAAGAATGTAGAACATGGAACCTAATGGAATGTTTAACTAAACTTGATATGGAATGTAGAAAAAACCTAGATGAATGGTAAATGCATGTGCATTTTGTCATGATGAAATGGATGCATGATTAAACCACAAAACTAGTCTTAAACTAAATATAAAACCAATTGCAACCACATTTACACACAGAACTCAATGCCTGATTGGAGTGATGCAAATGAATGCAGAAAATGTCTTTTAGGTAGATTCAAAGATTTGAAAATAGCAATAACAAATCAAATTAGATTCAGGTTCTAAGATCTGCTGCAATACTTATGCCAAGGATAAAATTTAGATCACCCCAAAAATCATAATTCAGTGCAAACTTTATTGCATTGGAATGTGGATGCAAGGATGATCTATACTAACCTAGAATGATGATAAACGAATAAAAATCCAGATCGTGACAACATGATCAATTCAGAGATGCACATGCTGAATGCTGCTAAAATTGTCTTAAGTATGTAGTAAAAATGCAAAGGAAAATAAAATGTCGGAAAAAAACTAGAATTGATGTAAGGTATTGGATTTGAACTGGACAACACCCTCTTAATTAAGCATAGTAGGATGAGTTTCAAACATGCTCGCACTTAATGCATTAAACCAAATTGAATTGATGCAAAGTTGTGAATGTTAATTTATAATGCTGAATATTCAAGCAGAAACAACCAATGTATGCAATGCAAATTTTCTGGACATATTTTAACTCACAACAACAGAGTAGTCACCTCACATTAGAAATTTTGATTCAATGCTTAACTATAAAGGCAAAACTTATTGTAGTGGAGTATGGATGCAAATATGACCTAAAGTATTATAAAATGATGATGAATGGGTCTATAGAATGCAAATTAAAATTCATCCAGAATGCAGCAGGAAAGGTGATTCATGAAATGTAGATGCAATGGGAAATAGATTTTGGAAATGCAGAATTTAAAACAACCAACATAAACTACAAGATACCATAATGTGGGTTTAAGGTTGAACCCCTAACATGAATGCAACACAACCTAATTTAAACAAATGCAAAATGGCTATGGTGAATTAAATTGGGATGCTAATGAGTGCTTTCAAACATGCTTAGAGTACTAAACTGTAATTGGAAATGCAATACTTGAGTTAGAACAATGCTAGACTCTTGCAATAACAAATTAAAACAAGCAATGACATCAATATAAGAATCTAGCGCAAAAACATATTCTTTAATGAAACCAGAATTCCAAATAATAGAACAAAATTTAAATGATATTCTTAACAATTTTATAATGGAATGTTGAACATAAGCACAAAGTTAACTATGTATGAAATGATGTTGTTTTACAATTGTGCACTAATAAAAACAAACAATCAAAAGTTATATAATCTAGAATGCACAGAAACTAAAATCATTGAATCTACCAAGTGCTAGAAAATAAAGATCTCTACAAATTACCACTAACATAACTCTTGACTTAAAAACATGTGAAGAAATGTTTTTTTTAAAGCAAGCAAGCAAGAAGGCATGAATGTATAAATGCATGTGACTTATATTCATTTTCCATAATTTGTGTGATTTAGTTTCACTTTTTCCTTTTATCTTGTACTCTTCTTTGTTTTCTGTATTTACTAAATGCCAGCCTTGAATCTTTGTTCCCATAATCATCAAATTTTTGGTTTGTTATTTCTTCATTATTCATCACATCAACATATAAAATTGAAGGACAATGCAAATCCCAATATCCAATGTCAACCTAGGATATTACACGCTCAACATCTCCTTTTGACGCATCATATGACCACTAGGCAAATAAAGAGGACAATATACCTTAAGACAATGATTATCTTGTTTCCCATAACTCTTTCTTCTTCTTTTTTTTACCACTTTGTGACTCTTTTTTCATCACCATTTTTCTTATTTCCTTGGTCTTGAATCAATTTGATTTCACATTTTCTCATTGATCATTTGATCTTGAACCATTGTCACTTTTTGATTGATTTTTCTTTGCATTTTTTAGTATTGTATTTTGAGGTGAACTTATCATGTTGTTAACCCTTGTGTAGGGATAATTTGAAAAAAAAATCATCAATTTTAGCCCGAAGAAGGTGCAACGGATAATTCATTCTTATTAGGCCACACATCATTTTGAATCCTAATTCTCTTACGTTCACAAAGTTTCATTATTCTCTTCATTTTTTTCCTTTTTATTTATTTTTCTATTTTTTTAAGACCCTAGAAGTTAATGATCCTTCCCATTATCCTAAGAGAACTATTTTGACAACATTGCCCTAGTGTGGTATTCTTATTTAACTTTCTGAGCCACAACTGAAGACTATAGGACAATCCCTTCTTTATTCAAAAAGGAAGGGATGGACTTAGGTGATACACAAGATAGTTCAAAAGGAAACATTAGCTGATTATCCATCATGGAAACATCGAACCACAGAAGCACATATAGAACCTCCATTTTTATTTGATTTATTGTAAGTCCTTCTTTTTCTTTTTCAAAACAACCATGCATTAGATGATTTTGGCAACAAAGACTAAACATGATTTGCATTTTCAACTTTTTCTTGTTTTAATTTTCCCTTTTTATTTTTCACGACACCCCTCAAGTTTTGTCTTTGCTTGTATTGAATCAGGTTTCACATTTTGGGGACGACCCTTGGTGTTTATGGTTAAGAACATTTTTATTTCAACTAGTGTAACATCATATCAAAATAAAAAGCAAACACAATATCAATATTCCTTTACAAGCTCTCATTGTCATGGAATTATTATGCATAAAATCTTTTGACTGCATCATAATTGACTGATAAAGGTAATTATTCCCCATCCATCATTGTGAGTATTAGTGCTCCCCTTGAGAATGCTTTCTTCACAACATAAGGTCCTTCATAATTCAACATCCATTTTCCTCGGTGATCCTTTTGAATGGACAAAATCTTCTTTACTACTAGATCACCCTTATCAAACTCCTTGGGATGAACTTTCTTGTTAAATGCCTTCTTCATTCTCCTTTGGTATAATTGACCATGTCATATTGCAGCCAATCTTTTATATTATATTAGGTTAAGCTAATCCAATCAAGCTCGAACCATTTGGCTTCCTCTAACTGAGTTTCAATCAATACCCTAAGAGAATGGATTTCAACCACAAAGGGAAGTACTGCCTCCATTCCATACACCAATGAAAATGGTGTTGCTCTTGTTGACGTTCTTACCAAAGTTCGGTATCCATGCAAAGCAAATGGAAGCCTTTCATGCTAGTCCTTATACGTCACCACCATCTTTTATATGATCTTCTTGACATTCTTATTTGCAGTTTGTATCGCCCCATTCAATTTTGGTTTATGAGGAGAAGAGTTATAATGTTGCATCTTTTATTCTTCATATAATTCCTTCATCATATTATTTTTCAAGTTGGTACCATTGTTTATGATGATCCTACTTGGCAGCCCATATCCACAAATCGATTCTCTCTTTATGAATTTTACTACCACCTTTCTTGTCACATTAGCCTAAGATGCTACTTCTACCCACTTGGTGAAGTAATCAATTGCGACTAGGATGAATTGATGTCCATTTGACGCTCTTGGTTCTATGGCTCCAATCACATATATTCCCTACATCAAGAAAGGCCAGGGTGCAGTCCAGATATTCAACAACATCGACGATACATTAACATTATCTGCATATACTCGACACTTATGGCATTTCTTCACATGAACACAACAATCATTTTCCATAGTTAACCAGTAATAGCCAACTCTCAAAACTTTTCTGGCCATAGCATGCCCATTCATATGTGTTCCAAAAGTTCCCTCATGAATCTCTTTTAATATCAACTTTGGCTACTTTGCATCTAAACACCTTAGGAGCACCATATCATGATTACTCTTATATAAAACATCTCCATTCAGTATGAAACTTGCAGCCAATCTTCTTAACATCCTTTTATCATTCTAAGAATCTTTTCTAGGATATTTAAGAGCTTGGAGATATCGCTTAATATCAAAGTACCACGACTTACCATCCCATTCTTCTTCAATAAAATTGCAATATACTGGTTGTTTATAACTTCTGATTCTAATCATAGGCAGCCTATCATCCTGATCCACCTTAAACATAGAGGACAGTGTAGCTAAAGCATCTCTTAATTGATTATCCTCTCTCGAGATATGAAGAAACACAATAGCATCAAAATGTTCCATTAACCCCTTAATATAAGCCTAGTAAGGAATTAACTTCTGATCTCTAGTTTCCCATTCTCCATTCAATTGATGTATAACCAAAGCCGAGTCCCCAAATATATTCATTGACCTCACTCGAAATTCAATAGCTGCTCGGATACCCGTAGCACATGCTTCATATTCTGCTACATTATTGGTACAACTAAAACACAACCTTACCGTCATTGGTATTCGTTGATTATCTGGCGAAAGAAGCAATGCCCTTATACCATGTCCCAGCGCATTAAATGCTCCATCAAAATATGATGTCCACATATTTCCATCTTGACCATCTCTAGTTTTGTCAAAGACAGCCAAAATATCTTCATCAGGAAATCCAAGTTACATGGGTTAATAGCTGTCAATTGGTTGATGAGCCAGATACTCTGCTAAAGCACTCCCTTTTATAGCCTTTTGAGTAACATAAACAATGTCATATTCTGATAATAACATTTGCCATCGAGATATTCTTCTAGTGAAAGCTGACTTTTCAAAAATGACTTTTCAATAATAACAAATGGTATGACTTAACAAGTTCGTTCCAAAGAAGAGTATTTTTGTTCACAACCAGTAAACCTTTTACTCATAATAAATTGCATACTCTTTCTTGCTTGTTTCATTATGTTGTTCCAAAACATAACCCATTGAAACCTCCAACAGAGTCAAGTATAAGATGAAAGGTTTTCTAGATCTTGGTGGATGCAAAATTGGTGGTTCTTGCAAATATTGCTTTATCTTCTCAAATGATTCTTAACAACCTCCATTCCATTCTAATGCTTGATAGTTGCGGAACAATTTGAATATTGGTTCACAAGTAGTCGTTAACTGGGAGATAAACCTAGCAATGTAGTTTAACCTTCCCGAAAACCCACAAAATTCTTTTTCTGTTTGAGGCGTCGACATCTCTAATATTGCTTGCACTTTATATGGGTCAACTTCTATTCCCTTTTCACTGACAATGAAACCCAACAAATTTCCATATTTTACACCGAAGATACACTTTCTTGGATTTAACCTGAGCTTAAATTTTCTCAACCTTTCAAACAACTTCCCTAAGTTGACAATATGTTCCTCTTTCGAATTGGACTTGGCAATCACGTCATCAACATATACTTTAATCTCTTTATTCATCATGTCATGAAAGAGAGCCACCATCGCCATTTGATAAGTTGCCCTTGCATTTTTAAGCCCAAATGACATTACTTTATAACCACATGTGCGTAGAGTGTAATAAAAGTAGTTTTTCCATGTCTTTAGGAGCCATCTTAATTTGGTTATACTCGGGAAACCCATCCACGAATGAGAAAAATCTGGGCTGTATTATTAATTAGGGTATCAATATGTGGTAAAGGAAAATTATCCTTAGAGCTAGCCCGATTCAGGTTGTGATAGTCAACACACAACCTTGGGATAGCTAAAAACCCTGCATCAAACTGATTTTTTCCTCTTCCTTTATTTTCAAAGACATCTCAAGCTTTAATCTCTTTAACTTTTGCCTAACTGTGTTGTACAATATCTGGATCCAATCCTGACATATCTTTATAACACAAAGCAAAAACATCCTTAAACTCTTTCAATAAAGCATATAATATCTCTTGTATTTCACCTAACATAAATGTACCAACTTTTACTTCCCTTTTTTCATCTTCACTTCACAAATTAACTACTACAACATCCTCTTTATGAGGTTTTATTTCTTTAGCTTCTTGTTCAACTAATCTCATTAGTTTAGGACAGGGTTCCCAGTCATCGTCATAATCATCTTCCACATTAATTACAAGATGCTCAAAATTATTGATATCGTCGTTTTCAAAAGGTTCATTATTAGATCTTCATTTTCAAGTTTATATAAAAATGTATATACCAACAAACATAAGCAAAACACGGAACTAATATTGAAATGACAATGATTTTATTGACATCACACTAAACAAAAAGTAAGATATTATCAACCGATAGATGGGTAAGAGCAACATTAACTACAACATATTACATTTCAACACATTTAAACACCATGGGCACATCCACAATCTTCCAATTATTGAGCTGCACACTTGGAGAGCAAGAATACACAAGGCTTGAACTCCAAGTCTCAAACTCTTCTTCCACAACGGCTACTTGATATGCATTTATCCATCCAACACTCTGGAAGCTCTTATTTATGTCATATAAGGGGATTCTTCCTATCCTCGGTTCATGACCCTATAAATGAGCCAAAACCCTTTCTTTCTTTTCCTCAACCATTCTTTTCTTGTCTTCTTTGGTGGGCTTATAGCCCAAACTATATCGACCCTTATTATCAGCAATCTCTAACATGATTAGTGATCCCTGTTAACCCTTTCCTAATCCACTTCCACATTTATATCCATCTTTCAGCATAACCTTTGTTGTCATCAAAGATGCACATGGTAGTTGAATAAATTCACTAGCTTCTTCATTAGTTATTTCTTTCTTCTGCTTGGATTCTCTTCCTCCATCCTTTTTGAACTCCATCTCATTTTGCGCACCCTTTTCTTTCAAATATTCTTTTGCTTTTTCATCAATAACCTCTTCGTTCCTATGCCTTGCTAGTTGATCTCTCTCCTTCATTAAATCTCTTCCTACGAATATACGACCACTCCTGCTCATACATCTAATCCCCCATAATATTATCTACATTAGATGCAACTGCCTTAGTAGATTGTTCTTCCCCTCTTGCCACATGAATGCCATACTTCCAGGGAATTGGTTTCTCAGGGAGTTTGTATCGCAATAGGTCATCTCCCTTGTAGCATGTGTGGAGCTTTGCTAAACGAAGCACCGGGGACTTAGGTTCGCTTATATCTTTACCCTTTCTTATCTGAGCAAACACTTTTTATTCTCGATCTTGACAACACACCTATACTACTTTCTGATCCATCAGCCCTTCTAGTATCTGCTTGAATTTTGCATAGTCTTTAATGAAGCTCCGTGAGTGATTTGATGTTTGAATGAAGCTTCATTACAACAATGATGAAGATGCACCAAAGAGAATAAGATGGAATGACAACATAAATGATTGGAGAAGGTACCTAAGAGGTTAGGCCAACTTTGGGAGGGGGCTAAAGGAGAAATCTAGGAGAATACTATTGCAATTTGGACTCTCAAAAGTGCAAGTCATGGAGTGATCACAACATATATTTGCAATAATAATCCAGAGTACCCTTTATGAGGTGTGGAGACTCTCATTTATAGTAGAGAACATTTCCTAAAATGAAAACCAAATGCAAAACTAATGGAATGCAAATACAAGGTGGCCATGTCAAGCACATGTGTTTAGATCTAAATCTAGATCTAAGATCTACAAAAAGTGGATCACATGCCATGTGGCATGTCACACTTTCCCTATTTAACACATGTGCTAAATGTGTAACTCATGGCTAAGGCTAGATGAAAGCTTGGTCTAAAATTTTGTAATTAGGCTTGAATGGACCCAATTACAAAAGCTAGATCAATTATGACCTAAAATAACTTCTCGTAATTTTACAATTTATTTTCAAAGCATGGACTAAACAATTGGCCCAAAAAAAGTAAATCTATTCTAATGGACTTTTAGGAACTCTTCCTTGGCCCATGAGAGAAGCATTTGGAGTCCTTTAGGCTCATTATGATCTTGAAGCTATTAGGCCTAAGAAAGAAGCATCATGATTGGCCTTTGATTAGGCCTATGGCAAGGCTTAAGTCATCATCTCCTCCCTCTTGAAGAGGATTTGTCCTCAAATCTAGAGGTTATATATTTCTTCAAAACAACACAATCCTTTATATGCTAGTTATTCCCTTAATGTTGATTGTGTTGTTGAGCTCTTCCTCCAGGATCAAATATCATCATGCAATAACGACAAAATAAAATTGTAATTAATTTCAGTGTCACAGGACAAATATATGTAATGAAAAGAACACTAGAATGAGGTCTTCCATTTGTTTGAAGAATCTTTTTTTGAGCTACTAGAAGACCCTCGTGTTGGTGTCCACTTTGAGTTAGTTGTAACCTAGGTAACATCAACTCAAAGTTTGGCTTGAAAATTTTTAATAAGGATTTGAAAATATTGAAGGATGAAAGTGATATTAGACAATTTTCAAAAGACAGTTTGGAAATAAAGAAAGAAGAATTAATGAATGGAAAAGAGTTTAAGGAATGAAGAACTCCCTTTAAAAGCTTGGTTTTGATGAAGGATCGTCTCAAATTTTGGGGTGAAATTCGTCTAGAACAAAAATGGGTATGAACCCTAGAACGAATGAGGGAAAATGGAGGACGTCGATTTGGGGGTTTTTGGAACGGGAGGAATTCACGCCACTTGGAGGAGGTTCCAAGATAAGTGAGGAAGATCTGCCATTTTGAATCAGAGATTCAAAGATAAGGATCGGTGGTTCTGAGGTGATGAAGGCGTGACCAACCATGATACCTCCATAGAAGCACCCTTAAGAAGGATCACTAGAAGCATGTCTAGAGAGGAGTCTTCTATTCCATCACCTTGATCTTTGTTTTCCATTACTTTAGTTTGAATTCCCTAAGTTGGTTTTTAGTTGACTTATTTTGGCTGACTTGTTGACTTTAACCAAAGTTGACCTTTGACCAAGATTAGCTTAACTTAAACCAACATGCTAATCTTTGTTTGTCTTGTTTTTGTAGGTAATTAAAGAAAGTAGAGCATGCTAGGTGGCGCATGGTGATTGGAGCATGTGGATGATGTGGAGGAGAGAGGAAATCAAAAAGCATAAAGTAAAAGCAAAAGTAGACATGGAAATTTTGGATGATTCCTTTGAAAGCTACTTGGTCTCTTCTCCTTTTGGCTGAGAATCCTCATGGAAATGCATCCACCAATCATTGCCTCTCATTTGGGCCGTGTGGCATTCTTATCTTAGGAATTAGGGTTTGCTAGTTGATCCCTTTCATGTTTGTGTTTTTGCTAAAGGACCCTTATGGACTTCTATTTAAAGGGGGCTCCTTGTCTTGTAAAAGGGTTGATCATTTGATGTTATAAACCTTGTGTTTCAACCACCAAATTTCCATGAGCTTTCCTTCCATGAAGTGAAACTCACCTTTGCCTTATCTTGCTTGCAAGTGGCAGCACCATTCACTCATCTCTAGGGTTTGGTTGGCTTAGATCCCCCCTATGAGTGGCGTGCTTCCTCCATTGCACCACCTTCTATGATTTCCATTTTATTTGTTTCTTCTTTTAGTTTTGTTCTCTAAGTTTTGTTAAAACCGTGTGCTATTTGAACTTGAATCCAACTCTCTTCTCCCTTTTATGAGCTTGAGAAATGAACCTTCACATCTAGATAGCTTGCTATCTTAATGTCCAGTGGAAATTTTCGAAAAGCTTTCTTAAATAACTACACCATATTTGTAAATCTAAAAGGAAACAAGAGAATCCTTCATCATGAGGAGAACCTTGAGACTTGAGAGAAAACTCAAATTTGAATACAAATATTTATCACAAGGGCTTATATACTATGGGCCGAAACACCAAAAGGCCCAACGGTCCGATGAAGCCGAAACAAAAACATTACAAAAAATATAAGAGTTTCTATTGTACAATCTGAAGCTAATTCGAGATCTCTTTGAAGGTCTTGGACATGATTCCATCAAGCTAATTCGAGATCTCTTTGAAGATCTTGGAGATGATTCCATCAATTGCTCTGAAATCCCTCTAACGATCCTGAACCACGCCTCCATCATTGCCTCCAGGTTGGAGAAAATTCGACCTCGAATTTTAGCGCTTTATTACCTACAACCAAACACACAAACATAAGTGCTGAAAGCACATAAAAGCAGAATAGTCTAAAGACAGAAATAAAATGCTATAAAAAACAATCAGATTGGAGTCATGGAAGAGGCCAATCTCTTATTATCAAGGTGCTTGGAGATTGTCCTCTAGGATCAAGGATAAACCTGTAGAACACATCAAAGAGTTTCAACACAACTATACTATCCACAGTGAAATAAAAAGGAAAACAACCCCTAGTAATTATAACAGAAAAACAATGTCCTTGAAATTAGTGGAGCTCCAAAGGTGCATGAAGAGCTCCATGGCAGCGGAAATGAATGAAGGAATGGAGGCAAGTTGGAAGGCACTTGCAAGCAATGGAAGGTGAAAGAGGTGATAGGATTTCCTAATCTATGCTAGCCTAAGGAAGGTGGCTAGAGGTAGAGAGAGGAAATCTCTAG
>Ga0099823_1003209_pt1 | contig 15335 bp, 10 predicted proteins | sample CowpearedBW_FD_76831 | JGI IMG/M metagenome (GOLD analysis project Ga0099823, IMG submission 76831) | Root nodule microbial communities of legume samples collected from California, USA - Cow pea red BW | ecosystem: Host-associated > Plants > Roots > Nodule | place: USA: California | collected...
AAAAAAAAAAAAAAAAAAAAAATATTGTAGCAGAGAAAAGAAAAAAGGTAAGAAGTGACACAACAAAAAAGAAAAAAAAAAAACATTGCAACTTGCAACAAGTGGCATGGTTCTTTCCATTTCAGAATTTCACTACCTAACAGCTTAAACAGCAAGGAAAGAAACATGACAGCAAGAAAAAACAGTGCGGAATAAGCAAATTATTGAATCAACTGAACGAAAACTATGCAGGTTTTCACCTTGTTTGTTAGTAGATTCCGACGGGGTAGGGGCTCCCGCACGCGGCAAGAAAACGCCGGTCCCACCCCTAGAACCGGGCCCGTCAAGAAACAAGGCCCGCATGCCAGCACCGCCTTGGTGTTGTGGGCCGGGCCGCGGCGGCCGGGCGGCCCTCCGTACGTTTCCTTTCTTGGGCTCGTATGTCTGTCCTAGGTTTTTCCGACGCGGAGCGGGTTTCTGTTTCGCGGACGCGGACGCGGACACGGCCACCTGGTCTTGCTTCACCCCTGACAGCTGTTAAACACAAAAAACAACATCAAAAAACTCAATTAATTAGTTAAACAGTTTGAATTATAAAGCTAATAGTATTAATCAGTAGCACAAAGTCTGGTCTTACTTACTTCAATGGCTCGAATCTGTTCCTGAACGAGAGATTGGTGAGAATAGAGTCCAATATTGAAGCTTTGAAGCTTCCCGTAGTTGTTCTTCCGCGAACGCTCTTCAGGTGCTGCAGAGGGTGATGGTTCCTGAGAGCAACCTTCTGCACTTCCACTTATGGAGTCTGGTGACTTGACCCAAGAAGAAGAAGAAGAAGAAAAAGTTGTTTTTTTTTATTATTGTTGTTATTAGTATTAATGAAACGGAAGTGTGGTTAAATAGAATAGTACCGAATGGAGAGTGTCGTCGTCGGAAAGCAAGAAGCGAGCCATGCGGTGAGTTAACTCGGCGACGAAATCGTGGTGGTTGTCGTCGGGGAGAGAGTGAAGAGGCATGGTGGGTTGGAAGATGAAGAAGAAGAATGAGAGAAAGAGAAGAAGAGAAAGGGATTTAAATGAAAAGAGAAGAAAATGAGAAAGTTGGATGATGAATGGGAGAGGAAGAGAGGGTGGGCCCAGTGCTTGTGATGGGAGGGTTTTTATGCGCAGAGTTCGGTTAAGTAGTTGGACCATACACTGTCATTTACCTATCTCTACAACTCAACTGCCATTTGTTGGACTCAGTATTAGTTCCTCCCAAAACATTCTAACTGCTCTAACCTCTGTCTCCACCACCACTCTGTTTCATTAGCTAATGTTTCAAAATAATGTTACAAATTATTAAATCATATAAATATTATATTATTAAAGTCATTACTACACAAAAATCTTAATATTCATGCCTGCACACGAATTTTCTTTCCAAGATCACTCAAAAGTTTGGTTTTGTGTGTTCCTTCTGTTACTGTTCTGTAGTGATGAAGTCACTCACACATGCAAGCTATTAATGAGCTCAAATAATGTCTGTGTATTTCTATTAGTTAGCTACTAAATTTGGTGTTCCCTGCTCCTTCAAAGTCAAAAGGCCAATCAATGATTGATGTTGAACCCAATTAAAAACGGACTTTGAATCAATGATGAGGGAGGGATAAATAAAGGGTATTGCAAAAACACTTCCTCCATACAGATAAGTTGTATAGAATGTTGTTAAACAAAAACTTTGTTTTGAAGTTATTTAGTGATATTTTGTTTTAGTCACAGTCTAAACAACAAACACTAAAAATCTTAGGATTAGATATGAGAATGACATGATATTCACACAGTTGCATAGTTTGTGGTGTGGGAAAATCAGAGATGATGTAAGAATTAATATATGGGAGGGTAGCAGAAATGGTATGATCAGAGTAGGTAAATTTAGAGTGAAAAAAGGGTTAGTTTGGAGGATGAAGATTAGAATAGGGAAGAGAGCATGAGTCACACCTACTACTCCAGTTATTGATAACTTGAGCTGACCAGACTCAGGTCTATTTATGCACTTGGAAATGTTTCTCACGCTTCTTCATTACTCCAATTATAGACTCTACTCATGAATCACATACGCACACCAAAATATAATATTTTCGTTAGGTTTTATGTTGTCTATCATAAATTCAAGATAACTTTAAATAAAGCCTATTTAAAAAGTTTATTAAGTCAAAAAACGATAACAAAAATAGCCACTCGCTATTTTTAAGTAATTTAAGTGTTAATAAGAATGACGTTTAAGTTAGTACAAAGAATGGTCGGGTGTGTGCAATAGTAAACACTTTGATCACAAAATAAATAAATAAATAGAATGTTCTATTTTCCTTAACTCGTCATATATTGTCTTATGAATCTAAATATGAATATGAATTTTGTTACTAAATAAAAATTAGAGAAAGAAAATTTATAGAGTTTCACGTTTATGCATATGAATGTATGAAAGTTGTGTAACTTGAGATTGACACGCGGAACCTTAGTTTATTTGATATATGAATAAAATTTCGTCACCTTGTATTGTATTGTATATGTATATCTTCCCATGTTCCATTTCTCATGGCATATACATGAATTGCGCTAACTTTAGATAAAAAAAAATGTGTCAAAGCTATTGATTCACATTACTCATTCATAAGTATTTATAATAAAGTTGTCAAAACGGGTAATCTGGCTCGGTCCAGTTCAATCTATCACAGATTAATTACTTAATGAGTCAACACAACTTGACTCATGACTCATTTAATAGCAAGCCAAAAAAATTTGAACTCGACCTGACTCACTATGGGTTGGTGGATTAAACAGACTTAATTAAAAAAAATACAAATTTTTTATTTTTTATTTTCAGTCAAAACTAAACTATAATTTTATTAAAATCTAAATAAACTTTAATACAATCCAAATACAAACCAAAATCACAAAAATACAAATTATTTATGTGATGGCTAACCGAACCCAAATGCAAAGTCCAATTTTAACACAAAATATTTGTGTGACCATTTATTTGTGGGTTGGTAAGTCAACCTCGCTTAATTCAACCTAGGTGAACCATGTTCTAGGTAGATCGGATCAAAAATCAATCTGTATTGAAATTTGTAAAAAATGTCGACCTAACCCCGAGGAACGAACCGTAGTGGGCCGAATCCCACCTATTTTCACAGTTATAGTTTATAATATACTTCTACTTAAGCCATTTTTTTATAGAAATAAAAATTAAAACTTACTAATATTATAGGTTAAAAACACCTTAACAGGAGGTACTTTTTCATCAAGCAACAGTGCTATCGAAGCAAGCTTAATCATGTTCATCACTTGCTAAAGTATCAGAAGTCTACAACCTTAGGCACCATGTGACAGGTTTCTTGGTTTCTACTTTCTTGTCCCCTGTGCTCGTGCTTAAAACTAATCATGCTAATCTTGTCTCTTTCTCATCTGATACTTAACGTTCCTTTCCTGAAATCAAATGTCCATGGCAAAGGATCGAAGTTCTATATTCAGTTTTCAGTATTTCTGTTACGTTGTCATAATCCTTTCCATAATCTCCATAATCTTATCTCTCTCTTGGAGCCACTGTTGCAGCCAGTGTCATTCACCATACCAAGTAATTGCACAAAAGCAAAACAAACCAATCAACCTCCTTTCATATCCCTTAGCATGGAACCACCTTGTGTTCTCTTCAGAGCCACCTTCAAAGTTTCTTAAGATCGCACTTTTTGTCAGGAAATGGCCACACCAGTCTCGTGCAGGTGGGCTTGAACGCCACGCTCTCACGCTCCACCTTGCCCTTGCTAAAAGAGGCCATGATCTTCACGTATTCACCACTTCCACAGACTCTTCTCCAACCAACTATTCCAACAACAACTTACACTTTCACTTCTCCAAACCTACACCAGGTGGTTACCTCGACCAAGCTTCAGTTTGGGATCAGTTTCAAGCACAAAACTCATCTGGTAAACCGTTTGACGTTGTCCACACGGAGAGTGTGGGACTTAGGTACACAAGATCTCGATATGTTAGTAATTTGGCGGTCACTTGGCATGGGATTGCATACGAGACGTTTCATTCTGACATCATTCAAGAACTGCTCAGAACACCCCAGGAGCCTCAGACAAAGGCTTTGTCTGAAAGAGCTGCAAAGGTTGTCGAAGAGGTTAAGTTCTTCCCGAATTATGCTCATCACGTTGCCACTAGTGATCATGCAGGTGATATCCTAAAGAGGGTCTACATGATTCCAGAAGAAAGGGTCCATATTATTCTGAATGGCGTGGACCAACAGGTTTTCAGATCAGATGTTTCAAAGGGGAATGAATTCAAGAAGAGGCACGGAATTCTTGATTCAAAGTCATTAGTGATAGGACTGGCTGGGAGGTTAGTCAAGGACAAGGGGCACCCTTTGATGTTTGAAGCTTTGAAGCAGATAATTGCAGAAAACAGCACTTTCCAAGAGAGTAGCATGGTTGTGGTTGCAGGAGATGGTCCTTGGGGTGGAAGATACAGAGATCTTGGGGCAAATATATTGGTTTTGGGACCCTTGGAACAAGTTGAATTGGCATGTTTCTATAATGCTATTGACGTTTTTGTAAACCCCACTTTAAGAGCACAAGGTTTGGATCACACTTTGCTAGAAGCTATGCTGAGTGGGAAGCCAGTGATGGCTACTAGGCTTGCAAGCATTGCAGGTTCTGTGATTGTAGGCAACGAAATGGGTTACACATTTTCACCAACGGTGAGTGATCTGAAGAGGGCTATATATGAGTTATGGATCAGTGGAAGAGATGTTCTGAACAAGAAAGGTAAGGTTGCCATGCAAAGAGGTTTGCAACTGTTCACCGCCACAAAGATGGTGGCTGCTTATGAGAGACTTTTTCTTTGCATATCTGGTGCAATGCATGAGGACCATTTCTGTGAATACCAACCATGAGGTTACTAAATTAGTATCAAAATGTTGGAGAAAAAAACAAAAGGAGAAGCTTGTTGCTACTGATGAGTGTTTTTGTGAAGTCAAAGAAAATAATCATTAACTACTAAGCTACCACCGTCCTCGCGCACATGCTTACATGATATCTTAATTCTTAAGGCAGTTTCATAGTTAAGCCTAGGCGACAAGCGTTTACTTAGGTCACAAGTAACTGCGACAACGAAAGTCTACTACCTTTCGTAATGCTGATCCTTGCACGGTACCCTATCTAAGCACATTGCCACAACTTGTGAAACACAACGCTATCATTGCATCTAAAGTTTTATGCAATCTATTCTAAATAACATCTCTCACCAGGAGGACTCCACAGTAACATACTGTGTATTTACCCCCATTTCTGTTTTAAAAACTTCAAATTATATGGACCAAGTCTTGATATTTCTTTTCTAGATTCTGATTGATGAATGTGATCGAAATGTACTTTATACTATCATTAGTACTTATTATTATTAATATGTATTTTGGAGAATTTGAAAAATCGAACAAAATATAGTAATGCCATAAAAGAGCTTGGGTCCAACGACTCTTTATTGTAGGTCCCAACCCAAGACGCTTAGAGAATTGACTGGATTCCTGGTTCATTTGTTTTAGATTTTGATTAGATTTTAAGAGATGGTAAAAAAGCTACTCTATTTAAGAATAATATTTTAAAAAGTAGTAAATATATTTCTGATTATTTAATAAGTGATTAACTAATTACAAAATATCAATAATAAAATCTCATTTATTTCAAAATTAATTCTCCATTTGATTTTAAGATAAAAGAACCAAGTTACTGCTTGAAAAAAGACATATCAATTGCAATTGAGGTTTTGTATTTAGTCAAAGAGACTATCGCTATCACATAAAGCTGACCTTCTTGCTGTCTTACTAAAGAAACCCAAGCGGCTGGTGATTACTGCTAACTTATGGGACACAGCAGGAGGCATTGGAGAAATATTAGCTAACAGAGCAAAGTAGACATGGAAATGAAAACACAGAATGAAGGAAAAGTTCATGCTGGATTCAGAAAATGTAATTTCCTTACTTGAAATTTGTACAGGGAAAAAGGAAATTAGAAAATAGTGAAATTATTTTTATTTTTACCATCTAAATAAACGAAATAGAATTTTCATTTTCTACCCACAAACTCTGTTTTTTCAACTCACTCATATTTCTATATATCCATTTCATTTTCAACCATACCTCGGAACTGAGCGAATTTATTTGCCTTGTTCGAATAACAATGTCTACATTGGTGTAGTTATAATGAACTTTAAAACAGCATTTTGATGTTAGTAACTTTTTAACAAGTTCATTTATACAGCAACATCAATAGAAGGCATCTTAGAGCCACTCGTACATCAGAGTCATGCAAACTGAGTCTAACAATCAGTAGATTATACAAATTACATATGTACTTAGTTCCAGAAAAGACACAGTTCCAAATGGCTAATTATAATACGCTCTTTGAATGCCTAACCAAGTAATAATTCCATCTGCAAGAACAAAGACAGCAAAATTCAACATGACAAAAATACTACTATTATTTGTTAGACTCCAGGAGAATAATAAAGGCTTACAATGAGGACGAAGAACTATCACCGTTGGTGAAGTAAAATGCTTATGTATGGAGGTAATTAGCAGCCATCATTAGCTCTAGAGTTAACTCAGGTTCAATGGGAAATTCCGTTTCCTTTCCACTAGTAAGAGCAACATCTCAAGTCAATAATACAGCTATTTTCATAGACATACACGAGATAAAAATGAGAGATTTCGATCAAAGTTCCCCAAAGTAAAATAATACTTTCAACACATAAAAACTATCAATCATACTCATCCCATCATAGCAATCTACTGATATTTTACTAAATGAGTGGGCAGCCACTTAAATTGGTAAAACTATGTAATAATATTTCAAATAATTTCAAAATTATAAATAATGCATGACTATTTTAAAATATAGAAAAGCGAGAATGTACTAGTTCAACAATCAATGTCAGCGTTTCACCCTCGGATAAACTATAATTAATTCTCATCTTTGGTCTCCCACAAAGTGTGATTTTGGTTCTTTAATTACTTTTCACTCAAATGTAGTCCAACTTGTAGTTTGATATGCATGATGGAAGAAGGTAACATAATAAAAGAATTTTGTACAATGCAAGGCCTATTATAGACTTTACGATCATGAAAGTGTGACACAGACTAGATTCCAAGACAGACCAAATCAATTAAAACCATATGTTTGACTGGAGCACTAAATCCCACCAAAGTTCGTGCTCCGTAACATAAAAGCTTCCATCCAAATATGAAAAAAAAAAAACACAAATTCAGTCCTTTACAACAAAGAAAAATCCAGGATCACTTTGTATAATCAAATAATTCAACTAACTATAGTCATCTTCCTCCCTGTTCTAAATGATCCAACCTTTTCTGCTGACACAAAATTACCTCATAATGATATGCAGAAATAAAAATTGAACGGACTATGTATTGTTTATGCACAGACTAACTAGAAAAGTGGTTATTGAACATGCTAAATACTAGATCTTTGTCACAATTTACACGATTTCATCAAGGCGATGTCATTACGCTGCACTTCAGTACTCAAGAAAATTCTTTTTCACTGAGAACCAAGAACTAAAAAAAATTATCCGCAAATTCAAGAACCATGGATCTATTTTGAAGCTAATTGGTAGTAAGTAGAACTTCCGCAGACCCATTACCCACTCCGTTATTGGCGGAAATTCACTAGCATCACTATTGCATTTCAAGGTAATAGGTTGCTCCCAATACAACCTATCATGAGTTGTGAATATCTGAAAATACACTTAAGGCTTTTTATACACCAAAAGTCATATTCATTACACACACAAATAACTAGTAAAAAACGAAAGAAACATTGTATTCGGCAATGTTGCAATAGCGAAGGGAGAGAAAGGAAAACCTGGCAAATTGGAGATGCCAATAGAAGTACTGGCAAATCTTCTCCAGAATGGTGGTACTGATCTCGGGAAAGGTGACTTCGCCGTGCTGCCTCTCAGCGAAACTCCCTGTGAAAGAAACCATCATTGTGTTTATAATGAAATTTGGAACCCTAATTGCAGTGAAAAGGGGATATTAATATAACATAATATCAAACCTGGAGAAGTAAGCATGTTATGTATGGTCTGTGAAACCATTGCAGCTTCTTTGTCGACCACAAATTCAAAACCCTCCGCACTGATCAGTTTCACCGTGTCTTCCTTCTTCATCTTCTGATTCTCGCCTCCTTCACCTTGCGTTTAACTAACAAATCGATTATAGTCGGAACGTAAAAGTTCGCATTTTTCAAACTCAAGTTTTCTGGTAGGAAGGGCTTTGATCCAGGCCTTTTTGAACGGGCCTGCTTTTTGGACCTTAATTACAGACTAAAGCCCAATTATGAAGTTTTCTACAAATACAAAAATCTGAAAATATTTTTGTCGTTGAAAATAACTTTTGAAAACAAAAAATAAAATAAATCTGAATTTTTTTAAATAAACGAAACCACTAAAAATTAAAATATAATTTTGTCTGAGCCCGGGTTCGAACCGGGGACCTCTAGTGTGTGAGACTAGCGTGATAACCAACTACACCACCCAGACACAATTGATAACCGATTAACATAAAAATATATTATAATATAAAAAATAACGGACAGCGTAAAATTATAAAACTCTTGCGTCTCGGCGGGGGAGGGGGAATTCGCAGACGAACATTCCGTTCCCATCCCATCGGTAACAATGGAGGCGCGTCATGCATCTCTTGGTCGACGAACGGTACATTCCTAGCAACCTATATCCATTTCTCCACTTCTCGTTTCATTTTTTTTCTGTATTCGATCGTTGTTCATTTATCGTCGTGGTTTTTTTGTTATTGAATCGGATAATTGATCGCATCCACAGTTGGAGGAAATTCGCCAAAAGAGAGCGGCGGAGAGATTGAGCAAAACCTCTTCGGGAGCAGATCTAACCAAGGTTCCCAGCACCTCCGGTCAGAATTTTCCTCCAATATTATGAATCTCTTGTACATATATATTTTTAATTTATTATTACTCCATTTCTATGTGCATTTTTTCTTGTTTGCAATTCGAAACTAATTTTACTTTCCTTCAGAGCTTGCGGGAATGAACAAGGCCGAGAGCGGTAATAGGCTCTCTGAGGTAAAATCTTTGTTGTATTATTAATCATGTCGTTCATTATATTGTCTATGGATCAACGATTAATCACCATCTATACGAATTAATTTTTGAGAGACGCAAGTTTTCTGAATTGCAACTGCATTGATTTTTGGCGTACTCTCTTTTCACAGACAGATTTTAGTGCTCTATTGTCTCAACTGAAAGGTCTGCAAAACAAGAACACGCAGTTGGAGGAAGAAAACAAGAAAATAACTTTGAAGGTGAAGATTCATTCTGAATGCATACGTGCTGTTTATTTCTTTATTTGCAAATCTATCCAAGAAAAAGAACAGCCTAGGCTGATTGTATTTGTGTCTATTATCGCAGCTTCAAACGATGGAAACTGATAATGGTGCAATGCGCAAGCAGTTGAATGATCTGGTAAACTAAAAGAACGTGATAATGAATTCTTTTAGTTTGAGTTACAATTTTGTTAGTGAAGAAGAATATATTGTCTCTCGAACGCATGAACCCCAAGTTAGCAAGAACATAGTTTAGAGCTAATTACTACAGCACTTCATGTATGGAGATTGGTGTTGGAATAGTTTTAAAATTTATGTACCTTAATTTTAAATCTCACTTGGATTCATGCAGGAGCAAAACACAGTGCCATCTCTACGTAAGGCTCTGAAAGATGTTGCAATGGAAAAAGATGCTGCAGTTGTTGCGCGGGTAACTATATTCAAACGCTTATTCATGCCTTGTGGACTGCTTCACCTTGTTTCTAATCTTCCACAATTCCGATTAAACCTTACATATTAGTGCAGGAGGACCTTTCAGCACAACTTCGTACCCTGAAGAAACGTCTTAAGGAAGCAGAAGATGAGCAATATCGTGTATGGGACTTGATTTTACAAAAACACTTTGATGAAGAACCATTTTTCTTTTCTAACTTAGAATGTTTTTTACTATATTGGTCTAGGCTGAGGAAGATGCAGCAGCATTAAGAGCAGAATTGAACTTAATTCAGCAACAATCTATGACTAATACAGTTAGCACAATTCCATCATTTGGTAATCCACCAGATCATTTTCAAATTCAAAGACTACAAAAGGAGCTAGATGGTTTAAAACTGGAACTGCAGGTGGTGTTATGATTATGTCATTGGCATTTTCGAATCTTTTCTTTAATTTCTTTTCCTTTTGTCTCATGGTGATTAAATTTTATAGCGAGAATCACTGTTGAGGCACCAGGAGCAGGAACAATTAGCAAAAGAGCAGGCCCGCAGTGCCTCATTGATATCTCAAAATCAGGAGTTGGAAGAGAAACTTAAGTCAATACCTATAGAGGCTCCAGGTTATGCCAATGAAAACTTTTGCATAATTTATATTAAGTTTGTATTGACTGAATGAAACTAAGCATGCCAACAATCCATTATATAATCAGTTGCACTTCTTTGATGCCTTATAACTTCCTAGTATCCTTATTCTTGATGGCATATGCATGAATTCAAGCTCTTCAAAATTGTAGAAAAGATTGGTGGAAGCAATTATCTTTCAACTATTTGTTGATTATTACTAGCATCTACCCATCTATTTATCCCACAAACTCTTTATCGTACTATTAAGTGGCTATTTTTGTAGCAATGATGTTTATGGACTCTGTTCAGCTTCAATACCTGTTCACATACATTTAACCTGATATTTCATATTGTGGAATTGGTGTACTTTAACGCGGCATTGACCTTGATATGTATATTTTGCAGAAGTCTCAGATACAGCTGCTCCCAAAGCATTTTCTTTGGTGAGAAAAACTTCTTTATTATTTATTCAGTGAATTTTCAATTTTTCTATTGGTTAGCTTATCGAATTATTGGCCATAAATTTAAGTTACTATTTCATTCAAACCATTGACCAGTTATTAGCAAAATTACTAGTATCTGTGTTGGCTGTTGTCTAGTTAAAGTTATGCATGATTTATAATATGGAAAATAGGATGAGTGATGAATAGGGAGCTTTTGACTTTTACTTGTATCTTCGTGGGGAGAGCAGAAATCACTTTCATTTCTTCTAAGAATAAAAGTAATGGCCAAAATATGCGTAACATGGCTGTTTTGGCAGTTGATGATGAATGACCTAAACTGTTAACCCCAACCCCATTTTGCAAACCAATGTATTTGTTGTCTAATGATCATCCAGCCTTTTTACTGATGTCTAATTTTCTTTGCGTAAATGTTTTTCGAATTTCATAAATCTCAGGAAGACAAGCAAAAACTTGATATCCGGTTGCATGATATGGCTTTAGCCATTGAAAGATTGGAAAGCAGCAGGCAGAAACTTCTGATGGAGGTGAAGTCTCTTTATCTAAATTTTGATGTATACGTTCTCTTACTAAAAGAAAACCAACATTGCTTTGTATATGGCATCTCATGGAGTGATTGGTTTGTCATCTTGACGGCAGATTGACTCACAATCTACAGAAATTGAGAGGCTTTTTGAGGAAAATTCCAACATTTCAAATTCATACCAAGAGGCAATTCAAGCATCTATGAGATGGGAAAACCAGGTAACAATCAACATCAGGGGTTTGAGCGAATATAATTTATGGTTACTGGTGTAGTTTAATCATGTAAGGTCTCGGCTGTACAGCATTATTTACAGGATTTTTTTTTTCTAAAGTTTTCGAAGTCAGGAATCTGTACATCTTTTGAGTTTAGACTAATGAAATTCATTTAATAAATCTTGACTTCGAATTTGTGCTCTGGCGGAGAAATTTGGTACAAAGGTTCTGTATTACTGAAATCTGTGTTAATGTCTTACTAGTTATTAATATGCCAGGGCTGAACAATTTTATGTGTGGTGCAAATCTTGGTTTACTTGACAATATATACAAAACCTCCTTTTACTTTTATAACTTCTAAGTATCTCAGTTATATATATATATATATATATATATATATATATATTTATATAGTTATATAGTTATATAGTTATATTTATCTCTGAGAAAGTAATTTCATTTTTATAGGATTGAATATATGTTTTAATTCCCTATAAATGTGACTTGATTTGGTTTTAATCCTAATAAATGCCAACAATTAATCTTTGCAAAACTATTTATTTTAAAAATGGTTCCTATCACTATTTATTGCTGACATGACTCTAGAATGGTTGCTAGCCTGACGTGACTAGATGTATGCTACATGCTACATCACTTGTAAATTTTAATAGGATCAAAATCAATAAAAGAATTGGAGGACTATTATCAATTAGTCATATTTAGAGAGATTAAAAATATGCTTAAATGGACATTGAGAACTGGTTTTCTCTTGGTTGTCTTGATTTTCCTGTACGTTCAGCTTTGGCCGAGATTTGAATGGTGGTTAGATAAATTTTAGTTCTTGATTGATGATATTAAATTCAACTATTGTTATATCTGAGTTTTTTTATTTAGAAGTTTGCATTATAAATTTATGAACAAACACAATAGTGTTCCAGACTGAAAAAGTCTTATTATCACCTGTATTGACCTATGATTCTTCAGGTGATGGAGTGTCTTAAGCAAAATGAAGAGCTTCGTGGGATTCTAGATAATTTGAGAGACGAACAGGCTAGGGGCTTGCCAGACTCTTCTAAAAACGGAGCACATGAGATGCCTTCCTTGGCATCAACAGAAGAGATGACATCTATGAAGGTTAGTTACACTGTGCGCATGACATATTTTGTCCCTCTTTGTTGTCAATTCATGTCATTGACTTGCTTGATCAAATTCAAATCTTATTGGTCAAATGTTGTTTGCTTTTAAAATGAGATGCATCCAAATTTTCTGATTTTTCTTCTGAGAAATTTCCAGGGGATTTGATTGAGGTCTGTACGTTCTCTATACTTTTTAAAATCGGTGTTCATGCCTTCAAAAATTTGCATTTTTTTGTTTGCTTGGCAGGGCCAACTTGTGAAGGAACAGAGGAGAGCAGAGGCACTATCGGCAGAAGTCATGCAGCTTTCTGCTCAGCTCGAACAAGTCAAACAAGCATATGATGGTCTTACACGATTGTAAGATTCTCTCTTTCTGTATTTTTCCGGTGGTATCGAAAGCCACACATTCATTCATTCATTCTAGCCATTGATTTCTTACCTTGTTCATTTATATGAAAAACTACCCTGCAGCTATAGGCCAGTGCTGCGCAACATTGAAAGCAATCTCATAAAAATGAAGCAAGACAACACGTTAGCAGTACAATGATGGTGATGAGCAGTTGCATGATGATATTCCGATTGTGATTGTGAAACCCTTGTTGGAAGACATGATTTTGCAAAGCCTACAGAATTATTTTTTACCATTTGATATTTAGTTTAGTAAAAGTGAAACAAGATGTTTCAGTAACTGGTGGTTATGGGTCTTGTGCTGTTTATTACCACACCGCTCAAGAAGCCCTTGTAACATAGATGTGAATTTGTGAGACTTGTCATTCTTTATGCTAATATTAATTTGTGAAAACAAACACCTCCTTTTTCTTTTGTTAATCGAGTATGATTTTGATGATAGTTTTGTGCAAACCAAATTTTGATGGAAAGTTGCAATGAATAAATTTCCTGGTAGATTTGCATCTATAACAGACTCACTAAAATCACATCTTGTATTTTGATCTTGGAGAAATTGTTCACAAGCTTGATACCATAAATTACTAAATTGAAAAATAAAATCACATTAGAGTCTTGACTTAATTAGTTCATTCACTTTTGAAACTAACCACAGTTTTGAACCTTTAGATGTATTAATTTTTAATTCTAGACTCATTCACATTTGATCTTTTTCACCCTCTAAAGATGATTTCTGGTGATTGGGGCGATATTTGACATGATGGTAAAGTTCAGTTTTTCTTTTTCTGCGTCACTTCACCTCTTATTTGTTCTTCAACTGCTCTACCTGGATTTTTGCTTTTTTGCTGACCTTGTCGACTCCATATCTCTCCCTTCTTTGTCTCTGTCTCGTTAAACTACTTTATCATTACATTTTTTTTTCTGCTCTCTGTCGTAGGTTGAAGTACCGGCTCAATGGAGCTCTTATAATAAATGCTCGCTACATAAATTGATATTTTTTATTGCTTTACTTTTTGCATTCTTTTCTTTTGATGCTAGTTTTTGAAATTTGAAAATAACTTGCGGAAGTGGGGTTGCAGTGGGAGTCAACAACGACAAAGGAAAAAGTGAGGTAGGTTGAAAGGAGAGGAGGAAAGGAGAGAAAATGTGTATGGTGATGGAAATATTAATTCACAGAGGAGAAAACATTATATAAGAACATATCTCCTTAATCCGATGACGGATAACTTTTAAGCCTTTAATAAAATGTCTGATTTTTATTTTAATATTAATAATTATTTTTTCAAATCGGTCACATGTTAAATCATGAATTTTTTATTGAAGTATTTAAAGAAATGTAAAAGTATTTTTAGGATAATACTAAATAATTAACTACGTTCTAAGACCAATTAACATGCATAACAGATATTTTTCTTTCTCATATAATTACATGAGATATTAGAGTCATATCAACCTTTTACACAAGCTAAAAGCTTAGACACAGGTAAAAATACTCTATATATTTTAAGTATCGGATCTTGAGTTATCACGTTTGTCTATATTAGGCTTTTTGTGTTTTATGTGTTGTTCCCATAGGTATTTCAATTGTGATCCTTTGCTGACTTATATATCACTATTTATATATTACTATTTATTATTGTACATTTATTTACAATTTACCCATAAAAAACGACATAACTGTTAGGTCCTCTGTACTGTTATGCACATTTTATCCATATCAAGGAATAGGACTACATCAATTTTCAATGTAATGATTGTCCATGCTAAAGAAATAACCAATACTGATGGAAGATGTTCAATACTTAGGTAGGTGAGCAGATAAAAGTTTCTGTTTGTACTGTTAAGTTTTGAAGATAATAGGTAACAAGCCATGAATTGGGAATTCTGGTCAAATTGATACACTCTTAGTGCAAGGTTAAGGTTGTTCTCTCTTCATGTTGATAGTCTGAATAAATGTTAATTAATTTTGTCTTGAAGTTCAGATATTTAGACACCTATCTTTAACTTTTTAGACAAAAAGTTGTGAAATAAAATAAATACTAATACCAGATATTCATGTTGTGGATGCAATTGCTGGTGATCACGAACTTCTATCAAAAGTCACGTTAGTCTCGTTCGCCTCCCGACCCAATGTGGTATGAAAT
>Ga0099823_1003210_pt1 | contig 15335 bp, 12 predicted proteins | sample CowpearedBW_FD_76831 | JGI IMG/M metagenome (GOLD analysis project Ga0099823, IMG submission 76831) | Root nodule microbial communities of legume samples collected from California, USA - Cow pea red BW | ecosystem: Host-associated > Plants > Roots > Nodule | place: USA: California | collected...
CGGGCCAGCCGGTCTGCTTCCTGCGCATGTTCGGAGGTCTGCTGGAGCGTCTCGCCGAGTTCGGTCATCGTCGCGGCGGTCTGTTCCAGCGCGCTGGCCTGTTCCTCGGTGCGCTGGCTCAGGTCGCCATTGCCCATCGCGATCTGCGCACTCGCGCTGGCCACCGACTCGCTGCCTTGGCGCACGCCGCCGACCACCTGCCGAAGCGCGCTCTGCATCGCGTGCAGGCCGGCGATCAGGCTGTGCTGGTCGCCGGGGCGGACGTGGATGTCGCTGCTGAGGTCGCCGGCCGCGACGCGGCGCACCAGCTGCGCCGCCTCCGCCGGATCGCCGCCCAGCAGCCGCCGCACGTGACGCGTCAGCAGCCAGGTCAGACCGACCGCCAGCACCACGGCCGCCAGGGTCAGCAGCAGCGTCCAGCGGTGACCCGCCACGTAGCCCTCGGCGGCGGCCAGCCGCGATTGCTCGCTGCCATGCGCGTTGTAGTCGGCCGTGCGCTCGATCGCCTTCACCCAGGTGTTGAAGCTGCTGCGCGACTCCGAGCGGAAGAAGGCGCGCGCCTGGGCGTCCGCCCCGTCATCGCGGGAGAGCTTCAGCAGCGTCTCCTGGGCCGCGAAATAGCGGTCGCGCGCCGCGGCCACCTCGGCGTAGAGCCGGCGTTCCTCGTCACTCGAGATGAACGGCTGATAGGCCTTTTCGGCAGCCATCAGCTCCTTGCGGGCGTGCTCGATGGCGCGCTCGATCTGGGCCATCTCCTCGCGGTCGGTGGAGAGCAGGTGATCCGGCTCCATGCGCCGGATCTGGTTCGCCTTGACGCGGATCGCCGCCATGCTCTGGATGCTGGGCAGCCAGTCCTCGGCGATCTCGGTGGTGCCGTCGTGGACACGGCTCATCTGCAGCAGTCCCATGCCGCCGACCAGCGCGCACAGCGCCACCAGCAGCACGAAGGACGCGGTCAACTGCGTGGACAAACGCCAGGTGCCGATGTTCATGTGATTCTTCCTCCCTTGGTTGAACCTTGAGGTCATCCCTGCGCGGGCGCGGTCGCCGCCGCGGCCCGCGAAGGGCGCTTCCCGTCACATCGGCCGATCGTGCCCAAAGGTTGAGCGCGGCGCTACGCCAGTCGCCCTTCCCCGCGGCCCGCACGGCCCGGGACGCTGTCGCTCATTGCGGGGTCATGCCGCCACCGCCCATTCGCAGTGGCCCTGGCCGGCCAGCCGGATCTGGCCCTTGCCGCTGCGCTTGACCGCGTACATCGCCTCGTCGGCGGCGTGCAGCAACTCGCGGCAGCCATCGTCGCCGCCGCCCAGCACCGCGCCGATGCTGGCGCCGACCGACACCTTCTCGCCGCTGTCCAGCGTGATGCGGCGCTGGATGGAGAAGAGGCAGCGCTGCAGCGTCTGCTCGACATCGGAGGGCCGCGCCATGTCGGAGAGCAGGATCGCGAACTCGTCGCCCCCCAGCCGCGCCACCACGTCGTTGCTGCGCACCAGGTCCTGCAGGCGCTGGGCGACTTCGGTCAGCACCTCGTCGCCGGCTTCGTGGCCGTGCTGGTCGTTGATCGGCTTGAAGCCGTCCAGGTCCAGGTAGCAGACCGCGAAGCCGCGGCCCGTGCGGCGCGCCGCGTTGATCGCGTCGCCGACCTTCTCCTCGAACAGGCGCCGGTTGGGCAGATTGGTCAGCACGTCGCGCAGCGCCAGGTGCTGGGCCTGTTCCTCGCTGCGCTTGAGGCCGTCGATGTCGACCAGCATCCACATCGATTCGGTCTCCGACAGCACGGTGCCGTGCAGGTCGACCCAGAACTCGCCGCCGTCCTTGCGGCGCATGCGCAGCTGGGTGTGGAAGCGATCGCCCGAGCGGATCGCGGCGCTGCCGGCATCACGGACGCGGGCGTGTTCCTGCTGGCTCAGGAAGAGCAGGTGCGAGGGCTGGCCGACCAGCTCGCCGGGGCCGTAGCCGAACATGCGCTCCAGCGCCGGATTGCCCCACACGGCCTGTTCATCGCGGATCCGCACCATGCCGATCAGGTCGTTCTGCAGCATCGCGTCCTGCTCGCGCGCCAGTTGCTGCAGCGCGTCGCGGGCGCGGCGCTCGCCGCGGTGGATGCGATGGATCAGGCCCGACGCCGCCGCCACGGCCAGCGCCACCAGCGCCGCCAGGAGCGCTTGCTGCACCACCTGACCGCGCCAGCCGGCGAGGAAGTACTCGGTGCTCATGCCGGTGAACAGCGTCATGCCGTAGCCCGGCACCTTGCGGTAGGCGGTGATGCGCTCGACGCGGTCCAGCGCCGTCGGCGTGATGTAGACGCCGCGCTCCGGGTTCTGGGCGAGCGAGCGCAGCGCCTCGTCGGACAGCGCCTTCTTGCCGAAGCCCTTGGTGGAGCTGGGCTCGCTGGCGGAGAAGCGCGCCACCAGGTTCATCCCCTCCGAGCGCAGCGACACCGCGCCCGACGGGCCCAGCGCCACGCCGCTGAAGCGGTCGACGAAGTGCTGCGCCGTGACGACGGCGTAGACGATGCCGTCGAACTTGCCGTCGTGGTCGATCAGGCGGCGCGCCAGGATCACGCACCAGTGACCCTGGGTGCGGCTGTTCAGCGGCTCGGAGACGACCATGGCGTCGGTCAGCCGGGCCTGGGCGAAGTAGGCGCGGTCGCCGATGTTGAAGGGGCGCTCGCCGGGCATCAGGCCGGTGACGACGGTGCCGTTGACGTCGGCGATGCGCAGCGCCGCGACCTGCGGCAGCAGGCCGCGCTGCTCCTCCAGCAGGTGGGCCACCATCGCGGTCTGGTCGGGCGACGGCCGCGCGCTGCGGTAGCGCAGCGCGATCGTGGCGAGTGCGTTGTCGGTGTTGCGCATCTCGGCGCCGACCTCGACCGCGATGTTCTGGGCGAGGTTCTCGACCACGTCGCGGGCCCGGTCGGTGTCGGTCAGGCGCAGGTTCCACAAGCTGAGCGCCGACATCGCGACCAGCGCCGCGACCATCAGCAGGTTGCCCACCAGCAGCCACCGGGCCATGGGGCCGCGGGCGGACCAGGACAGCGCCGGCAGCGCCGGCATCGACCACCGGGGCAGCCGGGGGAGTTTCGGCAGCGAAGGCAGAGAGATGGCGAGCTTCATGGCGGGTCCTCCTTGGGGGTCCGGTCAGCCGTGGGCGGCAGCGCAAAGGTCGGCGTTCATGCCGCCATTCATGGTCACCAGGGCTGCGCCACGGCGGCACAGCTCTTGCAGATCGCTGAGCAGTTGCTCGAAATCGAAGGCCTTGTCGTAGAAGGCATCGGCGCCGCGGTGACGGCACAGGGTCGCGCAGGTGTCGGCGGCCTCTGCGCTCAGCACGAAGACGCGGCCCGCGTAATCGTGGCCGCGCAGGCGTTGCAGCACCGACAGTCCCGTGCCCTGCGCCAGCCGCAGGTCCAGCAGCACGACATCGGGCGTGGTGGCCAGCACGGCTTCCACGGCCTCGTCCTCGCCGGACGCTTGCGCGACCACGGTGATTCCGCCGAGCTTCTCGGCCCGGCGGACCAGGAGCTGGCGGACAGGAACGTGATCTTCGATGACAGCGACTTTCATGGCTGCCATGGTCTGCTTCCCGGGCCGGGCACGCCATCCAGCGGTGCCATCTCCCGATGAACGCCGGTTGCGGGAGCGCGTGTAGGGGCTTGACCTACAGCGCGGTCTCGGCCGTGGAAACCGACATCGACAAGCGCCGCGGCCGTGACAAGTTGCGCGATCCGGCGCGCCGGAGCGGCCGGGCGCCGATCAGGCCCGGGCCGCGCGCTGCACGCCGATCGGGCGCGGCAAGCCGCGTACCCATCGGCCTCCTGATTTCCCGCATGTCCACGGCCTCGCGGGACCGGTATGGTGCGCCGGCTCACTCGCACAGAGCCGCTCGAGCGGCCATCCCACCCTTCGGGCCACGGAGACAAGAGATGACCCTGGCCTCTTCCAAGCCCCGCCGCCTCGCGCCGCGAGCCATTGCCCGCGCGGGCGCGATCGCCCTGCTGGCGGGCGCGATGGCCGCCCCGCTGTCCGGCGCCTTCGCCCAGACCACCACGCTGGGCACGCGCGGCACGCTCAGCGCGCCCAATCCCGCGATCACCGCCAACGCCACCGCGTCCTGGCCGGCTTCGGCCTATACGCGGGCGCCCGACTACCCGCGCGCGGTCACGCTGCCGCTGCAGTTCATCCGGCTGTCTTCGGGCCGGCAGCTGGCGGTGCTGGTGTCGATGCCGGCGGACTTCCTGGGCTTTCCGAAGCCGGGGCGATTCCCTGTCGTGCTGACGCAGACCGCCTATCGGATCGACGTCGGCCAGTTCCTCGGCGTCTTCACGCCGGCCGGCGGCAATACGCTGCTGATCGGCGGGCTGGACCAGTTCATGGTGCGGCGCGGCTACGTCACCGTCGCGATCGACGCGCATGGCACCGGCATGAGCGGCGGCGTCACGCAGCTCATCGGCGCCGAGGAGCAGCAGGCCTACCGCGAGGCCGTCGACTGGGTCACGCGGCAGCCCTTCTTCAATGGCCGCATCGGCGTGGCGGGCACCTCCTATCTGGGCATCAGCTCGCTGCTGACCGCGGGGCAGCAGCATCCGGCGGTGAAGGCCGCCTTCGCGCAGGTGCCGATGGGCGACGCCTTCCGCGGCGTCGCGGCCACCGGCGGCCTGTTCAACGCGCAGTTCCTCAGCACCTGGCTGCCGCTGACACAGTCGCTCAGCGTCGCGAATGCGCCGGAACTGCTGCTCAATCCCTGGTTCGCGAGCCAGATCAACGCGGCCACCGACGACCATGTCGCGGCGATCGGCGCCTGGTACGCGCCGACCTTCGACGGCTTCGTCGCCGGCACGAGCGGCATCGCGACCGATGACGGCGGCTTCTGGGCCTCGCGCTCGCCAATCGAGAGCGCCGGGAAGATCCGCGTGCCGACCTTCATCGTCGGCGCGTCGCTGGACATCTTCCAGCGCGACCAGCCGCTGCTGTACGAGCAGCTCAAGCGCAACGTGCCGGCCAAGCTGGCGATCCTGCCGGGCGCGCATCTGCAGTCGGTGCAGGCGGGCATGGGCGGCTATGGCGGCGCGCCGTCGTTCGGTCCGCCGAGCACGACCTCGCTGCTGCTGCAATGGTTCGACCAGTACCTGCAGTGACGCGAGACCGGCGCGCAGGCGCTGCCGGCGGTGACGCAGTTCGTCGATGGCTACGGCGAAGGCGCGCCGCGCTTCGCGACGGCCAGCGATTGGCCGCATCCGCGCATGGCGCCGCAGCGCTGGTATCTGCAGCCGGATGGCAGCCTCGCGGCGCGCATGCCGGCGACGGCGGCGGGCTGGACCGTGAGCGAGCCGCCCGCCCCGACGGCCGCGCGCGGCACGGCGCTGGGCACGCTGTTCACCGCGAGCGTGCAGGTGCGTGATCACAGCGACTGCTCGGCCAGCCAGGTGCAGTGGACGCTGGGGTTGGCGGCGCTGCTGCCGCGGCCCTGCTACACGGACAGCGCGCGCGTCGAGTCGCTGCAGGGCGCGGCGGTCTACGAGACCGCGCCGATGGCCCAGGACCTCTACCTGAACGGCCCGATCCAGGCGGACCTGTGGATCTCGGCGACGCGCACGCAGGCGGCGCTGTCGGTGCGTGTCGACGACGTCGATCCGGCGACCGGCGCGGTCAAGCCGCTGACGCATGGGTTGATGTCGGCGGCACACCGCGCCGTGGATCCGAGCCGCTCGCGCTTCGTCAACGGGACGATGATCCAGCCCTGGCATCCGTTCACCACGGCAGCCGCGCAGCCGGTGGTGGCGAACGAGCCGATGCTGGTGCCGGTGGAGGTCTTCCCGGTGGCGGCGCTGGTGCGCGCGGGGCACCGGCTGCGGATCGCGGTCAGCGCGAGCAACCAGGCGCAGGGCATCTGGCCGGGGCCGCAGCAGGCGCAGGCGAACGGCAATGTGACGACCATCCTGGCTGGCCCGCAGCGGCCGTCGAGCATCGTGCTGCCGGTGGTGCCGGCGAGTGAGTTGAACTGAGCGTGCGGGTCAGGCAAGGCCTGGCCCCGCGAACGTCCATCCTCACTATCGATATGCGTGGGGGGACCGGCCTACTCGAACCGGTATCCCCCGGCGATGCGCCCTTCGGAGGGAGTGAATCGCGACCGGCTCATCGTCAGACTGCAGGGCATTCGGGATGAATGTGCAGTTGAGAAGGGATGAGCGCGATGAGTGCAGTGTTGAAGGACGTGGCGGTGGACGAGGCGCTCGTGACTGACGCACCGCACGGCGACGGGTTGCCGGCCGTCCCGCCCGGCGCCTGGGGCGAAGGGGTAGCAGCCTTGGTTCATCTGTTGAGGCACCCGGAGAAAGTGCATCGCTGGCCCCTATGCGACTTGCCGGTCAACAACAAGGAAGTCGTGGACTGGGGCGCCCTCGCGCAGCAGTTGACCTCGCTCTTTGAGGAGAAGGAGATGCGCTGCATCGATGCCTACCTCATCTTGCGCTTGGCTCTGGCGGTTCTGAAGATGAAGGAGGTTCCGCTGTGCGCAGGGCCGGTGGGCGTCTGCTTCTGGCTGGACGAGTGCGGCTTCCAGAATGTGCACCTTGAACTGACCGTGGACACGGACAGCTATCGCGCCCTGAAGCTGAGCGAGGACTTGTGGCGGCTCAAGAGCGCCTGCCATGCCGGGCGCGCCGGATTCAGCGTGAGCTATGAGTCCGTCCATCCCTACGATCCCGCGCATTGGCCGCCGAGGCCAGACCGGGAGCAGGGGGACGATGAAGATGGCGATGACGAGGAGTGAACCGCCATGCACATCACCGCCAAGCTGCTCCGGCGCGATGCCGAGGATCAAGCCCGGAATGCCACGACGGAGGTCCGGCGCCGCTCAGCCGTCTCCCGGGCCTATTACGCGTCGTATCACCGCTGTCAGCGATGGGAGGCGCTCCTTCCCTACAAGAGCACCTGCCGGTCACGGGGCGGAACCCACGCGCAATTGATCGATCGGTTGAGCGAGCCAAATCCGTTCTGCGGCAAGGCGCTCATGGAATCGGTCCGAGGCACTGGGTGAACTGCTCGCCAAATTGCGCCATCTCAGGGTGATCGCGGACTACCGCTTGGAGCACGAGATTGACCGCAAGGTCATGGAGAGCCAAATCGATCGCTTGAAGCAGGTGTTCGAGAAGTGCGCCGACCCGGACACCTGACTTTCCGCATTGGCCTATGCTTGCCTGGCCCGGCCGCCGCTTCGCGGCCGGATCGACTTGCACATGGATGGTCTTATGCGCCACAGCTTCTCCCGCTCCTCCCTTTTCTCCGCCACGATGGCCATCACTGCGGCGCTGGCGGGCTTCGCCGCCGCGCCGGCGCGCGCCGACAGCATCGCGACCTCCGCCTCGAGCGCCGGTTCGGTCTCCTCGCGCCAGCTGTCCGACTCGATCGGCCAATCCAGCGACAGCTCCAGCCGTGACCGCAAGGTCGCCGAGGGTGAGTACAAGGTCCTTGCCGTCGAGGACGCGGCCGGCCGCCCCGACACCACCCGCCTGCGTCTGGAGCCGGTGCGCGCCGAAGGCGGCACCGAGTTCTTCCTTTACGTCCCCAAGCAGGCCGTCGCCGGCCAGCCGCTGCGGGTCGGCGACCGCGTGCTGGCGCGCCAGCGCGACTACGGCTACGAGTTCGCGCGCGCCGGGAACCAGCAGGCCTTCCTGCTGGCGCTGCGCGACGACTGGCATCGCGAACTTGAATCGCATCCGGTGACCTTGTGATCAGCTGGAAGGCGGCGGCGCTGATCGCGGCGCTCGCCGCCGCACCGCCGGTCCACGCCGGACAGTTCTGCGACCGCCCCGTGGACCTCAGCGCCACGGACCAGGATCGGCAGCTGCAGGTCGTCGCGATGGCACGCCGCGCGCTCGAAGCGAGCGGCGCCTCGGCGGCGCTGGTCTCGCGCTCGGGCACGGACCTGAGCCGCTTCCAGCTGCTGTACTCGCACGCCGGCCTCGCGCTGAGGGACAGCCGAAATGGCCCCTGGTCGGTGCGGCAGCTCTACTACGCCTGCAACGAGTCGCGCGCCAGGCTCTATGACCAGGGCCTCGCCGGCTTCTTGCTGAGCGCCGGCAACACCGCGCCGATCCGGCTGTCGATCGTGACGCTGCCCGATGAGGACGGCGCGCGGCTCGCGCAGCGCGCGCTGGACAACCGGCTCGCGCTCGCGTTGCTCTCGCCGCGTTACAGCGCGAGCGCCTTCGCCTTCAGCACGCGCTATCAGAACTGCAACCAATGGGTCGCGGAGCTGATGGGTTTCGCCTGGGCGCCAGCCGCCGAGGCGCATGAGCTCGACGCGCCTTCGCGCGCGCGGGCGCAGCGCTGGCTGAGTGAACTTGGCTACGACCCGGCACCAGTGGTGGTGCGTTCCCACGCGGTCATGTTCGCGGCCCAGTTCGTGCCGCTGATCCACACCGACGATCACCCGCTCGACGACCTTTATGCGATGCGGCTGCGCGTCTCCACGCCGCCGGCGCTCGAGGCCTTCGCGCACCGGCTCGCGCCGCGCGCGCAGCGCATCGAGTTCTGCGCCTTTGCCCGCGAGGTCGTCGTGCGCCGCGGCTGGACACCGCTGGAGGCCGACTGCCGCCCCTCGGGCAGCGACGAGGTCCTCCCGCTGGCCTCCTGACCGCGAGCCGGACGTAAGACCTGTTTCAGGGGACGTCACCCCGAACGCTCATCATCAAAGCTTCATCGCCAGCCCCCTACCCTTCGGGGAACTCACGTTGTTCCGACGCGATCATCACGCCGCTCGCACGCGCGCAGGCGGCCGACCGGAACGTTTCACTCGTCCGATGGAGAGTCCCGCATGAAGCTGCTTCGCACCGCTGTCCTTGCCACCGTCGCCGCCTGCGCGCTGACGACGGGCGCCTGCGCCCACGACTGGCAACACCCGCCACGCGCCAAGGCGCCGCTGCTGATCGCCCATCGAGGCGCCAGCGGCTATGTGCCGGAGCACACGCTGGCCGCGTACTGGCTGGCGATCGAGCAAGGCGCCGATTACGTCGAGCCGGACCTCGTGCTGACGAAGGACGGCGTGCTGGTGGCACGCCACGAGAACGCGATCGCGATCCTGAGTCCTGACGGTTCGGTCCGCGAGGCGACGACCGACGTGGCGGAGCGTCCGGAGTTCGCGTCCCGCAAGGCCACGAAGACGATAGATGGCGTCGCGATCACCGGCTGGTTCACCGAGGATTTCACGCTCGCCGAGCTCAAGACGCTGCGCGCCCGTGAGCGCATCCCGCAGATCCGTCCGGCCAACGCGCGCTTCAACGACATGTTCGAGATTCCCACCTTCGAGGAGGTCCTGCGGCTGGTGCAGCAGGCCAACGCGCGCCGGGAGCAGGAGGCCCGCGAGTCAAGGGACGGGAAGGACGTCAAGGAGGGTCCATGGGGCCATGGCCGCAGGCTCAAGCCCATCGGCGTGTATCCGGAGACCAAGCACCCGAGCTATTTCGCCGGCATCGGCAAGCCGCTGGAGGAACCGCTGGTGCGGCTGCTCAACAAGTACGGTTACCGCGGCCCGGACGCCCCGGTGTTCATCCAGTCCTTCGAGGTCGGCAACCTGCGCAAGCTGAACCGCATGACGCGCGTGCCGCTGGTGCAGTTGCTCAACGGCTCGGGCCAGCCCTATGACTTCACGCTCAGCGGGGACAAGCGAAGCTACGCCGACCTGGCCAAGCCGGCCGGCCTGGCCGAGATCGCCAGCTACGCGCAGGGCATCGGCGCGAACACGAACCTGATGATCCCGCTGGTGGCGGGCCGTCTAGGCACGCCGACGACGCTGGTGAAGGACGCGCACGCGGCGGGTCTGGTCGTGCATGGCTGGACCTTCCGCGCGGAGAACAACTTCCTGCCCGACGAGTTCGACAGCAGTGCCGACCTCGCCGCGATCGGCGACCTGGCCGGACAGATCGAGGCCTTCCTGAAACTCGGCATGGACGGCCTGTTCAGCGACCAGTCCTTCCTGGCGCGCAAGGCGATCGATGCGTCTGTGAAGCGCTGATCGGCACCGCGGGCAACCGGGATGTCAGCAGGTCGCGCAAAGGGGAGTCGTCGCCCATGCGGACGTAGAACTGCGGCGGATGAAATCCTGGCACATTCGCCCGCAACTCATCCAGGCCTACCGATCGTCGCAAGCGCGTCGGCTTGTCCAGCGTCATGGCCGACGCCTCCCTGCATCCAAGGAAATAGTCCATGAACTCCCTTCTCTCCAGACCTGAGACTTGGCCGAACCTTCGCCACACAGTCATCGGCGCACCGGCAAAGCGCTTCCCTGCGATCGCGAATCCAACGATGCAGGCCACTGGCTTCTTGACGTAGAACCAGACATGAGTGCCGGGATCCACGTGCATGGATCGTCGACGCAACTCCACGGTCTTCTCTCCGGACAGAATGTTGTTGGCGTGCCGCTCTTCCAGAGAAATGAGGACATGCTGGGTCATTGGAATCCCCTTTCGAGAATGGCCTGCACCTGCTCGGAAGAGAGGCGTTGGGCCGTCAGCAGCTGTTGAGGCGCACCGCAGCCCAATGTCTTGAGTTCCCTCATCGGCACTGGCTTCGGCAATCGGAGCACATTGTCGAAGACTGTGATCGTCTTCGTCGTGGAACGCCCGACCTCGCTCAGTTGATCCTCGGTAAAGATCGAGCCGGCAAGATCAGCATCGTTCCCCTCTCGCGTTCCTCGATGAAATGCGCGAAGCACTCGACCAACAGCGACGATCGAGCCTGAGCCACCGTCCTTCATGGACTCATAGATGAACATCAGGTCGCCACGCTCAAAGCTCTTGAGCGTCTTGGGACCACTGACGTAGAGCCGTTGCGGACTGAGTTGCGCCTTGCTCTGCGGCAGAAAGGACTCCTGCGGTGATTGAGCGATCAACAGCTCCTCGAAGCGACGCTGGATGGGCACCATCACGCCCTCTCGTCCATCCAGGCACAGCAGCGTCGGGGACAAGAGGCTTTCCAGTTGGAAGATCGACAGATGCACCTGCTCGCCATCAGGGCGAACGACCGGAATCTGCTGATCGATGCTCCGGAATTTTGGAGGCGTTGCGGGCAACCGTACTTCAGACGCGGCGAGCAGGGCCTGACGGGCAACCGGCCAGGAACCTGCGAACAGGTGGCGCTTGACCAACACTTTCCGAAGCTCCCAGGGTGAGCCTGGTGAGACGCTGCAGCCATACGACACGGCTACCTCTCGCAAGACGGCCTGTTGTTTCGGACAGCTCAGATGAATGTGAGCCACCGATCCCATCGGAACGCTATCCAGAAGGCGCCGTAGCAGCGCATGCGCAGCTACCGGGGCGCCAGGAACGTCCTCTCGGACAGCAATGTGAGCGCGGATACTCGACCGATCGACGCTCGCGGGCCAGGCAACGTATCCCAGCACCACATCGCGTGCACGCGCGACAAGGCGCACACACGCGGCACTCCGATCGTCTGTTGCCGCCCATTGCCTGACTCGCTCCGCAACGGGAACGCCAAGAGTCGTCAGAAGCGACTGGACGTCAGACGTGTCTTCTGGACGCGCCAACTCCACAGTGACCAAGCGGTCCCCGGGTGCCGCGTGCATGACAGGCCATTCGTGATCTGCGAGCGGCGCCTGGAAGATCGCCGGCGACAGCACATCGAGTCCAAATTTCCTGCTGAGCGCCGGCGCACTTGAAAGAATGGTGACATCGTTGGTGATCAACCCGCGCAGGCCCGCATTGATCGCGGTCGCGAGGTGCTTCAGGTCTGACAGATCGTTGATCCGGAGGTTTCCAGAACGGGCCCGTTCCGGGAAAACAAGCTCCGCGAGGTCCGGCAGCAGGCGTTCAAGGACGTCGTCGCCTGGAACCGGAAAGCGAGCCAGTGTCCCTGCGAATGCCAACATGGGATCCGTCTTGGCGTCGAGCGCGGTTCGGCGCAACTCCAGCTCGACCTCGGCGCTGATCGCCAACGAGCACATCTGCAGCCGTTCCGCCCGGAACACGTCCAACGCGAGCGGATGCCGCTCACGCCGCGGTCCGAGATCGAAGAGCACATTCAGGTCGAGAAGATAGAGCGGAGGAGGCCCCTGCGTGTCGATGTCCAGGCCCAGTGGATCCGCTGCGGTAATGCCGCTTCCGGCGAAGAGCTGAGGCGAATCGAGTTCATGGGCGCGAACGACGATCATTCGCTGACGGCGCCCACTGCCATGCACGACACGCTGCGCATAGAACCCGGCCGCGTGCCAGAAGCGGTTTGCCTCGATGAGATCCTCCGCAACACGGGCATGAATCGAGATGAAGCCCAGTCCGGTCAGTTGCTTCTTCAATGCATCCAGGAGGACGGCGCCCAACCTCGCTCCGCGCATGTGTTTGCAGACATGGATCTGGCGGACATGAGCCTTCGGATAGTTGAGGTCGAACAGCAGATGCCCGGCATAGCGATCCACCCCGTCGGACTCCGCGACGAGCACCAGAAGCTGCTCCTTCCGGCCGTAGTCGGCATAGACCGATGCGGGGAAGAAGCCCAACGCGTTCCGATCGCTGTCGCCTGCCGCGACCACATCATGCAGATAGCCGGCGATCTCTTTCGCCGCGGTGAGCACTCGAGGACGGTTCATTCCCCCTCCATGTCGTTCACACAACTCGGACTGCCGATGCTAGTCACGCTGCGCAGCCGTCGGATCAAACGGTGTTGCCTCCATCACACATCGCCCGGACCAACCTTCGGGGGAAGGCACTTCGCTAGACTCCTCCCCATTCGTCTGGAGTCTTCCGCATGACCGCCTCCGCGCCGCTGCTGCTGCCCCCGCCCGAGCTCAAGGGCGTCGACCACGTGGTCGCCGACCCGCTGCGCTTCAAGGCCAAGCTCGCCATCGGCGAGGCCGCCTACGCCTCGCTGCGCATGATCAACCGCGGCCGCGAGGTCTGGGACGTCCTGGGCGCCGCGGGCGCCGGCGCCGCCGTCGCCAAGACCGGCATGGTGGCATCGCTGCTCGGCGCCTCCGCCACGCCGATCGGCTGGGTCGCGCTCGCCGCCCTCGCCTCCGGCGGCGCCTGCTACGGCATGTACCGGCTGCTCAGCTCGACCAAGGGCGAGCGCGTCATCGAGATCCCCAAATACCTCAACACCCCGCTCGACACCCTGGGCCTGGCGCTGTTCGACCTGATCGCGCCCTTGTCGCTGCGGCTCGCGGCCGTCGACGGCGCCGTCGAGCCCGCTGAGCGCCAGTACCTGATCGATCACCTGATCGCCGACTGGGGCCTCGATCGCGGCTTCGTCGAGCAATCGGTCGCCGCCGTCGAGGCACGGCTGGGCGGCAGCGAGCTCGAGGCGATGGCCGCCGAGGGCGCCGAGTTCCTGCACCTGAACCCCGACTGCAACCACGCCACCATCGCCAAGGAGCTGGGCGTCTTCATGCGCGGCATGCTGGAGGCCGGCGGCCCGCTGACGCCCGCGGAGACCGAGGCGCTCGACACCGTCGTGCACCTGCTCGCGACCGCGCCCGCGGGCGAGCTGTCCCGGCGCTGGAACCAGACCGTGACGATGGCCGGCGGCGCTGCCGGCCAGGTGAAGACGGTGCTGGCCGACGCGGCCGACTGGACGCAGCAGCGGCTGCCCGCCATCGATCAGGTGCGGGCCCAGGCCGGCGAGGCCGCCGTCCAGGCCGCGGACGCCGCGAAGAAGGCCGCCACCTGGACGCAGGAACGCCTGCCCAGCGCGGATCAGGTCCGCAGCACCACCGCCGACGCAGCCGCGCAGGCGATGAGCGCGGCGAAGAAGGGCCTGGCCTGGGCCAAGGACCTCACCACGCGCGCCACCGACGCCGCAGGCGTCGACCGGCTGCTGCGCCGCGACGATCCGCCGTCGAAGTCCTGATCAGTTGTTGATCACGGCATCGCGTAGTCGCGCTGCGTGACCAGGTCGATGCCGCACTTCAGTGTCCCGACCCAGTCGATGAACTGCCCCACCGCGGCGCCCACCAGCGGCGCGCCGTGCTGCGGCACGATCATCCGGATCGGCAGCGGGCGAACCATCTCCGCCCACAGCTTCAGCACCTTGCCGCTGACCATGTAGCGCCGGTGGAAGGCCGCCATCGATGCGATGTGCGGGCCGAGTTCCGAAATCGGCTGCCCCGGGTCGACGCCGATCGACACGCCCAGGTCGCCCGAGAACAGGATGCCGCTCGCCGCGTCCCAGAACTGGAAGTTGCCCTCCGAGTGCATGAAGTGCGCCGGCAGCGCCACCAGCTCGCTCGCGCCGATGGCGATGCGCATGCCGCGGTCCGGGATGCCGATGACGCGGCCCGCCGTCTTGCCCGGCTTGCAGAAATGCGGGACGAAGCGCTCCCAGATCGTCGAGATGTAGACCGGCGCCGCGGTCGCCGTCATCCACCGGTCCAGCGACGCGATGATGTCCGGATCGGCATGCGAGGCCAGGATCGCCGACAGCCGGTGCGGCGGGAAGCAGCTCGTCATGCCGATGTAGAGGTCGTTGTAGGCGAGGTTGCCGCCCGGGTCGATGACGGCGCCGGTGTGGCCGTCCACGATCAGGAACTGGTTGGCCTGCACGCCATCGTCATGGCCGAAGTCGCTGAACATCAGGCACCGATGCCCGCCTTCGTTGAAGAGTTCCATCGGCATCGCCGCTCCCTTGATCACGCTGGATCCTTGTGAAAAGCGGGCGACGATAGGACGCGGCCAAGCCGTTTCGCGCGCGGACTGCACCAGCGCGGACACGGCCTTGACGAATCGCAAGGCGAGGCGCGCTGGCGCGCCGCGTCCGCGTCAATCGATGTCGGACAGCTGGCGCTTGCGGATCAGCGTCAGCCCGATCAGCCGCGACACGACGGCGGCCAGGTACATGACGCCGACGAACATCTCGATCGTGGTCATCGCCCGCGCCAGCGGCCGCACCGGGATCACGTCCCCGATGCCGGTGCTCGACAGCAGCGCGAAGCTCAGGAACATCAGCTCGGTCCAGCTGCGCGGCGCCTGGGGATCGACCGCCGCGGCGAAGCTGCCGGGCTGGATCGCCTGCACCACCACGAACGCGTGCGCGAAGCCCCAGGCCAGCAGCGTGAAGGTCGCGCCGGCGGCGAAGAGCTCGTCGGTGGTGGCGTGCCAGTCGCTCATCATGTAGGCGATCAGGCTGGCGGCCGCGTAGAAGTAGAACAGCGCCTCCAGCGCCGAGGACCAGGGCAGCAACGCGTGCATGCCGAGGAAGGCCTGCAGCAGGAGCATCACGATCGCCGGCAGCGCGATGGTGACGCTGATCCAGGTCAGGCCCGGCGTGCTGCGCACCATGCGCGTGGTGAAGACCAGCACGGCGATGCCGAAGGCCCCCAGCGCCAGC
>Ga0099823_1003215_pt1 | contig 15316 bp, 7 predicted proteins | sample CowpearedBW_FD_76831 | JGI IMG/M metagenome (GOLD analysis project Ga0099823, IMG submission 76831) | Root nodule microbial communities of legume samples collected from California, USA - Cow pea red BW | ecosystem: Host-associated > Plants > Roots > Nodule | place: USA: California | collected...
CATGTTTATGATCTTATAAACATGTTTCCAGAAAACATCATACCACTTAATCCCATGAAAAGAGACACTGCAGCAACAATCCAGAAGGAGAAAGCGTTTCAGGAAAGCACAGAAAACAATTTAAATATTAGAAGAAATACAGTCTTAATTACCCGTCTGTGCAGATAATAGGAAGAAATCTCATAAGCAGCTGCACACGTAAAGATATTGATGCTCGCAAAGCAGCAGGAGAAAGTGGAGAAGAATCCGGAGTAGGTGTTGGTCTTCTGGCTAAACCAGGGCTGCCACTTCTTATATTTTTGCGGCTATTTACTTTGTTTGTCTGACCTTCAGTTGCAGGAGTACTTACTGGCTTAGTTGGTCCTCGGGTAACTACAGCTATCTGTTGCTCAATATAATTTAATTGTTTGATCAAATCACTTGCAAAGGAATTTCTAGATTCGTCAGAACTTTGATCTATGCATGGAAGAATTAACTCAAGAAGAGCCCTCTCAGTCCCATGCTGCTGCTTACTGGTAGATCTTTCAGGGTCAAACACTAGAGAGAACCCTTTTGTGGACCTTTTCACATCCATTCCCTCTTCAACAACTTCTCCTTCTTCAAGAGGAATAGAATCAACTTTCTTTTTATCCCCCTTGAGAGTAACTGGATCTTTACGTGGGGTGCACCAACCCCAGGGTTCAGAAAACTGTGTCTTAATGGAAAATCTTTTAGACTCTGCAATGTTAATCAGTCGTTGCCTAATAGTCTTCCGACCAAAGAGGACATCTTGTCCCGCAAGGAACCATTTAGCCTGTAACAACATTGAATCCTCTAGAGACTTCCCAAAAAGATGAACCACCTCCGAGAAAAGGGGTGCAGCATCAGGTCTAACCAGCAACCTTGTCAGAATTATTTCAATGAAATTGTTCTCATTCTCAGAAGCACCACTCTTCTCTAAACTAGGTGAGGACAACTGTATAGCGTCAGCTAGAGATATATCATGCATCTTCATTTTCTCAATGAGGGCCTGTTCATTTAAAAGCAGCCTGAGTTCAACCCATTGCCAATGAAACTTGGCAGGCTGCAAAGCATCTAACACATCCACAAGCTTATCCTGTAGTGTAGATTCACTATCAGTAAAATCAACTTTAGATTCACCATGTCCAGAATTCCTGCTTCCTTCATCCTTTGTATAAATAGATTGAGGCATCTTACAATCAATCATGGCATTTAGAAAATGTCTAGCACGGAGGGGAATAAATGCCACAGATTTTGAATGAATATCAGAGCCATTCAACTCTAGCAGGGTTGCAAACTCTGCATCAGTCATGTTTGCAGCCATAAGATCATAAAGACCCTGACAATCTCTTAAGCACACATCTCGGAACGGCAAATGTTTTATTGCATCGCTTATGGCCATTGTTAAAGACTGATAAAGTTGATTCATATCTTCACGGAATGCTACATTGGCATTCATAACAAAAGGCCGCCACATAACAAACGAAAATATTGAATAGGCAGGTGGAAAGACCAATGATAGAGAAAGCATCCGCTGCATCCTTGAAAGAGCAACAATGGACGGTTCATCCAAGAGATCAACCACTAAGCCTTCACAGATGGTTCTACAGTTCCCAACAAGCAATCTAAACCAATGGACATGAACTTCAACTGAACTATCCACCTTAAAAGCCCCAACTGAACGTACACTCCCATTTGAATTGGATCTTGTGCTTCTTACAAATTGTACAACATCCAGGCCCTCCTTTAATCTGAGAATGGTTACTATTCTTTCCAGGCTCACCACACCAGATATGATTGCACCAACAACAAGTGAAGAAACAGCAGCACTAATTTTTGTTGTTCTTGCAACCACAATTTTGCTACTGTTGTTTGAAACATCACTTGGAATAGTACCAGTATCATGGGTTTCAGGTGACATTTGAAACTGGGCCCGAGAAGCTTTACTTGGAGCAAAAACTCCAGCAAGAGCAGTAGAAGCTTCCATTGCAAGAGCAATCTCAAATACACGGCTTTGGCGTTCTCCCAAGGCCTCCTTAAGCAAGCACAAACAGGTTATATGCATTCGCAAAATGCATTTAGCATAGTTCAAAGAGCTTGTAGCCAATGACATATTTGAATGGTTACTTCCAGCTGAAAAATCTGGCAATTTTGCCAAAGTTGGACCAACACTGCCAACAATGGCAGAAACAGCAGAAGTAACCAAAGATGGATCCCCTTCTTGAGCAGCACCACCAGTCTGCCGTATGCAATCTATCAGACCCACAACTATTTGTTGAGCAATTTGATACCCATTATCCCATTTTTCAAAAGCAGGACCTTTGGGTGTACCCGCAGCAAATAGCTTCCTGTCTTTTCCGAAAAGATATTGAAATGCTTCTTCCACATTACGCTGTACAACATCTCTCATTCCTGAACCTACTCTGGATGGCAACCGGCCACCACTTATCTTTTGACGGAAAAAGTCATCAGGGTCCTCAACTCCAGCAGGAACGCCAAATGGAAGCCCCAACTCTCCATCAACTGACCGTCCAGACTCAATTTCAAAAGCCAGTCTCTTATCACATGTACTCTTGAAATTTTTCTCCCACTCACTGACACTAACCACATTGCCATACTTTTTTAACAAGTGGCGAGCAAAAGCTAGAGCACCTGAACCTGAAACCCTTCCGTTAGATGCCATAATAGCGGCAGCACGCTGCATTATAGATGACAGAGTTTCAGGAATAAGATCAGCTGCAGCAAGAATGTTCTCATACCTACATCAAATACAATGGGACAGACAGACCAAACAAAATTAAATTGTATGTAAAATCCAATAAAAAAAGTTTAAACAAAAAATCCAAGTTAGCATAAAGATGAAAAGCCGACTTGCTCAGATTAAAAAATATTGAGGGAGATAGTTGGGAGATCATATGAAGTCCGAGTAAAATTACTTAATTAAACCTATAAGACAAACAAGAGAGCACAAGTAGCACCGACTTGGAAATGTTTAACAAGCATTTGTTAAAAAAAATCAAATAAACACATCTCATGGCACATTAAGAGCCACAGTTACTTAAAACACAGCGAACACCACAAGGATTAGAACTGATAAAAGAAACAAAATAACAAATTATGGCAGAATAGACCCACAAAAATACAAAATTAAGTTGAATACAACCTTCTTAACGATGATAACAGAAAAGCCTCACTAACATCACAAGCTTGGTTCTCCACATTCCTTGGTAGCATTAAAACATTCCTCCCACTATGAATAGTAGAATTAGGGCTACTATAAACCTTTGGCAGCAACCATAAGAGGAATTTGACAGCTGAGACTAAATCATCTGACACATCCATCAGGTAAAGTAAAGCAGAAAGATCATCCTCACCAAGTTTCCACCGGATTGAACTTTTATCATCCACAGTGGCAAAAGGCCTCCCAAACTGGCTAACTTTACCAACAACTTTTTCAGACTCTTCAATAAGCTGCCTAATTACAGTCATCAACCAAAGTGTTATTTCCTTTCTTTCAACAAAGCGCAGCTGTTTCACAGCCTTTCCAATTGAGACAATATCTTCACATTCACTTAATTGAATTCCATCAACAGATCTTGCAGTATCTCCATTCATAGTAGTTCTATGGTGAGGGAAGCTAACCTTATTGTCACACATATGACTGGTTGATGCCCCTTGGCTACCCTCAATTCTAGAAGCTGCCAGTTGAGCAAGACTCTGGGTTTTACGGACAGTCTTCTGCCGAGTCTTAGTAACCTGCTTGATAGGCTTAAGAGGTTGATCAACTTTGAGAGGCTCTGAGGATTTTAGACCCTTCTTTGCCCACCATGTATCTTCATCATCAGACAGTACAGGAGAAGGAACTTGAATAAACAAACTTCTTTCCTCACTCAATTTTTGTCTCTTTGCTTTTCTACATTCTTCACACCCAGGTGTGGTCTCCACTAGATCAATCTTGTTTTGAGACCCAATAGGTTTCCTGACACTGCCCTGAGATTCATCCAATCCAGTAGAGCCCAAATTAGAAAAACTTTTTGGTAGCTGTAACAGGGCTGAGATGAATGTCTTCAGATCTTCAACACCACTGTCATCCTTCCCACTTTTAGAGGATGTTTTATTCGAAGGAGCACTTTTCCATTGATCAATTGACACTGTAGAAACTTTGTCTTTTGTTGAAGATATACACTGTTTTTGCTTGAGAGATGATGTACTCACATTACTGCCATTACCATGGTTCTCCCACAAGGAACAACGTAGTATGAGACGGCGTTCATTCATGTAAATTTGTAATGCTTCAGTAAGCTGTGGCCCTTCACTAATCCCTGATTCTACCAAAGCATCACGCACAAACTTCTTAGGAAGTTGCTTCAAGATTCGGCAGTGTCTCTTCTGTCTCTCCAAGTCAACCACATTCATATCCATGATCCCACTCACTATCAGCTGGCGTACATATGCCAATGGATAAAAGATGCCTGCCTGTATGAGTTCCACTACAAGTAGATGTACACGTTTGAGTCCTTCCCCTTTATGCACCATATGTTGATCAATCCAACAAACAATAATATCATGGAGAGGACCTGGGCTTTCAAATATAGCTGAAGAGCAGATATTCTGATCCATACTTCTTGAACTAGATTTTGTTCTGGATGCATTCTTCACAAAATTCCGATTACTCTGGTGACCTGAACATTTTACTAAATAACTGACCCCATGACCACGAGTATTTCCACTCTTTTGTCTTGTAGAAATCTGCATATCCCTCAGCTTCATCTTTAAAAGTCTAATGGCAATATGCACTTGGGAAAAATCTTTCCTGCCAGTGAACTTTACATCACAGGGAGCAGTCCGAAAATCCCTAAAATCACATGTTGCCCACTCACACAGGAAAAACACTGAATAAATAAATGATGTATTTACAGTCCGAAACCACTTCAGAGATAACCTTAAGCAATGGCTAACTTTCGCAACCCAACCTTCAGATACAGTTTCATCACAAAGATCTTCAAAAAGATATTTGTATGCTCCATGTAGATCCCCAAGTACAAGGGATTTATCCAAGGCTAGTGCAGCTTTAGCTAGATATTGACCTGGATAGCCTGGCTTTACAGCCTTTGTGAGATCTTGTACTCGTTCTTGAATGCATGAAATAACGTGATCAAATGCCAATGATTGGTATTGTGTATCAAATCCTTTACTTTTAAATAAACACACATCTTCCGAACTATTTTTTATCTTTCCTGCAGCTTCAGTTGCTTTAAGTATAAAATTTCCCTCATTTATTGTATATGAAACAACAGAGGATGGCAAAGGAAAGCAATCCAAAGCAACAAAAGTTTCTGGAGCCGCAAGTATTAAAAACCGGAGCATCTCAATCAGAGCAGAAGTCGTATATGCTCTTCGGGAATTGTCTACTAGATCTGATCCACCAGGAGCAGGATCACGAATAACACGAAGAGCTACACCAGCAAGAGTGCGAACATACGTTTGAGATAGCACCACAATTTCTAAAAAACCATATACAATTGGCAATAGCAGCTGCCAAATCTCAAGCAATTGTTTTTCCTGAAAGGGGAAAAAGTGTGAAACATCAATACCACAAGTCTAAATATTGAAATCAGCAAGGCATATAAAAAGCTCAGTTTAATTTCCATGAATACACCAGACTTGTTACATGCAATCACCTGTAATTGCCGCAAAACCCAGTCAATGATAAGAGATGGAATAAGAAGCCCTTCAGCGTGATGCCATTGCAAAAGCCGAACAATATACCACCATTTAAAATGTAAAGATGGTTCTTCACCATCAGAAACAGATAACTGATCACTTCTGTGCTGAAGTGATGCAGTATAAGGTAATTGGGGTGATCGATCTCGATTATGAGTAAAATGAGAACTATTTTTTGAAAAAAATTCATCAAGAAGAGTTTGCAAGTATTCAATGACATCTTTGGTCCAAAGCTCAGAACAAGTCTGCTGAGTTTTGTCACCAATTCCAGAAGGAATACTAGCAGAACCTGGCCGAACCTGCAAAATTCAACCATAATTCATCTTAAATATTTAGAAAAAAGGGAGGGGAACTTCAGGGTATAATAAATAGGTAAATCACATTAGATTGATGCATCCATACCACATTAAGGTAAGTAACCTTAATAAACCAGGTAGCCCTCAGCAATGGAACATTATTCCTAATAAGAACCTCTAAAAGTGATTTCCTTCTAACATGAGGGACAAGATCCGCTAAAGACCGTAATCTCTTGTGCTGCTGAGATAACCCCTATAAAAAAATAATTGAATTAAAAAAAACAGTAGCAAAAAAATTCCAAGAAAGAAACTCAGTTTTAACAAAGTATTAAAGACCTAAGCAATATCATAAAGGAACGTATTTAACAATCACCCTCCTAAATTCATGAACAGGTATAATAGCATGTACAGAAGTAGCTAGTGTATAAACAACTTTTGTATCCATATTTTCACACTCCCTCCAGCTACTTATAACCATGATCAACCCAAACATACAAATGAGTGAAACCTCACGCTTCCTAAATATAGATTCAGCAAAAAAAAACTTACAAAAACTGTTAAAATACCAAGTTTATTAGTCTTCATGAACCTGGGCTTATACTAGCAGTACTACTACTTGAGTTATTAATATATATATATATATATATATATATATGAGAATTAGAGTATGTGTAACATCTAATATCAATCTCCATTGTAATAGCTGTCTTTCTCTCTTTTACATACTTTTTTACCTCAACCATACTATTTTAACATGCTATAACTATGTGGTTTGGGTGAAAGTGATAAAAATGACCAAAGTAAGCTGAATATTGATAAATGCGTAGCACAATATCTAATGCTCTAAATAATTTATACCATGCCTAACACCAGTACTAATACGAGGATATAAGCCCAACCAAGTTACTAACAACAAACCAATAACCCTAACATTCTAACAGAAACAGATCACCAGTAATAGTTATACAAGTTGTAAAGAGTAAAACTACAAGTGCAAGATTTTTATTAATACCTCAATCCATTTCTTCTTGAAGTCTTCGGGACATGGCCTTTGTTCAGGGAAAACACCAGGCTTAGCAAGTTGTGACCCTGAAAGAGCCACTCCGTATACCTGACCAGCCTGTCAAAATAAGCACTACAATGTAGATCAAATACCTTCATAATAAGTAGGGCCCACTATACCAAAGAAAATCCAAAACATAAATATGGAATACTTTAGAGGCATACACAATGTTCAGCAAGCGTAATGAAAAAACAGAATAAAGATAATTTGTTATCACCTTCCGCTTCTGAACACGAGATTCATTGATTGCCCTCAGACGTTTTCTGATGGCCTGGAGAGAAGACAAAAGATCAATGAATTAACCTACACGCACTTCCAGTGAATAGAAAAAAAAAACACGGAGAATGTCCAATATAGTCAAGGCATAGGCTATATTTCAGCCAAACTAACTAATAAGTTAGCTTAAAGCATATAAACCAGTTTAAGACTTATAAGTTAGTTTATTGAATTAAGAGTACAATTAAATCAGTTATTGAAGTAGCTGATGAATGAAAAATGACAAAACAGAACATATTTAATTAATTTTTATATAAATGATATTAACGTTTTTGTAGACAAAAAAACAATTTTTAAGTAATTATAGTTTTCTACTGTTAATTTCACATTCTTATTAATAATAGATTTTAAAAGATCAAATATTTCATTAAATTAAAATAAGGGAAGACATTTAAATAGTAAGGATATAAATGGAAGAAAAAAAAATCATCTACAAATCATCTAGGGAGTCACCTCTTTGCAGTTAAGTACAACTCCCTTGTTAAAATTTGGAACCTGAGTCAGGGAAATTTCTCTCGATTCCTGAAGACATAAAAGTAATACCAGTTATAATAACAACAATCAGTTTTAGAAAGCACAAGTTGATTTTCAGCAATTCATCGGGAAGCCCATCCTCTAGAATATAGAATCCCCTAAACCATAGTTTCAAACATCATGAAACAGTAGGGGATACATATATGAAATTTGAAAGAAGAAATCAAACTGTATTCAAATTGACTGAAACCAGCACAGATAGAAACACAAATTCAAATACAGCTATGACATAAGTTCATCCGGCTGCCGAGAATGAAGGAGCATCAAACCAGATCTCTATTCATCGGAAGTATTACATTGTAATCATTTTAAATAGCTAAATAGCTACTTTACATTATCCATTTGATATAAAGAAGTGTACCTCAAGACCTTCAACTGTGTCCCTGTATCCAGATTGCAAATATTCTCTGGTCAGAGTCTCTTCAGGGCAATTTGGTGTTTGAGGGTGAAAGTCAGGGGGACCAAGCCTGAGATTAAATAGAGACATTTACAATTTGCACAACTAAACAATAAGGAAATATAAGGAAAAAGGTAAACATTAATCCCCCCAGGATTAAAACATTGCAATCTTAATACCATTGATTGAATGAAACCTAGCCAAAAAAGACACTTATGATCAAGGTAATTGAGATAGTATATCAATAATATTTATGGATATTAACAGTGTACATGCAAATTTACTCCACAAAAACTTATCATGTTTCTTATACATGAACTAACAAAAGTGAGCTACAATTTGAAAACATGTTCTGTTACAAGCAGGAACTACCTAGAGTTCAGAGGTTCTTTATCACACTTCAACTTGTATGGGGCTAATAGTGGTTGTCGCCTGCAAAACCATAAACATTGTGTTTAAAATTATTAACAGCATAAAATAACTGATTTATCATAATAAAATAAAAATATACCATTATATTTTGAAGTATCAAGAGAATATATGACTACAATTGCAAACGGCTCTATCATTTCATCTGTATATTTAAAGCTGTTGTAAATTATAGACAATAATAATATAGACTTAATAATCTTTTGAATAAAACTACTGATTCTTTTTGTACACCTAACTATGTAATTCCTGTGACATTCATTGGGGATAGGTAGATTCAATACAGATTAACATATATAACTATTGTTTGTTAAAAGTACATTTCTTTTAAATTATGACCATACTCCACTACTATAATCATTTATCAATGGGAAATTTCTAAATATTTGTTATGTACATAATAAAGTATTTTAAGAAAATAATTCATGGAATGTATCATGGAATGGCTGAAATTTATAAGAATTTTGCATATCCTCGTCTTCAAGTTACATCATACCTGTGCCATCCCAAGACTTCCAAAGGAAATGGGTTACAAAAACTTTAAAGAATTAGACTACATCTTCAATTGTTTAAAAAGTAATTTCAAAAATAGCTTCTCCACATAACACGTGTAACATATCTTGGTAGCAATGATGCCATGGTTTAGCAACATCGGCACCAAAATAATGTGATAAACGGTTTTTTATTATTTAAAAGGTAAAAGAACAGATAAATCTTGATACAAAACATGAGTAAAAGAAAACACAGAAAGATCATACCAACTTCTGCATATTTACTGTTATCATTCTCTAATTTTATATGAAATTATATGGTTATTACTCCTCCTGATTAAAAGGTTCAACAACTTTTGTGTATTTCAGTCTTAAAACTATAAAAAAAATTAAAAATAAAAAACATTACATAGTTCAGTTGTGTGCTTTAGCCGGTAGTGAGTGGCCATTTTGAGTTTTTTTTTATCCTGATAAAACAGTAAGCAGCCATCTAGCTTATGTGATGATAGTAACTTTACGTTCCCAACCTCGATGCTTTTTGGAAGCCAGGCTCAAAGATTTAGAGATGTCCCTATAATATAAAATAATCGCTTGAAGAAATATTTACCAAAATTTCAGTATAAACAACAAAGAAAACTAAATTTCATGGGTGGAAAAAATCCCTAAAACATTTACTTCACTTATTTGAACAGTTTCTACGAATTACAGTGTAACAATCTCTAGTGAATAGGTATGCCGTTTCGAAATATATTAGGATAGGAAATCAAAAGAGACTTCAAACATAAACCACACAATCAAGAAATAGAAATGTTTTTCAACCTTGCATATACCAATTTTCTTATAACAAATACTATGGCCCTCTTCAGTGGCTCATTCATACTGAGCATATGAAAACTAATAATTCTCGCTCATCTGACCACCCAACATAAGTATCAGAAGTAGTTATATTATAGTAATAGAAAAGAACATAAATGGACAAAATATGTTTAGTTCCTTATAACAGATGAAACACCTTGCATTCCTCAAGCATTTAAATGCATAAGAACAGAAATGAAGACCAAAAACTATAATATTATGATTCCTCAAGCGTCAAAAAGATAAATGAACACTAAGTAGTTTGCCAAGTTTCAAATGACATAGAGTAAAATCAATGACTGTTGCAATAAAGAAATTTTTTACCTAGCTAACAGGGACTGAAGCAACAGAAGGTGTATTACAACCAAAATTATTTGGAATATATAGTAATATTTTGATCACAAGTGCTACAGTAACACCATAGAAGAAAAAATAGGTAAGAATATTTTGAGCAAAGAAATAAAGGCAGAAAGCAGGTTTACCTTGAACTCAAAGGAAAGTTAGCTGGCAAGGAAGATGAATCGGTCCTTCCAATGTCCCTAGTGGATTGCCCACCAACTGCAGTGTTATTAACTGCACTAGTGCAGCTGCCAGCATGATACCTTTGCATCTCCCCCAATTATAACCAGCATACTGCCCTCAGCATCAAACCACTACAAGTAGCTCTAATAGCTAAACTGCATCAGTCAAAACGAGAAAATGACCTCAAGCATCAAATCAAAGCTATGTGTTGCAGAACTGTCTTCAACCCAGGCCGTGGCGGAGCCGCCCCTAGCCTCGACGGGGCCTCCGTAGCAGCAAGGTTCAGCGTAAATGTGTCCCCTGTGCCCTCATTTGGTGCTTCTCTCTCTGACACATCTCTTCTGACCCTCTCCGGTGGTGTGTTTGTGAGGACGCGGCAGCTGGATGGTTGATGTGAGAAAGTGGCTAGGGTTTTTGCGTTTCTAAAGTCAGAGAGGGTGTTTTGGATTCACAATTCCGCGAAACTAGGGTTTTTTACTACAATTCCGCGAATCAGAACAAAAGGGGTTTCCTAAAATTAGAGGCAATAACAATAATAATAATGGGGAAATTGCGAGATAGTTGAGATTAATGGTAAGAGGAAGGTAGAGGCATACCTGAGAAGAAAAAATTGCAAACTTTGACGGAATGAGTGAGAAAGTGGGAGAAAGTAAGAGAGAGAAACGAAGAACAAGAAGACGGGTCTGAAGTGTGGTCGAGGGTTTGAATTTTTGTTTTTTATTTTTTTATTAATTTTTTTGGTAGTGACAATGATGATTGTGTTGTTGGTGCTGTTTTCTTTGAATCGCAATGAAGAATAGTGGAGATGAAGTAGCTGGTTATAATGATTTGGTAATGAAATAACGCCTCTTTTAAATTTTATTTATGCAAAAATTCATAATTATTAAATACTTTATTTCTCACACTTTTATACTTTATTGGTTTAAAAAATAGTAGAATTTAATTAGAAAGTGTGGGAAAAAATTAATAAATATTTAAATTGTCTGAATAAGTAAATAACAGTCCAAAAATATTAATTTCATTCAAATTTGAAATTTTGACCTCTTTATATTGGAAAGTAAGAATTTTACCATGTGTAAGGTCTAATAAATAAGTAATTTGTGTTAACATTTGTTAATAAATTTTATTTCAATATATTTATAAGAAATAAGTAATTATAACAGCCGAATATTATTTTATATCACAATATAAAATTGCTTATAAAAAAATTAAAACACAGTATATGATTAAATATTTATTTTTATAAATTTGTTCACTTTTTAATTTGTCTTTTGATTTTCTTGATTTTTTATTTTAGTTCTTTATTTAATTACGTGTAAGTTCTAAGTTATATATATTATTCAAATAAATTCTTAGACCAAAAATCAATCACTCTCTTCTTCTCTTCTATAAGCTCATTGAATCTACGAATTTCTTTTTTTTTTTCCGTGTAACTAGGATTAAGGGTGGAAAAATATCTAATTTTGAGATCCAATCTATAATAACTAAAATTCATTATGCTTTCAATCCATTTAAATGGATTTATTATATGTCCAAATCCATATTTTTGGATTCCAAATCCAATCCACTTAATTGGATTTGAATTGAATTTATATTGGATCATATTTTGGATTTTGAAAAACCAAAATCAAGATGCGTCTAGTTCAAGTCAAGGAAACTGAGGACTAAATTGAATCAAGTTGGCTTAGGTCCAATGTTGGTCTAGAGTGAATGTTGAGTTGAGTCGGCCTAAGGCGAAGGTTGTGCCAAATTGGCTTAGGTAGAGTCAAGTCTACCCAAGCAAAAGCTTCAACTGAGTTGGTTTGGGCTACATAATCAAACAAGGCTAGACTGGTTTGAAGGGTCAAGTTGAGTTGACTTAGGCCAAAGGTCAAGACATGTTTGACTAGGCCGACGATCGAGACAAATTAGTCCAAGTTAAAATTAAGATGAGTTGACCTAAGCTAAAGGTCGAGTCAAATCGACCTAGGTCAGATGACCAAATTGACCTAAGTCGAATGTTGACTAGAGTCGACCCAACCAACTAAAGGTCGTTTGAGTCCACCAAGCAAAGGTCGACTAAGTCGACAAGTTGAAGGCTGACCAAGTTGGCTAGCCAAAGGTTAACCAAGTCGACGCCGATCGAATGTCAACCGAGTCAACAGTGGTTGAATGTTAATCGAGTCATCGTTGGTCGAGTTGAAGTTGACCAAAGGTTGACCGAGTTGACGTTGGTTAATGAGCAGATAAAATATAGGTGTATTTATGCATTAGTTTAGGCCATTTTTATTCATTTATGCATTATTGGACTAATTTCATCATGCATTGTCTTGTTTCGGATCAAACATTTAGGTTTGTGCATTGTTTGTGTAAACAAGCTTAAAGGGAGGTAGTTAGATTCAAAACAGCATGTTCCACAAGTACTTGGTGGTTTTTTTACGACTTGTGGATTTAGCTTCAAAAGTGCAGGATTTAAAAGAACGTGTTCCACAAGTGCCTAGTGGATTTTTTCCACGACTTGTGGATTTTTGATTCAAAAAATCAAGTGCAAAACAACAAGTTCCAAGGATGGCCTATGGATTTCTCCATAACTTGTGGATTTTTCAGCGAGAAATCTAAATATGACGTGGATTGACAAGGATTTGAAGGAAAAAGAAAATAAAAGAAAGAGAAAGAGGGGGAACAATTAAAGGAGAGAGAATCACACCTCAACAAAGGGAGAGAATGTGGAAAAGATAAAAGGCGGCGGATTGTTCACGAAAGGCTTCTTCATCTTCATCATTCTTTTTTTTTTTCGTCAGTTTTAGTTTTTTTTTCATTATGCAGAACTAATTTTCTTTTTGTTGGAGGATTGATGTAAGATTCTGGATTTTAGTTTCTACTATTTACAATTGATGTATTGTTAATGTTATTTATTTCAGTGCTCTATTTATGGTTATATTGTTTATTCTATGAACAATTTCACAATTAGGAAATTGGAGATTTTTTTATTATAAATAAAACACGTTAGGTTATGTCACAATTGGGAAATTGGGCATATCTAATTAGTTTGCAATGGAGATTATTATTGATTTTTCATAATTCTATTAAATTTTTGTAAACTGACCTAAGGAATTGGGGGTTCGAATTCAATAAATAGATTTTACCTACTAAGAAATTAGGAGTAAAACAGCTTTGAGTAAACTCTAGTGGATGATTACATTGTTTGCATCAATTGAAAAGGAGTAGAATTCTATAAGAAAAGGTACGAAATCAATCTTCTAACATCTCTTATTTTGATTGAAGTTTTTATTATAATTGTATGCTTGCAAATCTATTGAATCTCATTTGCTCAAAATTACGTAAATTAGGAATTTAGTATTCAACGAGTCAATCCCAGAGGACGGTATTTTATTACTACGTTAACAATTGGTTCACTTGCCAAACATTTATCAAGTTTTTGGCGCCGTTGTCGGGGATTGATTTTTTGTTGTTGTTGATATTAGTGATGTAATTTGCTTATGATTTGAGTTTTAATTTTTTGTAGGTAATCAAAAATTGTTTGTGTTTTTAGTTTATTATTTTTTTTGTTTTCATGTTGTTAATTTGTTTTCATGTGATTTTTGTTATTAGAATCTTGTGTCTATAAGTTGTTTATGCGAGGTACAGTTGCAAAAAAAATCCTTCTTTTTGACCCAAAAATTGAATGTACTGCTAGACATAATAGGATTAACGTAAGGAAGAAGAAACAAGAAAGAACAATAGAGCCATTAATTAATAATAAAGAGCATATATCAACAGTAGTATATCAAGATCCACCTGTGAGGAGGACTCTTCGTGATTATTCGATGCTCAATACAAATAATTACCAAGGGAGCATTGTGAGACCTCCTATTCAAGCCAACAATTTTGAGATCAAGCATGCACTATTACAAGTTATCCAGCATAATCAATTTGGAGGTGCAGTTTCAGAGGATCACAATTCTCATATGGAGAATTTTCTGGTAATTTGTGACACTTTAAAGATTAATGGAGTTTCAGATGATGCAATCCGCTTTAGGCTTTTTCCTTTCTCATTACGTGATAAAGCTAAAAGCTGGCTTCAAACACAACCTCAAGGCAATAGTATTTCTACATGGGAAGATATGGCTACAAAATTTGTAACCAAATACTTTCCTCCTTCCAAGTCAGTGAGAATGAGAAATGAAATCACTACTTTTGTGCAACAAGAAACTGAGTTTCTATACGAGGCTTGGAAAATGTACATTGAGCTATTGAGGAAATGCCCACATCATGCTTTATCAGATTGGTTACCAGTCCATATATTCTATAATAGTCTTACACCCTCTTTTAAAGCAATTATGGATGCAACAAGTGGATGATCATTTAATTTGAAAATACTAAAGGAAACTTTTGAGACTCTTCAGCTAATGGCAAATAATATCGTGAATATGCAATTTGACCATCAAAATAGGAAAGGTGGAGTGTTAGAGGTTAATACTTTGGATGTTATCCTAGCCTAAAACAAGTTATTAACACAACAAACGACCGAATTGACTCAAAAGTTGGGTAACATGCAAGCAAAAACGGCTAACACAATGTCTCTACTATGTGATTTTTGTGGAGGAATGCGTCAAAATGGTGAATGTCAAGTCATTCATCGAGAGGCGCAGGTAAATGTAGTCTGTAGTGGCGGAACTTGGACAAAAAATTTGGGGGTGCCAAATTATATTATATTATATATATATATATATATATATATATATATATA
>Ga0099823_1003218_pt1 | contig 15314 bp, 13 predicted proteins | sample CowpearedBW_FD_76831 | JGI IMG/M metagenome (GOLD analysis project Ga0099823, IMG submission 76831) | Root nodule microbial communities of legume samples collected from California, USA - Cow pea red BW | ecosystem: Host-associated > Plants > Roots > Nodule | place: USA: California | collected...
AACATACACTCATCAAAGGAACTCTATCCTTTGATACAAAGCCACATGGCCACCACTATGTTATCCATGATCTACGTCTTTAGATGAATACCTCAAGATACCTTTGCTACCACAACTTGTAGAACACGTGCGAGAACCTGTTACGGACCACACTCTGTAACGCCAGGTGGAGTTCCCAATACAAACATAGTTCGTAATGTCCCAAGACTACCAAACTCGTCGGCTAACTACTAAGGAGGGCAATCTTCTAGACCCTCCAAAAGATACCATAACTCCTAAGTCTTGTACTATAGCCACCCCATTCCTAATGCTACCTTAGCTACTATTTTGTACCATTTTCAGTATCACAATTTCTCCTATTTACATTTCGAATCATAAATTAGTTCGTACTAAATTTCTATATTTCCTCTTCAACACCAAGGTACTCATAATCAGTCATTTTCCTTAATATTTCCCATACAATTTTCTTAAGCGCATCATTGATCCTCACCCGTGCCTATCATGTCCAGAAGCAAAACAACCACTATTATCTGCACTGTCGCCTAACAGCAGATTACCTTCGTCTAGGCGGCACATTAGTTTCTAGGAAACCTAGATTCTGATGCACTTGTTATGGAAACCTCCAAATCCTAGAACGACTTCTTTTGTCTAATTTCCTCAATCCACATATTAAATCATGCTTCCAAAGGCTCTAATTATCAATTTAAATGCAAACATAGTAATTCTTCATATAATTTATGTACTATACTAGGCGGTTAGGACCGATATGGCTAACTACCTGATCCCAATCGCCAACTTATAGTCCTAACAAAAAGAATGTTTGTTGACTACACAAGAAGAGTATACATACATAACGGCCGAGGCAACATACGAGCAAAGGTTACCTACTCTAAACTTAGGAAATAATAGTTGCATTCACAAAATCAAATCATAAGCCTAATGCTTGGGCCTTGACCAAGCCCATACAAGCCCAAAAGAGACCCAATGAGCCTAGTAGGGGCCCAGCCCATAAGCCAGGTAATTTGTGATTAATATTCCATAAATACAGATGGACCCCAATATTTAAAGGTGCGCAATTCATTAATTGTGTGATTTGACTTTTGAGAGCTCTTGTTGACTTGATCGTCAGAGTCTTTTCCACAAGTAATCCTTAAAACGTCTAGTCTGCCTATACTACAAGAAGACATATCCAAGTCGAGAAGCAAAGACGTATCCATCCTAAGGAGTTAAAGATTGGGTAAGATTTGATTTGTGCTCCTTGAGAAGGAAAATAGAATCAGATCCCACCCAAAAGGGAAAGGATAAGGATGTGTCGGAGGACTCCAAAACTCCCGTACACCAACCTATTGAAGAGTAAAGTTAATATAATCCTACCCCTTATACCTTTACCACAATCCATCACACAACCACCCTTCCCACCCACTACACAACCACCTTTCCCATCCACCATGAGCCCACCCATCATACAGCCACCCTCCCAACCACCCACATCCCACCTCATCATTACACAACAACCTTCCCGACCATCATCTGACACCCTATACCACCACATACACACAAACGTTGTCATCCCTTCACTGATGGCATTACCGAGACTTCTCTCCCCAGCCAATGGGAAGCCTTTACACTAGAACACTACGCCAAGGACACAAATCCCGACGAGCATGTCAAGATATACATCACCCATGTTGGCTTGTACACGAATAAAGATATTGTTATGTGCAAGGCCTTCCCCACCACCCTCAAAGGACCAGCTCTGGAATGGTTCACGTCTTTGTCCCCATACTCCAATGATTGCTTTGACACTCTATCTCACCTTTTCGCAACCCAGTTCATCGGAAGTAGCCCCATCAAGCCACCCTTGTCCCTCTTCAGCGTCAGACAGGAAAAAGATGAGAGGCTACGAGCCTTCATAGACCGATTCGGAAAGACGACCCTCCAAATGAAGAACCTAACACAAGAGATGATCCTTTAGTGTATGGCCCTCACACTGAAATTGAGACCATTCGTAGATAAAGTTTGCCTCCCACCACCGACCACTATGCATGAGCTCAAACTGTGCGTCGCAGACTACATATGAATGAAAGAAATGAAAACCCTACACACCACTTGTGTGCTAATTACCAGCCCACAAATAGCAAAACCATCAGGCCACCCGCAAGAACAAACTCTAGGCCTAGAGAGCCTAGGCCACCCCGATTCTTGAGATACACTCCCTTTAGCATTCCCTGATCTCGCTTTCTGGACGAAGCACTCCAAACATATTTGATCCCTTCACCTCAACCTTAAATCCACCCAACGCGAATAAGACAAATACTGCAAGTACCATCACAACAATGGTCATACCACAAACGAACGTAAGGCGCTACAACATAAAATTGAAAAATTGATACGCGTCGACCACTTAAGACGATTCATCAAAAGAGAGGGACAACACAACTCTAGAGTAGCTAAAAATCGCAACCCCACACATACCCGTTAGAACGACCACCGCCACCAAGAAAATTACCGTAGAAACCACCCCTAAGCTTATACCGACATCAACCACATAAACACCATATTCGATGGATTCACTGGTGGAGGACCAACTTCTTCTACCAAGAAAATACACCTTAGGAGCATCTAGTTTGTCAACTTCGTTACTTGCTCTCACAAAAGGCGATGAATGCCGCCAATTACCTTTAGTGACATCGACTTCCATGCATGGACCAAGAACAGGATGACCCTTAGGTGATCACCATAGAACTTGAAAACTTCACGGTCAAAAAAGTCCTAGTAGACCAAGGTAGCTCAGTAGACATTCTATACTAGGAAACCTACCAAAAATTACAACTCCCTGTTAAGGCTCTGGTACCTTATGATGAGTCCACTTACAAATTTTTCGGTGAAAGAATGTGTACGCGTGGGTATTTCGATCTTCATACAGTATTCTGCGACGGACACCAAACCAAAACCATCCCCGTTCGATTTCTGGTCGTCGAAGCACACACATCCTATAATGTCCTTCTAGGACGACCCTTACTAAACACACTTTGTGCAATAGTATCCACACCCCACCTAGCCATGCAGTTCCCGTCCTCGTCCGGTGATATCATTACCATCCATGGGGATCAAAGGCTCGCACGCGAATGTTATATCGCAAGTTTGCGACCAAAAGAGCTCGTCCTCACCACCAACAATATTGAACGAGAACCCAGAGTCGGCCTAACCCTAATCGGTGAAGACTTGGACCCAAGAATAGGTTGTGATTCGCACATCGAGCCAGTAGAGGATACCAAATCTTTAGAGCTATCACTCAGAAGAAACCTCAAACTTGGTGTAGGTTTGAGCCACAACGATCAAGACCTAATAGAGGCAACACTAAAAAGTAACAAAGATTTGTTCGCTTGGTCTGCAACAAACTTGCTTAGTGTTGACCCCCAAATCACTGTCTATAAATTATCCATTTATAGAGAACCTAGGTACGTCTCCTAGAAAAAGAGGAAGTTAGAAGACGAGTGTAGGTTGGCAGCTAAAGTGGAAGCAACAAAAATTCTAGAAGTCACATTCATCTTGAGGCCCATTACACAACTTGGTTGGCCAATGTTGTCCTCATAAAGAAAGCTAGCGACAAGTAACAAATGTGTGTTGACTATACTGACCTGAATAAAGCTTGCCCAAAAGACACATATTGTCTACCCAACATTGAAAGGCTAGTAGACGGTGTAGTTGGGAACCGTGCACTTAGTTTCCTCGATGCCTATTCTGGCTAAAACCAAATACCTATGGCCTCATTTGACATGATTAAAACCACCTTCATAACCGAAGATGCCAACTACTTCTATAAAGTCATGCCCTTTTGCCTCAAGAACGCAGACGCCATCTATCAAAGGCTAATGGATAAAGTGTTCAGCCACCTGATGGGCAAATGTGTCGGAGTATACATGGATGACATGGTGGTCAAATATCCAATCCACCTACAACACTCAAAAGATTTGGCCAAAGTATTTGCGACCCTTTGAAAATATAAACTCGGACTTAACCTTGAAAAGTGTGTATTTAACGTCGATAATGGGAAATTCTTACGATTTATGCTCACACAACGAGGAATTGAGGAAAACCCCGAGAAATGCAAAGCTATAATTGAAATGTACAACCCAACAAATGTTAAGGAAGTACAACGTTTAGTAGGCCGCTTTACAACCATATCAAGATTCCTACCCAAGCTAGGCAACAAAATTCGACCCATCATCCAACTCCTCAAAAAATCTATGAAATTTTCCTAGGGTGATGAATGCGAGAATATATTCCCAGACCTTAAGAAAATCTTGGCATCCCCTCTGATCCTGCAAAAACCAAACATAAACCTCCCACTACTTGTATACGTCATGGTCATAGAGGGAACGGTCAGCGCTGCCATATTCCAATAATCCGCCAGTATTCAGTACCCGATATACTTCGTCAGTCGATCATTACAAGACCCAAAAATCATATATCAAATGGTTGAAAAACTGGCACTATGTTTGGTGAATGCAGCAAGAAGGTTCCGACCCTACTTCCAAAACCACCAAGTCATTGTAAAGACAAACTACCCTATCTAGAGAATCCTTCAGAAACCCGATTTAGCAGGACGAATGTCTTCAAGGGCCGTGGGGTTATCCGAATTCAATATCCGCTACGAACCACATGGACCAGTCAAAGTTCAATGCCTTCTAGACTTCGTCAACGATCTCCAACACACGGTTCAAGAGGAACAATGGACCTTGTATGTTGATGGTTCCTCCAACCAAGGAAGGGCAAGCGTCAACATCGTCCTAGAAGGCGTAAACCAAATACTCATCGAAAAATCATTGCACTTCGCCTTCAAAACCTTTAACAATCAAGCTGAGTACGAAGCCATCTTAGTCAGACTCTCGCTAGCACGAGAAGTCAGAGTACGCGTCCTGACATGCAAAACCGATTCTAAATTTATAGTAGGTCACCTCAATGACAAGTTTCAAATAAAAGATGCCATACTCCTCCAATACTACCACATGGTCCACAATATCATGAAATCTGGGTTTGATGAGGTAAAGATAGAACACATACCAAGAGGAGACAACATGCGAGGTGACGCCCTCTCTAACTAGCAAGCACAAAACACAAAGGAAGATACAAATCCCTACTGCAATAAACACTAACGACACCTTCAACGATGAACACATGTCTAGCCTTGGAAGTAACCGACAACTGGATGTCACCATACGAACATTACTTAAAGACCAGAAACCTGCCTAATGGTGCCGACAAAGGATGGCGGTCAAAAGCGACACGATTCACGTTGATTGGTAATGACCTATACAAGCGCGGATATGGACAACCATTGCTCAAATGTGTAACAATAGAATAAGCACAATACGTAATAAAAGAAATTCACAAGGGAATATGTGGATATCACTCCGGATGACGGGCCATGACAACTAGAATCCTAAGGGCTGACTACTATTGGCCGACTATGGAGTCAGATTTCCATGCCTTTGTCAAGAAATGCGTACCATGCCAAAGACACGACAACCTTATTCACTAAAAACAAGAGGAGTTACATTCCATACTCTCCCCATGGCCGTTTACAAAGTGGGGGATGGATATCTTAGGACCATTCACTCTTGGTAAGGGATAAGTCAAGTTTCTCATTGTAGGGATTGATTATTTCACAAAATGGATCGAAGCCAAACCACTAGCTACCATCACAACATAGCAGGTCCAACAATTTGTTTGGAAAAATATAATATGCCAATATGGGGTGCCGAAGACCATCATAACCAATAATGGATGATATTTCATAGATAGGGAGCTAGCCAAATTCTATATAGGCCTAGGAATCAAGCATATCACCAATTCAGTAAAACATCCACAGACCAATGGGCAGGCAGATGCCGCCAACAAGGTAATATTGATCGAGCTTCGCAAAAGATTAGATGGAGCAAAAGAGAAGTGGTCGAAGGAATTATTTGAAGTGTTGTGAGCTTATAGATGTACCCCGTAATTCGCCACCAACGAGTCTCCCTTCAGCTTGGTGTATAGAACGGAGGCTATGATACTAGTCAAGATCGGAGAACCATCCTTAAGAAGACAAATATACGACAACAACACAAACCAACAGAACCTATGTGCCAGCCTTGAATTACAAATAGAACTGCGAGAAAAGGCGTAGATCAGGAACATGGCAGCAAAATAGAGAGCGACAAGAAGGTACAACTCAAAGCTTCATCCATGAGTGTTCGTAAGAGGGGACTTGGTATGGAGAATAGCTAGCACCGCAAGGAAGAAAGACAGCAAGTTCTCAGCTAACTGGGAAGGTCCATATAGAATATGTGAAGACGTAGGAGGAGGCGTCTAGAGGCTGGAACATTTATCAAAAGAAGAGATACCAAACACGTGGAATGTATCTCACCTCAAGTTTTACTTTAGCTAAAATCAAAAGTGTAAATAGATAGACAATTTGTAACCTTGGGTGTACTTTTTTTCCTCACCCGACATTTTTTTCCTAAGGAAGGTTTTGGCCAGGGAGTTTTTAACGAGGCACCCCAAGATGATGAATAAAACAAGGGTTGTTTTCCAATTTATCTCAAGTTATTAAGTTCCCCACCACTTACCAAAGAAAGCGGCCTAGGTCGAGCATTCTCTCATCAGCAATAAATCCCCACCACTTATCAAAGTAAGTGGCCTGGATCGAGCACTCTTTCATTAATAATAAATCTCCACCACTTACCAAAGTAAGCAGCCTAAGTCGAACACTCTCTCAACAATAATAAATGCCCACCACTTACCAAAGTAAGCGGCTTGGGTGGAGTACTTTCTTAATAATAATAAATCGCCACCACTTACCAAAGTAAGCGACCTGGGTCGAGTTTAAGATCCGCGAAATTTAATTAAATAAATAAATAAATAAATAATTAATGAATGTGGGTAGTGGGAGCCTTTATGGCATTAAATATTGATTGTTGTGACGTGGAAAAGTACTAGCTCAAATGGTTGAGAGTACTTGATTGTGTGAGAGGACTAGGGTTCAAGTTCTATGTATGACATTTATGTGCTATTTAATTTATTATTATTTTAATAATATGCTGGATCATGATGAGTGATAATAAAATCCTAGAATTATAAGAATTATCATGAAACATAAATTGGTTGTGCATTGATTTGACATTGGCATGATTAGGGGTTCGAACCTTGGTAGATCCAAATTAAACTTTCTTTTGGCCAAAATTTTCTTTGGCATGAATGTGAAAGGGTAGAGAAACCCTAGCTGCCTTAAGAGCAGCCAAGAGGGCTGGAAAACCACAAATAATGAATCATGAATAGCAATTAAGCCTGATTAATGACCATTTTCGTTTTTGAGTCATTAAACAAAATTAAGGCTTGGTTAATTGGCCAATTAAGAGGAAAAAGAGAGGGGTTGAAGGCTGCCATTGTACTGCACAATGAGGAGAGAGAATTCAGAGTGGAATTGTGTTGTTGATTGAAGCACAGAGGCTGAATTGGATAGAGAGTTAAGGCCAGCCACTAGGAGCAAGGAATGAGTCAATAATATTCAAGTTTTAGCAAGAAAACCAAGTTAGGAGAGCTGGAATTGTTATTTTTAATTTGTATCATTTAAATTATATGCAATGTATGTTAACTCGATGCATATATTTTTTTAATTCTGCAATTATCGGGTTTCTGGAAAATTTCCAGAAATCGCATGGCGGACTATTCGTAGCCGCTACGCGACGCGAGTCCAATTGTCTCGATTTTGGGTTTGCATGTGTTCTAGGCTACTTCAGATCGGTGGAAAACAAACTTTAATCATGGATTGATTCAAGGGAAGGGATTAATGGTGGAATTATGTGGTGATACAAGGAAATTGAATGAATTTGGATGTGAACTTGTTTTTGGGTTGAGTAATTGGGGATTTTGAATTCATGATTAAATTTCGGCGTGAATTGGACTGGAAGTGGTTCATTTTATCTTAAATTAAGGTTTGAGTGCAGTGGATTGCATTATGGTATGATGAATGGATGAAATGGGGATGATGGTGATCAGAGGGCTCTCGGTGCTGGGAAATTCTAGAATTTTTCCAGAATGGATGCACCACCTGGCGGCACGAGGCCTACCGCTAAGCGCCAACGCAGAAACAATAGGATATGTGTGACTATGAGGAAAATTTAAGGGTCTAGGGCTCTTAGCGGTTAGGTACTTAAGGATGGGAAATTTAAGGGCCACTAGATTAAGGGGGAGTGGAATGAAAACACGTGAATTATATCTAGGTCTTGGTTCTTAAATTATATTAGAATAGGGAGACTTATGATGTGAGCAATATTATTTTAGAGGTCGTGATACAAATGGTGATGCATAGTGGAGTACAAGAATCATATATTCTTTGTTTGGATAACTTAAGAAATATATGGTGAAACTTTAAGGGTGAAGTATAAATGGTTGAGGCTAGATGTAGAGTAGGCAAAACTCATCATGGGAAACTATGGTAATTATTGTACTATGAGGGAAACTCTACTTAAAACACACTTTAATAATGAGTGAGAGGCTTCCTATGATTGGACTGCAATCGTGAATAGGCTAAAGGATGAGAATAATTCCAATTGGAAAAATCATGAGCGAATTGTTACCTTTAGGCAATAGAGTTGTGGATTCTAGGGTGTGGGCCACAAAGAGGTTGGATTATTCAACTTCAATTGAAGGACGCGAATTCCATAAGGGAACAATGAGTGGAAGAGTTTTGTAAGAGACTCAAACTAGTATTGCGCATGGCGATGATGATTGACCCGCCATGTGATAGCTACGAACATAGTGAGGTTCTAGTGCGAGTAGCGCTTGGCGGTGAAGGTGGTCCCACCAGGCGATGACTGCAGATTAGTGGGCTCTGAGGCACTTGGCGGCATGTGTCCCCTGCCAAGCGATCTGGAAGCGTGTAGCGCTTGGCGAATCGTGAGCAACGCCAGGTGATATTGCAGAGGCATAACTGTGTTTTGCTTGTTTGGGATGTGCGTGGTCTATAAGGCTTTGGTGATATCTCTAAGGTCAGCTTGCTGGTATTCCTTGAGTTATGGCTCAGAACGTATCCCTTGAGTTATGGCTCAAGATAGGGGTTAAGCACGTGGTATTTCTTGAGTTGTGGCTCGGAATGACATCTCTTGAGTTGTGGCTCGGGATGACGGATGAACACGAGGAACTCTTGAGTTGTGGCTCAGGTTAGCGAGTGTTGCCAGTGTGAGTGTGCAAGTTGTGGCTCGTACAACGGGTCTAGATAGATTGCCCTTCTTGGTATGAGACCAACGAGTTTGGTAGTCTTGGGATGTTACGAATGATATTCGTATTGGGAACTCCACCTGGCATTACGGAGTGTGGTCTATAACTTGGTTTCCCGCAGGTGCTCTACCAGTTGTGGCTGGTAGGTGTGGTAGTAAGATATCTCGAGGTACTCATCAGAAGACGTAGATCACGGGTAACATGGTGGTGGCCATGTGGTATGGAATCAATGAATGTAATTCCTTTGGTGTGTTTGTGATATATATGTTTGTATATATATGATTATTTTAATTGTTAGGTCCCCCTATCTGCTTGTGTTTGACGATGATCGTGTACGCGGTACACGGTTGTAGATGATGTTGTAGGTGGATCTAGTGAGGCGTAGAGCTGGAGTGTGGGCTACCTTGGGGAATTTTCTATAGAGCTTTATTTTTTTTTTATAGATTTTAAGGAATTGAAATAACTGATGTTATCGTAATTTGAGTTGTACTCGATTTTTTTTTATATTTTGGTGAATTTGGAGTAATTGATATTGGCATAAATAAGTTTTAATTTTCCCACATTTTGGGAAATGATATTTCAATTAATGACGATTATTTATTATCTCTATTTTATTTTATTAAAAACTCGTAATATCCGGTGGGGATGTTATATCGAGCATTCTCTCATCAACAATAAATCCCCACCATTTACCAAAGTAAGCGGCCTAGGTTGAGCACTCTCTCATCAATAATAAATCCCCACCACTTACCAAAGTAAGCGACCTGGGTCGAACACTCTCTCAACAATAATAAATCATCACCACTTACCAAAGTAAGCAGCTTGGGTTGAACACTCTCTCAAAAATAGTAAATCCCCACCACTTAACAAAGTAAGCAGCTTGGGTCGAGCACTCTCTCATCAATAATAAATCCCCACCACTTACCAAAGTAAGCAGCCTAGGTCAAATACTCTCTCAACAATAATAAATCTCTACCACTTACCAAAGTAAGTGGCCTGGGTCGAAAAACTGTTTTGTCAGAATAAATTATTAAGTTCCCCACCACTTACCAAAGTAAGCGGCTTGGATCGAAAAACTATTTTGTCATAATAAATTATTAAGTTTCCCACCACTTACCAAAGTAAGTGGCATGGGTTGAAAAATCGTTTTGTTAGAATAAATTATTAAGTTTCTCACCACTTACCAAAGTAAGCGGCCTGGGTCGAAAAATCATCATAAAAAATTCTTAAACTGAAGTAGATGACAATAAGAGCAAACAAAAGTGAATTGCATCCCACAACATACATGCAGATACAGAAAAATGACAGATATATTCGTAAACATAACGAAGAAAATCATCCATATTCGTAAGAAGTAACAAATGTACCAATTATTACAGACTTGGGCTCAAAAGCCAGATATTAAATTAATAACTAATTTATAATGGGATCCCTCCCATGGTGACACCTTCTTCAACAATGAGATCTTTACCAGTAGCCGCCACCTCCTCAACCTGCTCGGAGCTCAACTCGTCTTCATCGACCAGGCGGCCATCAAAAACATCTTGGTTGACATTGTACTTAAGATCTGTCGGGTCCACCTCTTTACAAAAGAAGGCCGCTTACCTTAAACCTTTATTGAACCAGTTGATATGTTCCTGAATAATGTGACCCTTCAAATCTTCTAATTCGCTTTCGAGGCCAACATTCTTCTCTTTCAGTTATTCATTATCTGTTTCCAAGTTAGATATTTTTTCGTTCAGCTTTCTCTCTGAATCTAGGCATCTAATCTTCCAAGTATCGAGACGCTTCCTTTCAACCATCCATTCCTCCCGCTCTTTCTCCCACGCTGCCTTTTCCTCCTTGTACTTAGCGGCCTAAGTCTTTAACTCCTCTTAGATCTCCTCCACTTTGACCTTGCTTCCATCCTTCATTTCCCTTTGAAGAAGGGTGCCAACTCTACGACCCAAAATCAATGCCTTGTTAAATTCCAACATCGTATTTATCATCGCATTGGGTTCCATGTTATCCATGGAAAAGACTATCGACTCAAGAAGATGAATTTCAATATCGCGACGCACGGTAGTCTCCAGCAGCTCAATCAGGCAAGCCTCAAGCCTCTTGGACCCAGAAGTAGACCTCGACCCTAGTAGTGTGGCTTTAGCTTTCTTCAAGTCCTTTCCAGTGCCTTATTTAACCAGAATGGACGCTTTCCTCTTAGATCCACCATGAACATGAACCTCGACTAATGGTTCTTGGAGGTTGGGAACTTTAGTATTCCCAACATTCTTTGCCTTCTCGACTTGCTCTCTGCACAAGGTCCGGAACAAGTCTAAGTTCTTCTTCCCCAATTGAGCCATATGACCTGGAACACAAACACGAAACGATTATCTCTGTCACCTAAATCATAGCGGTAATAATAAAAATTGATACCTTCTAAATCAACAAGGGGATGTACGGATAAATAAACTCTAACTAAGCCCTTAATGGGCAGTTTATTGCTAAATCTCCCTAAGATCTACACAACTCCTCTATCACTTGTTGACAAATCCTCCTTCATATCCTTATACCCTAAGGATTGTCAGTCCAACTAAAGGAGAACTTCGTACTCCCATCCTCGTTATAAAAGTGTGAACTGCCCGACTCCTTCACAACAACATTAAAAAAAGTTGTCCCTAAAATGTTTGAACGATTGTGAAAACGTGACCAAAATGCTTATACCCGGCCGACTTACCAAGGACAACCAAGTGACCAAACTCTTTGGACGGGTTCATAAAAGTATAGAAAACACTGCGAAGAAGGTTAGAGATACAAAGACCGGCAAAGAACACGAAAAGCCTAAAGATAGCCCAGTTGTTAGGGTGCAACTAGATAGGCGCGACGTTCAACAAGCGGAGCACTCCCATTGTAAAATCCTCAAAAGGAAGTTGCACATGTAATTGCGAGAAATGACACATATACATGTAAAAGAACCCCTCCACGGCACTCCCTTGGTCATGACATACGCACTCAATTGCGTTTACTCGCACCAACGATGCAATATTTGGGGAAACACCTCTCTCAAGAACATGGACGCAATTCAACCATGAGTTGAGTATTCGAGAGCATCTGGACAACGAATATTAGGTCCTCAGTCTGTGGACACCCATTCGTATCCGAACCTTGCCAACAAACTATTCTTGGTTACTTCATTAGGAGGATCAACCCTAATATCACAGACCATTTGAATCCCCCCTTACTAGCTAGATGGCCACTACCCTTATTCCTTGATTCTCCACTCCCATTACAATACATAGCTTATATAAATGAAAGATGACAACAGAAAGAGGGAATATATCGGACAAAGATAAACATAAATCATGCAAATTTCTCAAGATTACGCAAATGAGGCAGAATGTGCAAATCTTATTCCTAAAAATTATTTATACGATAAACCACACTCCTACAAAGGTTTTCTCGCCAAAATGTTAGAAATATGAAACATCATAATTAATGGTGACTATGGAACTCTCTTTGACGTGATCCCTGACAATATGAGTCCTTTCACCTGCTCTTAATCACCTCTGACAAAGTCTTAGCAACATTTCTACTTCTCAAGATTGGGGGACTACCATACCGCAATGAATGCCAAGAAAAGAGTAATTTTTCTTGCAAAAACAACAAAAAAACATGGAAACCTTTGACACAACTTCATTACTTGTCCTACCAAAGGCTTGGGGACTGATGTACTATACTAGGCGGTTATGATCGGTATGGCTAACTACCTGTCCCAACCGCCAACTTATAGAACTGACAAAAAGAATGTTGGTTGACTACACAAGAAGAGTATACATACATAATGGCCAAGGTATCATACGAGCAAAGGCCACCTACTCTACACTTAGGAAATAACAGTTGCATTCACAAAATCAAGTCATAAGCCTAATGCTTGGGTCTTGATCAGGCCCATACAAGCCCAAAAGAGACCCAATGAGCCTAGTAGGGGCCCAGCCCATAAGCCAGGTAATTTGTGATTAATATTCTATAAATATAAATGGACCCCAACAATTAAAGGTACGCAATTCATTAATTATGTGATTTGACTTTTGAGAGCTTTTGTTGACTTGATCGTCAAAGTCTTTTCCGTAGGTAATCCCCAAAATGTCCAATCCGCCTATACTACAAGAAGACATACCCAAGTCGAGAAGCAAAGACATATCCATCTTAAGGAGTTAAAGTTTGGGTAAGATTTGATTTGTGCTCCCTGATATTCTGTTATTGTTTCCGCATGAACAATTTCCTATATCAATTAATTTAGCAGCATCAAAGCCCCAAAATCACAAATCGTTTAAACCTAACATGCACATAATCAATATTTCATCCAATTACCTTACAATTCGTTACTTATGAATAATTTACCATATAAACAATTCCTAATAACCCTTTTTTTCCCGATCAGAACCACCCAGAAATCACGAAAACATAAATATCGTGCATAGATAACTCGCGTCGCCCAACGACTTTGAAGGCCCGCTAGGCAGTTTCTGAAAATTTTCCAGAAACATCGGATTACACAGAATTTTACACAAATCAGGGTTCAAATTCAACATTCGTCATGCGAAAAACAATTAAATTACAAAAATTTACGGAGTCCAACTCCCTTAACCTGGATTCCTTGCTTAAATGCAAAACCCTTGTCCTTTGTGTTATCGACGTGCCCTACTCCTTGTCTCCTTCTAATTTTTTTCCTTAATGTGCTTCCAATTTCCCCTCTCAGCCCTATTGTCAACACCCAATTTCGTCCGGGTAAATGTGCTTGTTTGGTTAAAAATAATAATAATAATAATAATAATAATAATAATAATAATATATAATGTAATAATAATAATAAGTAATAAAATAAAATAAAAAAAATATGTTTTGATTGATGGTAGGTTTTTAAACTTTAATTTTACCGTAGGAAGAAAGAAAAAAAAAGAAAAAAAACCGAAGAGCAGGAGAATCTAATTTATTTTAATTATCACACTCTTTTCATGAGCCCAAATGTTTTACATATTTTTACCCCCTTTGTTTGCTATTTACACTCTTCCCATGACATGTCAAAAAAGGACATTTCATAATTTCTGTTTTTAGATAAGCGTATAATATTAAGAGCAATATTTTTTTTATATAATAATTTGAATAAATATCGTGCATTTACACTTATGTGCGTTGTCAGTCTGGGAAGGTATTATTTTAATTAGAAGCAAATATTCCCGATAATAATACTTTTAGAGAATGGTACGATTTTAATATTTAGAAGAAAGTATTTCTGGTAATAATTAGAATTAATTATATGAATAATATGTTATGATTTGATCACGATCTTTATGTGATAGAAAATATGATTCTAGTAATTACATGAAATATTTTGTTAATAATTATAATCAATACCGTGGATATTATGCAACAATATAACAAGACCAATTTTTTCCCCATATATTTTATTATAATTAAATACTAGTATCTCAGTGGTACCCAAGAGGCCTATATAAGCACAAAATTTCTTCAATGCAGGCACAAAAAAAAATCAAAAAACCCCTCTCCTTTTTATCACAGAGCACACACACAAAAGGGGGTCATCTTAAGAGGTAAATTTTCTTTGCTCTTAATGCTTTTCATAATTCTCTTATAACATCAATGATTGTTTGAATTGTTGTATGATTAAATGTGTTCGGGGTTCTCATGTTAAATGATTTTGGGTTTGTCGTTGCTGTGCTCAACCTTTCTCTTTTCCTTTATTTTTATCTTGATAAATAAAAAGGTTTCTTTCGTAGACTTTAATTCTCTCTAAACAAAAAATAAAAAAAAATAAAAAAAATTATATTACTTCTTTGATATAAGTATTGCATACCATGTCAAGTCTCGGACTTGCTTGGTAATCAAAACACTTCTTCGTAGGCGTTTTTTATTCTTAAAAGGAAATTAATAACAATAAAAATATAAAATTATAAAATTATTTTTAATATCATGTCAAATCTCGGATTTGCTTGGTAACTAAATCTTTTATCATGTAGAATCTCGAGTTCTCTTGATATTAATAAAATATACAT
>Ga0099823_1003221_pt1 | contig 15304 bp, 7 predicted proteins | sample CowpearedBW_FD_76831 | JGI IMG/M metagenome (GOLD analysis project Ga0099823, IMG submission 76831) | Root nodule microbial communities of legume samples collected from California, USA - Cow pea red BW | ecosystem: Host-associated > Plants > Roots > Nodule | place: USA: California | collected...
AAAAAAAGTTAAAAAAAATTAATATAAATTAAGACTTGATTGAAAAAAAAAAACAAAAACTAGGATTGAATTAGTATTTAAAAAGAGACTATGTTAGAATATGAAGTAAGTTAAAGATGACTTGTTAAATTAAAATTATTTTAGTATAATTTTAATAAAAAAATATTTTAAAATATTAATTCAAAGAATAATCTTTTAACATTAAATAGACTAAATCATTATTCTAACATAAGAAATTGATTTTTACATTTTTGTAATATAATTCAATAATATTAATTAAATTAAATATACTAGCTATATACTTAAATTTAATATAAAAAAAACCATAATAAGCTTGTCTTTTAAAAGAAAGAAATATAATTTACTCCAAAGTGTTTAAATATTTAGTCTTGCAGGTTACAATAGCATTAGCAATTCTCATATTTCCACTTTAAAGTAGAATATCTTGTCAATTCATTGTGTAACTTTTCATCATCATTTTAAAACCAAGACTATGATACATACAACTTTCTTTTTCTTTTTCTTTTTTTTTTCCTTTTTGAAGAAGAGGACTAACATTCCTTAATGTTCTGTTCGTATTATAATCTCAAAATACATAATTCTTGCCCCATAATTTACAGAATAAGTTCCATCTTTTAAAAAGTACGTGTCATTATCCAATGCTTTTTGGTGTCGTTTATGAAGAAAAATATCAATACAAAACTCGAGTAAATGACAGTGGTTAAAAATACTCAAAATACAAAATAACCGTTGGAATTTACTTTTTTTAAGGGTAAGGTTTGTTTAGGCAACACACGAAAACGTTTACCATAAATCAAAGGTAAAATTTAGTGAAATAAACTACAAAAATTTATCTTGATAAACTGAACTAAGAAGCTTATTAAAGAAATTAAAGACAAAATTTTTAGTAATAGGCAAATTATTTTTCATCCCATTGAAGCAACTTTTTGTGCCATTTTCACTCTCACATACTCTTCAACATCATCTACTAATCATTCTTTCCACAACATAACAAATAATGCTTTAAAGTTTATTTTGAAATTATTTTCTCCCATACAATTATGTAATGTGTTTCTTTCTTCATATTTTTACTTTTAATTGACTTTCTAAACCATATTTTGCTCTTCAATTTTTTTTTTCCAATTTTGCCTTGATCTTTCCACAACCTTGTTGCATTTTTTTAAGACTTTGTTTCTTCTTTTACAGTCACCATTTACATATTTGGACTCATGAATTTTTTTTCTAATTAAAACCGCTATGTCCATTACTTATGTTAGAGCAACAATTCAAAATTTGTAATCTCTTAACTCTTAATTTTTCTTAACTTAAACACCCTCTTTCAATTTACACTCTCTGCAGCTCTATAAAGCCAAAAAAGAAAAAACACTTTAAAAGAAAAAAAAATAAGGATCCCAACAATCTTTCTCTCAAGTGTGAATTCCTTTACATAAGCATTTAACATTAATGAGACATGAGCTCAATCCACACATAAGAGATTGACATCACTCTTAGTCAAAAACTTTAAGCATTGAGTTTACGGATCTTCATTCTTATCTAATGCTCAACTTTCTTATTTTTACTCAATGTGGGAATTGAACTCACACTTGAATTCCCAATAAAAAAAAGTTTTTAAAATTTGTAATCTTGAAAACAGAAATGATTTTGGTTTTATATTTTAAATTAATGAATTAGTTTTCAAGATTTTAAAAATATATGCATTTAATCTATTTTTCAACTTTTTGGTCGCAAAAGATTACTACCAAATGTTAAATTTTAACAAAAAAAATGAACCAATTTCACATAAAATTAAGATGGGTCGAATTAATTATAGACTGATAAACACATATTTTAGCTTAATTTATTTATTATCAAAGTAAAACCTTTTACACGATCAGTCATTAAAAATTATTATTGAAAACTACAATAAAATTCAACATGTATATTATTTACTCATACCGTAAATTCTTTGTAAAAAAAAAAACAAAAAATATCTTATATCATGGACACAATACCGATCCTTACAATAATTAAGTATACGTTTCCACTAATATATAAACTTTAAATTAAACATGTTATATATATTCTTATTGTCAATTTTACATGTCTTTTCACTTTGATTAAGAGGGATAGTCCTGTCTTTATCATTGGTTATTCAATTTATAAGGTGACTGTTAGAGAATAATAACGAATTAATGAAACCTTATCTTTGCTCTTCAATATTAAATTAGATTCCTTAAAGCATATGTGGTGCCTCCATGATAATATTGTCTAATTACTCATGGAACTTAAAAAAAAAATGAAACTCCAAATAACATTATTATTTAATTTGCGTATTGAATGTTGACTTCATAGGAAAAGATAAAAAAGAAGTTGAAGCCAAGCACTAAATATGTGATGCCAATATGCATATGGGTGGCTACCAAACTTAATCAGGGGAATCCATAAAATGCACAGTTCTTGGAAAAGACTCAGTTTAATTTGTTATCTCAAAAATATTAAATGTATCATTGATTTGATGGAAAACCATATACATGAGATTCTACTATTAATCTAATTATCAATCATGTGAGAAGCTAGGTTATCTTCTATCTAGCTAATATATTGTTCTTACAATATTAAAGTGGCTATATTGAATCATTCATATATGCTTTCAGACATTGAGTCTTTCAAGTTAGTATTTTGGAATTTCATAGTCTTGTAAGTACTAAAGAAATTCACAAAAGTTAATCTTTATATTTGTCTTTTATATAGTTGAGTCTATGTAAAAAAGATAAAAAAAATCCAATGTAGAGACAGTGGTTTGGGCTTATCTGTTTTGAACGTGGATTTAGGAAAGATATTCTCGATCGTTGATTCGGACTGGCTTGTTTCGGTTGTTGGTTCAGGTGGGCTATCTCGGTTGTCGACCTTGGGTTAAGTTGTTTTGACCGTCGGCCCAGCGCAACCGTCTCAACCGTGGACCTGGAATTGCCCTTCTCGGTCATGGGCTAAGGCCAAGTCAGACCGACTATCGGCTCAGGCTGGCCCGTCTTGATCGTGGGTCTTACCTTTCTTGTCTCGCTTGTCGACCTGTTTGGTCCGACTTGTCGTGGTCATCGACCCATCCTGGCTCGTCTCAGTCATCTGCTCAAGTTGGTCTGTCTGAACTACACGCCTAAGCTGGCCCATCTCTTTCGTTACCCCACCAGGTCTTTCTTGGTTGTTTGTCCAAATTGGTTAGACTCGTCTCGGCCATTAGCCCGGGACATGCCATTTGGGCCTCAGCCCGAGGTGGTCCATCTCGGTCGTCTAGTCTTGACTTTCAGTTCGGGTCCGATCGAGACGGTTTGATTCCATCTTTGACTCAGACTCAAAATATTATTTTTAAAAATTAGTTAAAATATTCGTTTAATTATTCTTTTGGTTCCTCTTTTTGTCCAAAAATGTCAAATTAGTCCTTCAGTTTTTTTAAATTTCAATTTGATCCCAATTTTAAAAAATTGATGCAATTTGGTCATTTTTTTAAAATTTCTTAAAAAATTGAAATTGTTAATAATGATAATTTACTTTATATAATTAACATAATCGTAATATCTTCGATAACAACAATTAAGAGTGGAGGGAAGAGGAATAGTGTAATTAAGAAGGCAATAATTTGATGGTTCCTGAAAGAGCCATCCACTCCCCCGTAATGTCTAATTTGAATATGAAAAGCGGTGATTCCATCTGAATCTTCTTTTCTGTGAAATGACCATAGCCACTACCTTTCATCAATTTTCTTTATTTCTTACTGTGGAATACCTTTATACTCCAAACTCTGGTTCAATTATTGGCAATGTTACCACGAATGTTTAATTTGGGAAGGTTCTAATATGGGAATTTGAACTTTTGAATACCATCATTGGAAATGGTCCCATATATTTTTCCTCAGTTTAATGATGCCTTATAAACCTCAAATTCTCTATGTTTCCTAATATACAATTTGGGAATCACTCCTACGTTCTAGCTAACTTGACCCCTATAATAAATAATAAATAAATATTCTATATATTTATATATTTCATTTGTCTATTTTTGTTTCTTTTCGTTAGTCAATCATTTTGAACATAGTTAGAAGGTGAATTTTAACACATCCTTTCTCATAGGAAAATTTCATCATAGATACTTGATGAACTCTACTACTATTTTATGAAAATAGCTCAACTTCAGAAATTGGTTGAACCCAATCATAACTAATATTTTCGATCACTTCAAATTAATTTTTTGTAGCATATCTAGTTAAGATGGCTATATATAGGTTGAGATACAAGTTAAAAATACCTTATAGAATTTCTTTACCCAAAAAATATAGATTTTTTACTTAATTTTTACTCTTTTTTACCAACAAACTAATAAACAAATAATTATTAGTCTTATATTTAATGGACGTAAAATCTATTATGCCATAAATCTTTTTTACATATTGTGCAACAGGTGATAACGAGATAACGAACGATACGAAAGATCAAACACATCTAACAATATATTAGAAAGTAAATTTAAGTTTAATATATCTTCGTAGTATAAAAATAAGATTATTCTTATAATTTACATAATATCTCTTTTAAAATTAGTAAAATCTTTTATCATTCTAGACATCTCACACGACAAATTATTAAAATATGTCTTATTTATTATTTTTTTTAACAAATTTTGAATAAAAATTTGTAATAAAAATTTGTAAGTCTTTTCTTTCAATTTTGTAAAACTTAGAAATTATACACACAAAAAAGTTCACAAAATACTCTTGTGGTAAAATATATCAACAACATTGTAAAAAACAATTACTTATGAAAGATAATAAGCTAAATACTCTTTATTAAGAAATATATATAATTTACAGGAGTACAATTTGAGAACCTAGATCACATCGTATATTACCTCAGTCTAAACCCGAAGCACTGATTTAGTACTTACTTCAAAGGACTTTATAACATAACACAATTATAAGATATGGAATATTAACAATAGTATATAAAATAACCAAATTAATATATAGGTACATAGAAAGTCATTTTATATTTTAATTTCAAAATAAGATTTCCCCTTAGAGTAGTTATAGATTGTGTAGTGCTTGAGAATCATACTAAACTTAAACCAGGATAAAATTCTCCTACTTTCAATATCAATATAAAATTTGTTTGGTTTGAAAGGAATCCAATTGATCAATTCAAAATGCATTCAATTGTAAAACCAATTCACTGAAAACAATTCTTTTATCCAGTTCAGCTAAACAGTTCTCTAGTTTTGTTAAGTGTGAACTAACAATTTTTCTGATTCAGTTCTGCTTTTTCAAAACATTCCTCTCTCAAAAGAACAAAACCCAAACTATCACAGGAGGACTATCGAACTGAATACATAAGAAAGAATGGCAAGGTAAATATATATGCGTTAGCTTTTGTAGATGTTTCTACTCTTTTGCATCAATAGAAATCTAATTATTATAGGATAAAAAACATTCTTAATGGGCTAAAGATGTAGTTACTTTTCATAATAGACTCCTACTTATATCCGAATTTGGATTCTATGTTGATTTTTGTTGTGTTGTTCCTCTACTGTGTCTTTATAATACACTGATTACCACTTATTTTGACGTTTTTTTAAAATATATTAAAAAGATATTTAAAATATCAGTAGAGTATATTTTTAATGCTCAGCAGAAGACAACACAAAAAAACCAGTAGAGAATTTGGACTCCTTATATCCACATGTATTTGTATTTTCTAGAACATTTAAATAACATTATAATCCTAATAAAATATTCAATACATACATTATATTATTGTGATTTGTTGAGATTAAAGTTACCCTTAACTTATTAAGAAAACGATTTAGGTTTAGAAAATTACGGCAAAAAGTTATGTCAAGATATCACAACTTTGTTATGGAGAAGTTTTGTTAAGATGACATAATTTTAGTTTAAAATATTTTTAAAGTTGAAGTCATGTCAAGGTAACATGATTTTCCTTCAGAGTTTAAATTGAAGTCGTATCATTTTTTAATTGGCTTTCCATTTTTTCATTTTCAATATTTCAAAATCACTTTAGAGATGATATCTTGTTATCCTATTTTATATATAACATGTATCTAAAAATGACATTAATATTAAGATTTATTTAATATATGCTATTTTATATTTTTTTTCTAAGATATGTTACCAATATTTTTGTAAATGTGAAAAGCAACTTGAGCCTTTTTCACAATGTTCCACTTTTCTCCCTATTCTTGATTTCTGGCTTCCCACTATGACTTCTAATTATAAATATAGGGTTTCTACTCATATTCACACACAGCAAAGCAGCAACATTAACTATTTGGTTGCAAAAGCTTGAAAGTAAAGTGTAGCTAGCATTTTAACTAATCTTTCCATGGCCATGAACATGATATCAACAGATCCTCTTGTGATTGGGAGGGTGATCGGAGATGTTGTCGATCCTTTCACTCCAACCGTCAAAATCACCGTCTCCTACAACAATAAGCAGGTCTATAACGGTCATGAGTTTTTCCCTTCCTCAGTAACCACCAAGCCCAAGGTTCAGATTCGTGGAGGCGACATGAGATCCTTCTTCACCCTTGTAACCATCTTCTTTCCCTCCACTCTCCTTCATCACTTCAACCTTTTCATGCATCTCACTCACTCTTCCATTTCCATGCCTTTCTTTCAGCTCATGATAGATCCAGACGTTCCTGGCCCCAGTGATCCATATCTCAGGGAACACTTACACTGGTATCATACTAAACCATCACATGCAGAGTTTACTTGGTTTATGATTTCATCTGAAACAATGTGTCTGACCATATTTAACAACTCACAGGATAGTCACAGACATCCCTGGCACAACGGACACCACATTTGGTAAGTTATATAATCTTATTACAGACACATAACTTTCATAAAAATCTGTGTTTTTTTTGTTTTGAACATGCAATGGAACAGGAAATGAGGTGGTGAACTATGAAATCCCAAGGCCAAACATAGGCATCCATAGGTTTGTGTTCTTCCTTTTCAAGCAGAAGTGCAGGCAGGCAGTGATGAAAATACCAAGTTCTAGGGACCTCTTCAACACCAGGACCTTTGCAGAGGACAATGACCTTGGCCTTCCTGTGGCTGCTGTGTTTTTCAATGCTCAAAGGGAAACTGCTGCCAGAAGACGTTGAATAATGAACCAACCCACAAAAGTGCCACAATGTGCTTATCACTACTAAAGCCTACATACCTGTCCACTGCAGTAGTGCCCACCAAATAAGTCTAGGTTTCTAAGGGTTTGTGGGGCACTTTGTCTAGTTAAATTCCAACTTGCATGCTGAAACTCTCGTAGCATCTAACATTCTTGTTTCTAGTTTCGTGTTTTCAGTTTGTAACCATTTCAGTTTCTGTTTAACTTTCTCGTAATCTATGTCTATGTCCCAGTAACCATGCAAGTTATTATTACATTAACTAGTTTTAGTGCATGTTTTTGTTGATTAAGAAATAATCGTTTTCTTAGCTTTTTAAACTTCAAAAAATAAAAATAAAAATAAAAAACAACGCACTAGTTGTTAAAATTTGTTTGATTCCTACTACAATAAAAGTTGGTAGGCAATAAATAGTGTAATAGAAAAATGTTAACGAAATTAATGAGACGAGGTAGAAGTGGCGAAGTTTATAATATGAAAAAGAATCTTGTGATGTTCTGATGTTCTACTTTATTCAATATTTCTATTATTGATTCAGCAGAGAGGAGTGGTATTTGCTTTTTTCAATCTTTTCTTTCACTCTTCTCTTTCTTTATTATTTAACGTATAAATTTGATTTGAATCCATAATAACAAACAGCTTTATACATGAGAGTTGTTAATGTAGTATGCATCATGGTACAGTACGTGTACTGAGATGTCAACACCTCTTTATCTCTGATTCTGGGACGAAACGAAATCAAACGACATCCAAAAATGAGAGGTTATTGTTGTTACTCTAACTTCAAAAACATCAAAGAATGCGACCTGATTCATTGACTTTATCTCTTTCTCGAAAATGAAACTCCATGATTTATAAATCCCACTCTTCAAGGGAGAAGATTCTGAAGCTCACTACCCTCTGTGTAGAGCAATATTAACCGATAGATAAAAAATAAAAATAAAAAAACTTAGGCCTGCGTAGCAGACGCCATTTCGAATTTCTGACCCTAAAAAGCTTAGCCACAAATCTAAACAGTGTTTACCTATAACAAGTAACACTTTATTTTCTACTTTACTTTCGTCAAATTATTGAAAATATGGAAACTGGATTGAACAAATCTGGTATACAAGGTAAAACCAGAAAGGAAACATAACATATCCTTTTCGTGTTAGAACTGAGAAATTTACTTCTTGTCTTCGATCGTGCGAATCGGAAAATAGTATGTTTCTTTAAAAAGAAAGCCTTCATTTCTATTTGAGAAAAACCTTTTTTTTTCTCTGTAAAAATGTGTACGTTGTTAACATTTTTGTTGATACTAAACCGACTCTGTTAACATTGTCCTTGTTCATGCAAAGCTTTGCTTAAAAAATGAATGTGAAATTATAATTTTGTGATTGATATGTACTTTGATTCAACCCGTATTGAATGATCTCAATGTTCTGAACTTGCAAGGACATTTCCGTTAAAAGAGGACTACGACCTGCAGAAAGCAGTTCTGGTTGGTTGCATCGGAATCAAGCAAAAAGAACCGTTCGACTATTCACACACCATAGGGTTGAAAATGTGTCTTTTAAGGTTTGACATTGTGTTTATGATTCATAAGTAAATCCACCCATTTTAATCATGTATTCTAATCCCTGACTTTGAATCTCTGAAGAAAAAAAGATTGGACTAAAACTTGGTTTTAACATGATTTTGATGTCTAATCTTAAAACCATGTTGTTTATTTTGTCTAATGAAAAAATAGTTACATTTTTCATCTTTAAGAATTTTATTAAATTTTAAAATTCCGTATTCAATCCAACCTAAAAAAGAATGTTTAAGAATTTAAATGGATGTCTTTGACAAATTTAATCTTCAAACTCTTCGTGAACCTTTAAAAAAAGATTGTTGACAATATTAAGTAAATAATTCTCTAATATTACAATATTACTGGAAATTTGTTCTCTCTTCAAAAGTGTTTGTTTTCTGTTTTATCTTTTATTAATTTACTTCAAATCTATTTTCATTTTCATTTTTCTACTTTTTATTTTTTTAGTGTTGAACTATTTTTTGTGTACCGTCGTCTCCTCTCAATAATGTCATATGCTATGTATTTTCACATTTCTCTCTCTCTCTCTCTCTTTCTCACAGACTCACATGATTATTAAAAATAATAATTATTTTTATGTAAGAACTATTAAAACCTTCTTTCAAATATTAGAAATTAATTTTAAATAACATAATTTTATTTAATTAATTAGATTACAATTTAGTACAAATTTAAGTATTCCATATTAAAAGTAAAACAATTAGTGTCATCTTTCATAATCAAACATTCACCTTTATAACATAAATTTAAAAAATCATTATCTTGTTTTCTAAGTGATAATTAGAGGTATGTATAACTTAAAGCTAAGAGGTAAGCACATTAATTAAAATTAAGACTGTTATTAACATCCAAAAACTTACATGAAGATCAAATTCATTAAAAAATATTTAAAATAGCGAAATGTAATTGATTTAAATTTCAAAAGAACCAAAACTGCAAAAGTTAAGAGATATAAAAATAGTTTTAGCCAAATAAATATTGTGGTTTACCTGAAGGAAGGTGATGCCTTATATCAGTGACAGCCATGAATAATTGAGTCTTGTGATACTGTCATCTCCAACGTTATAATAGTTATAATCAATGCATGTATTTACTGTGGGCACATTTGAATACGACAAGACAATGATGTTGAAAGATACTATGAACCAACTAATATGTATATATATTATATATATTATTACTATTATCATATTCATGCTTCCTTCTGTCAAATCTAGGGGCTCTTCAACCACTCTCTTCTTCTGCACAAATTACTCACTCACCTAGTTTTTACATTCTGCCATTTCTTTTACAATCTATAAATTACCTCTGAAAAGTTGATCCGTTGTTCGTTTTCCAAACTATCCACGTTACCATAACGAATCCTTGTTTCAGTATAGTGTCAGAGAAACAAGGCAGGCAAAATCCTTCTTTCTCACTCTTTTCAAATTTGTTATTTACTATATACATGTGTGTAAATTTTCCAAAACTTAATTTAGTCCTTAGTTGAATCTTATGATGTCACATCAAGTTTATACCATTTAATAGGCTAAGGTTTTTCTGTTGTTAATGTGTATACATACCAGATATAATCCTCTTCATTGATATCAGCAATCTAAGACATTCTCCTTATGATTAAGTTAAGGAGGTAACTAAATATTTATCAGAAGAAAGTGTTTCAGAAGTAGAAACGATCATTCGAAACACAATATACACATATATATATATGTTTGAATGATGTGAGTAATTAATGGAGACATGTTGATTTTGTTTGTTGCATTGTATGATTTAGCAGGAGATAGGTGAGTGGTAGGTAAAATGAGAGGTAGGTTTTTGGATGTCTTGGAATTGGAGAAAGAGTGTGTTATGTATGTACTGTGGATGATGCAAAGGCTAATAATATAGGGTTAGGGGATGCATGTGATGTGCATAGCTACTTCTGAATAAATGCTTCTCACTCGGTATTCAATTCACTCTCTGTATCATCCACATTAACAACTGCTATTAAAGAATATGTTACCTCATTTAGTTCTATATATGAGAAATTAAATAGAATATCATTTGTCTTAGATGTATGTTCAGCTAATAAGATTTTCAAAATAAACTTTTCAGAACATATATAATATGTTCTGGAATAAACTTTTAATTAAATGACTATTTATACATTTTTTTTTTTAATTTAATGGTTGTCAATTGAAATTTAAGCTTTTGGTGTCACTTGATTCTTGTATCAAAGAGGCAACAACGAACGAGATACATATTTTGGGTTTTTTCTTCTTACACCCACTTAATTTCTATGCGCACCCCTCCCAAATTTTTGTAAAAGTGACTCTCTGATTACTTGATCTAGAAATTTTTTCAGAAGAAGTTTTATGAAATTAAACGCTTTATGGAATAAGATTTTCGAAATAAACTTTTCAGAACATATATAATATTTTCTGGAATAATTTTTTTAAAACAAGTTTTCCAAAAACACATAAACTATATTTCAGAAAAAGTTTTCTAAAATTAACTTTTTTCGCAATATCTATCTCTTCTTCCATTACTGCAATTTACCTCTCTTTTCCATTCTCTACGGCGGCAGAAATGATGGCAGCGGAAACAACAGTGGTGGTGGTGATGTGATACATTGAAAGCGAGTATTTTAATTTTTTTTCTATTAATATGAGCTGCATTTAGTAATGATAGGGTGCAGGAAGAATAAGTCAAAAATTTTATTCCAGCCCATTTTGGTGGCCCTTGATTCTACTACCAAATGGGTACTCTAGCCCACCCAAACTGTGAATTTCTACCAATAAATAATATAACTTTATATGATTCACATTAAACATTAGATTAATACTTCACTTCAAAATAATAGAACTTTTTTAAGGATTTAAAATTAAAATCTATAACAATTTTTCATATAAATGTTTGGTTTGGTATATTTAACGCAGTAAATTTGAAAATTTTAAATAAACTTTAATTAGGAATTAATTCAAGTAGATCCTCATGCTCCCATCCACCATAACTTTGATCTAACTTCATGTAGTTCCTATTCATAATTATCTTGTTCATTATCCACTTTCATCAAAATTATTTCATTTATAATTATACGATGTCCATTCACTTAGATAATTCATCATTACTTGAAATATCTATATTCTTGTTACACCATAATTTAATACCACTAACATAATTTATACAAATAATAATAATAATAATTTGTGTCGCATTAATATATTATGATCAACTGTCCATAAAACAGTAAGAATGTCAAAGCATGTTGGTCAAAAAATACACAACAACTATGAAGATAAAATTACCCATTCATAACCTTATTTAAGAATGTTTTTAAGAGAATAGAATGTGGAAACCATTTTCAATGGAGTTCCGAGAAAAATTCCATAGTTTTGGGTCTTCTCCATTGAAATTTGTGTTGTCTCAAAACTATTACCATGAAAAGAGGAGGTCAAGGTCAAATTTGTGTGGAGAAACTTCTAAATTTGATTCTGTGTTGTAATTTTAGAATGTGATTATCTCAATAATTAATTAAAAAGTTGCAGGTAATGTACGTCAATAAGGTGTTTAGTTTAATTTATGAACAATTACTCATATTAAAAATAAAATAAAATTAGACAATCATTATTTAAAATTTAACTTGAAATAGGCATATACTTAAGGGTTAAATATGTTTTTGGTCCCTCAAGTTTTAATGAATTTTGTAATTAGTCCATTTTTGAAACTCTACACCAATTTAGTTCTTCATCTTTAAAAATACATGAATTTAATCATTTTAACCAAATTTTGTCAAGTTTATGTGACGTTTCAAACGCGATTTATGATAATATTTGAGTTAATATTAAAAAAAAGAATGTGTCAAAAAGTGTAAACATTTCAAATACTAACATAAAATGCGCTTGAAACGTCAGATAGACTTAACAAAATTTGATTAAAATAATTAAATCCACGCATTTCTAAAAATTGAGGATTAAATTGATTTAAAGTTTCAAGGAGTGATTAATTTCAGATTTCACTTAAAACTTGAAGGACAAAAACGTATTTAACCCTATAATTAATACGGTGAATGCACTCTCCACCATGATTTTAAATAAAAAAAATCATTAATTTAATAAGTATTCTAGAATTCTTGTTAGAAGGGGTTAACCTTAATTAATTTTAGCCTGAGTTACCACCTTGACGTGAAGTTATGACGTTAACTTCCACTAACTTCCAAAACTTGTAGTTTTATTTTTCTCTTTATAAATGTAATGTTAGTTTGAATTAGTCAAGCCAAATGAAGCTAATTTTAATTCCATGAATTTGTTTAATCCCATTCTTTGTGGATTTGATGGGTTATGTTGAAAATAGACGATGAAGTTAATGATGAAAGTAAGAAGTTATAACATATTTATGTTGAATTTTAACGATCGTTATTATTATATATTAGTGCATATTATACATACATATTATTTTTCTATTCCTTTCCCATTCATAAGATCCACCAAGACTCGCTCCTCAAATTACGCACAACTTTTTTTTTTTAATCAACCAATTAAGAATTTGATGATATGGGTTAAGTCTTCACTTTTGCTAAACATATATACCTTAAACTTAAGAAAGGGACAACTTTAATGGGAAGCTTCATTTTTGGATCACACTTTAATTATTTGAAATTCTATAAAATGAGTGCTACATAAGTTTGAAAAAAAATGATAGCATACAATTGAATTTTGAGCATTTTCCAATCTAAATAAAACACTATGTTGTAATTTGAGAATTCAAATGAATTTTTGTTTGCTAAAAGAGTTAGGTAAATATGAAATCGAAATGACACTCTATGAGGTTCATGCATGCCTTCGTTAGTTGTCTCTCATCAATCAATTCTCTTCCTAGTATAATCAGTAATTGTGACAATTATATTTTATATTTGCAAGAATATATAAAAAAAATGAAAAAGGAGCAAATTTTAAAAACGAAGCAATACATTATCTTAAAAAATGTCATTTTGGAGATGAAACCAGATTGAATGCCATATATAACTTGCTTACCTTCGATACCAAATAATGATATAAAAAGAAGGCACATGTAATAATCCTTAATTTATGATTATTATAATTAAAAGTCTTTTTAGCATTGTTAATTAATTTTCAAAAAAAATTGAAGATATTACTTTAGTTATCTGGAATCATTTTTAATTGTTGCACATCTTTTAAAATACAATAAAACAAAATATTTAATACCTAATTATGATCAAGGATTTGTCCTCCACTCCCTTATACATTTTTTATCTAGAGTTACTCTTCTTTGTAACATTTAATACCTATTTTTCTTTTTCTTTTTCTTTTTTCTTATTTCTTATAAATCATAATGATTGTCATCTTATTAATATTTGATAATAAATATATTATTTTAAAATAAGTGAAATTTTATTTTTAAAATATAGAAAAACATGGATAATCCATGATAAAATTACATTACAGACATAAGCAAAAATACTTATCATGAAAGAAAACTAAATAAGTATGATGTCAAAATGGGTCATTCAACTCGATCCCGTCCGATCCACTACGGGTTGACAACTTAGTGAGTTAACCCAATTTGACTCACTTATTAACGGGTCTAAAAATTTCAAACTCGATCCGGTCCATAACGGGATGTATTAAACTACTCACTTAATTAAAAACAATTTTTTTTATTCTAAAAAAATTATAATTTTGATTAAAATTTAAATAAAGTTAAAGACATATTATAGTAAAAAAATGAATCAGTTATACACTAGAGAATTAGAGAGAGAAGATTATTTAGGTTTTTTTTTTTAATATAATTTGATATTTAAAATTTATGGGTCTTAAACGTCTTGTCCTTTCAAGTTTGAATAATATATTCAAAATTGTGATATTCTTAAACGAGTATTATTATAGATGAGTGTTTGTCTAGTAGTTCAATTGTAGAGTGTATAGAAAATTGGAAGAAAGAGATTATACTGTATCAATGTTTAGCATCACATCTCAATGAAAATAGAAATAATTTATATACAAGAATAAAGAAGAGCCCACTAATTGATCAAAGGCAGGACGAAAATTCAGTAAAGAGACAAGAATTTTGATAAGATTGATAAAGGCAAACTAAAAATACTCATAAATATGGAATCTACCTTGAAAAAGTCTAATTTATGATTTAGATATAACAGCACTTTATATAAGTTGCAAATAAACAGAAAATTTAATTAAATTTTAAACCAGTCAAAAACATTTGTATTTCTAAGAGACTTTTCATTAAATTGTTTGCTTCATTTATCAATCAAAGTTTTATATTTTTTTCAATTGAATTCCGGTTCCTTAACATTTTCCTTTGTGAGGGTTGTTATTTTCCCTATCATTTTCCTTACTTATATTCACATACTAATTAAGGGTGGCAAAATGGGCAAGTACGGTCCGTTTTGACCCGGCCCACCTGTGACCCGTCCAAAACAGGTCGGGTCGGGTTGGCCCGCCATCCAAAAACGAGTTGGATATTGTAACCCGTCTCGTTTTAGGACGGGTTGGCCCGCAGGCTGGTTTTTTTTTTTTTTTAACT
>Ga0099823_1003223_pt1 | contig 15303 bp, 5 predicted proteins | sample CowpearedBW_FD_76831 | JGI IMG/M metagenome (GOLD analysis project Ga0099823, IMG submission 76831) | Root nodule microbial communities of legume samples collected from California, USA - Cow pea red BW | ecosystem: Host-associated > Plants > Roots > Nodule | place: USA: California | collected...
AAAAAACAAAAAAAAAAAAATAAATATATATATAAAAATATATAAAAAATATATATATATATATATATATATATATATATATATATTCATTTTATTCAGTTGGAAGAACCTTAAACTATTATTATATTGGGAGATTGGAGTGTAAGTTTTAACGACGTTATTATATCTTGTATAAAAATTAATATGTTACATTAATCTAAAATATTTATGAATCTTAAGTTTTATAAATGATCCATTATCTGTTCTAGTAGAGATAAACATGTATGTATTATTAAATTTAATGCGATTTTTCATATAATAGATTTGGTGAATTCAATTATATATTCCTTGTAGTGGTTTTTAATATTAACCATATACACCTTATTCTGAGAAATCTAAATTTTCAGCTCCTAATTAATTAAGATGCATACAAAAAGAAGTTTTTATGCCAAAGAAGTCCAATTTAATTTATGATAATAAGAATGTGTAATTGTAGTTTCTTTAAGTGTGCATTTAATAATCCACCCACCACGAAAATAAAAACTCTACATGCACCTACCATTGCTTTAAGTAATGTATATTTATTTTTTATTAAAAAAAGTAATATATGTTAGTCTCAATAATTTATTACTAAACCAGTCTTGATTATTTTACAGACAGTAAATATCATAAAGTAATAAAAGAAATCGAGTTTTTTGGGTAACAGTAACATCGTAAATGCATGAGAGTGAGAAGTGAAATAACTTGAGGTGAAAGAGAAGCAAAGATTATGAAATGGCTCCTCACACCAAATGAATGACCCAATTCAATCCTATGTATCAGAATTTTCACAATCATATCATCAAATCAATCAATGCCTTTAATCTTATCAAATTGTTTCACTCCCATACAGTTGCACCACACGCTAACAGTGACACTTCGTCAACGCCACTCATTATCTATCTTCGCTGCGCCTCTCACCCTAAACACCACCACCGCCGTCGCCACCACCACCACCACCATCATGGCCACCAGTTTCCAACTCTCCGATGCTTCTCACTCTCTTCCAATTTCACCGCACCACCTCTTGATCGTCGGTCCCGGCATTCTTGGTCGTTTGGTCGCCCAAATTTGGCGCCAGGTTAACAATAAACTTGCATTTTTTTTTATTGAGTTTAAGTGTACTGTAATTGTCAATTAAATTTTCAATTTTGTTATTAATTTATTTCTGTTCGGAGACTAATATGACAATATCTTCAAGTTTCGAAAGCAACATGACATTGGATGGACAATAACATGTGTTTATTTTGAAGCAGGAATATCCAGGTTGTGAAGTTTATGGACAAACAGTAACCACTAATCATCATGAGGAGTTGTCTAAAATTGGTATTAATCCGTCTTTGGAATGGACCAAAGGCTCCCATAAATTTCCCTATGTCATTTTCTGTGCTCCGCCTTACCAATCCTCAGATTACCTTGGTGATCTTAGGTTAGCAATCTTAATCGTTGAAATTTAAATTAAACTTTTTTTTTTGTAGAAAATAAAATGGGTATTGTAATTCATGTTTACGAGTTGTGTTTTTCTTCTGAACTTATGTGGTGGACTGTCTACCAATCAGGCTGGCTGCATCAAGCTGGAATGGTGAAGGTTCTTTTTTGTTTACATCAAGCTCTGCTCCATATGATTGTAATGATAATGGATTGTGTGATGAGGTTGGTCTATAACATTCTTTGATCGTTGTCTCACACTCTTTCATAGCTTAATTTGTGCCATTGGTCCTATTAGTTAGAAGCATAACATTGTAGAAGAGAAAAACTAAGGCTCTCTCTAACACATCACTTGTTTTCCTCATCTTTAGACGCTTAACATTGTAGAAAAGAAATGCTAAGATGCTCTCTGACAAATCGTTTGTTTTCCCCATCTTCAAATGCACGACATTGTGGGAGAAAAAGGCTAACACACGCTCTTACACATCACTTGTTTCCCTCATCTTTAGATACATAACATTGTAGAAGAGAAATGCTAACATTCTCTCTTACACGTCACTTGTCCTCCTCATCTTTAGATGCATAACATTGTAGAAGAAGAAAGCTGACAGACTCTCTCCAACACATCACTTGTTTTCCTCATCTTTGAATTCAAAACTTTGTTGAAGAGAAATGATAGAGTTAACACTTCCCGTCATACGCTTTCAAATATGTTCTCTGTTGCTTGTTAAGATTTATTAAAAGTGACAGAATTGTGTAACTTTTCGTTTCTTATTTAATGAGTCTTTTTTGGAATTTTGAGGACACTCTATAACGCTTACAGTGAATGTTGATAGCAGTCCTTGTTGTTTTCCATGTTTTAGGCGTGGGTGTGTCAACAATGTATCTTTTTCTCAAGGTTATGTATTTATTTATGTGCAGGATAGTCCAGTAGTGCCAATAGGGAGGAGCCCCAGGACCGATGTCCTTCTAAAGGCTGAAAAGATAGTGCTTGAGTTTGGTGGTTCTGTTTTAAGACTGTCTGGACTTTATATATCCTTTTTAGAATCCTGTTTACCAGGATTTTTCTTACTACCCATTTATCTATGTGGTTATTTCTATTATGTTTATGTCTACTGTCTGCTTCCAACCTTGACATAATTTTAAACAAAGTAGATAAAGGCCCACATATTTATTGGTTAGAGAAGGGGATTGTTGAATCTCGCCCTGATCACATCCTGAATCTAATTCACTATGAGGTCAGAATTTCAACCCATCTTATTCATTATGTAAATTAACATGATAGTGTTCATTTTAACATACATCGTGTCATAAAGATATTGAAGTTCATCGTATATGGGGGTTACCATCTAAGCCAATAGATGTTTCATTCATTCACGTGCTTTCTCACTTCCCATCGCACTTACATCTTTTGTTTCATATTTGGCATTTCACCATGAGACCAATTTGAGTTCCTTAACAAACTAAAACATTGCAATTGTAATCTTCTGATGGTCATTCAGTATTCGTTAATATGGAAAGTTGATTAGGTTATTTAATGTGCCGCTTTCCGAACCAGGATGCAGCTTCCCTCACAGTTGCAATTTTGAAGAAACAATTTCGTGAGCGGATTTTCTTGGGTTGTGATAATCATCCCTTATCCAGGTTAAATTACATTCTATCCCTTGAGTATGCAACTAATGTCATGGAGACAGTAATTGCTTCTTCCTATCTTAAATTTGTTCCTTTCTCTCCCTGACCCTTTCTAAATGTTGTGTTGTTCAGGCAAGAAGTGATGGATCTAGTATACAAAAGTGGGAAATTTAGTAAGAAGTTTGAGAAATTCACAGGTAAATAAATAACTACTCTTTTTATTTGTGATTGGTTGGTTTGAGATTGAAAACCAGTAGTAGATTAAGGAACCATAATCTTGCATTAATACAAAAATGGTAGTCATGATGACCTGTTTTTCTATCTATTTTTAAGTGATATGCTATCAATGTCACTCGTCATTGTCAAAGAATTGTTGAGCCTTTGTACATTTTCTTTGCAGGAACTGATGATCCTCTAGGCAAGAGATTAAACAACTCCAAAACCCGCCAAGAAGTAGGGTGGGAGCCAAAGTACTCTAGCTTTGCTCATTTCCTTGAGACCATTTGATTCTTCACGCAGTATTTTCTCTGTGATGACTTATCATTTATCACTTCTATACGAAATCACAAACACTTTATAGATTGATTGGTATCCATTTTTTTTTTTATTGTAAATTCGTACTTGACAATGAATGTTGGCCTTGCTGTTGTGGGGGTGATAAAAACTTGAAGGAGTGCATTTCCAGATTTAGATGAAAACTAGATTTTAAACGTGCTATATATGTTTTTATATATAGGGTTTAAAATATGTAGTAACATATTAAATAAAGGTATATAAATTAAAAAATACAAATAATATGTGTGTGTCTATATATATAATTTTAAAATCTAAGTATTCATTTATTTATTGTGAATATCTTTACATTTTTTTTTTACTTTTTGTGCTTATAGTAAATAATTTTTTTATTTTATTTATCGTAAATAGTGAGTTTCATTTTTAAATAATATTTTTAATCACTTGAAAGATATTAGTTTTGATGGTGTTATTTTGTTAGAATTTTAAATTGGTTAATCTCACTTAAACTAAACACTCCCTACCACCACTGTAATAAGATTCTTAAAGTTATTATTATTATTATTGTTACATTTTTTTCATTTTAATTTCGTTATTTGTTATATTTTAAATTTATTAAACCATAATTTCTTAGAATAAATGGTTTATATGTGAAGATTATTATACGCTCCAAACTTTATTTTTTACAATTTAAATATTATAAATTATTTATATATAATACTTATTATTTATGGATTACTATTTTTAAGTATTATCACATCTTACACTGCGTATGTTTCTTCTTTTTTTCCTAAATAAAAGCAATTTCATTAATAATAATAACTGCATCACTATTGTGATTTAAAAAAAAAAGGCTTAGTCGAATAGTTATTATTTATATCAATTAACAATTGATTTAGTTTTAATTAACTTTTTTTTTTGTTAAATCTTTATCCTAAACTCAAATCAAACAATTTGTGTTCATAAACACCCAATAAGGGTATATTTCACAAAAAGTTATCTGCTATAGCTATGATATGAGAAGAGTGTATCCTATTGGATAGTGGATGCAACTGGAAAAGCCACGTCATCTCATCGGCACCATCCATTTGGATTCTACTTCCTCTCTCTCACCATTTCCAGTTTTCCACTTCATTACCAAGTTAACCACCATCATCACTTTCTTTCCTCTTTCATTTCCCACCTCACAATTCTCTTCGCTCTATTTTGCACTCTTTTTCTGCTCCTTAATCTCTCTGTAAACTCCTTAACTTCCAAAATGTCCCTCTGCTACACTTCCAATTTCATCTCGCTGAACCATCAAAAAAGCCTTTCCTTCACCTTCTCGTCGGACTCTCCTCGCTTCATCAACCTATTTTCAGTTAAGCATCGGAAACCACACCACCCCATTAAGTTCACCGCTGAAAGATTCAAACTTTTTGCCTCTCTGACGCCATCTCCGCCCACTGAGACCGCCCCATCAAGTTACAGGAGCAAAAGTCCTAAAGATGTTAACGTCTTGGTGGTGGGTTCAACTGGGTACATTGGAAAGTATGTGGTGAGAGAGTTGGTCAAGAGAGGGTTCAACGTCACAGCCATTGCTAGAGAGAGGAGTGGAATTAGGGGTAGTGTTGACAAGGATCAGACGTTGAATCAGTTAAGAGGGGCCAATGTGTGTTTCTCGGATGTGACCAATCTGGATGCTTTGGAAGGGTCTTTGAACAGCTTGGGTAATTCTTTTGATGTTGTGGTGTCGTGCCTTGCAAGTAGAAATGGAGGGGTGAAGGACTCTTGGAAGATTGATTATGAGGCAACAAGGAATAGCCTTGTTGCTGGAAGAAAACGAGGGGCTTCACATTTTGTGTTGCTTTCAGCAATATGTGTGCAGAAGCCCCTCCTTGAGTTTCAGCGTGCCAAGTTGAAGTTTGAGGATGAGTTGATGAAGTTAGCTGAGGAGGATGGTGGATTCAGTTATAGTATAGTGAGGCCAACAGCATTTTTCAAGAGTTTGGGAGGTCAGGTTGAGTTGGTGAAGGATGGGAAGCCATATGTCATGTTTGGAGATGGGAAACTGTGTGCTTGTAAGCCTATGAGTGAGTCAGATTTGGCTTCTTTTATTGTAGATTGTGTGCTTAGTGAGGATAAGATTAACAAGGTGTTGCCAATTGGAGGGCCTGGAAAGGCGTTGACACCACTGGAACAAGGGGAGATGCTGTTTAGGCTTTTGGGGAAGGAGCCAAAATTCTTGAAAGTTCCAATAGGAATAATGGATTTTGCCATTGGGGTTCTTGACTTTCTGGTTAAAGTCTTTCCTTCACTGGAAGATGCTGCTGAGTTTGGGAAAATTGGAAGGTACTATGCGGCAGAAAGTATGTTGGTTCTGGATCCTGAGACAGGAGAGTATAGTGCTGAGAAGACACCCAGCTATGGGAATGATACATTGGAAGAGTTTTTTGCTAGGGTTCTCAGGGAGGGCATGGCTGGTCAAGAGCTAGGTGAGCAAACAATATTTTAAGACGGCTGTGGTTAGATATGTATGAACACAATAAGGCTAATAGAGAAACCAGTTTTGTTTCTGTAAATGCATGTATTCAGCTAGAGTCATTGTAATATTTCAAGTTCAGACACTGCTGAAAGAAATTCAAGTCCCTAGAAATGAATTGTTGAAGATTCATTCTTAAATCGAATTGCACTATCATTCCCCTGTCAATAAATCGTTTAGTGCTTTTGGCAGCTGAGTTTGATGTACTAAAACCAAGTTCATTTTAGTTTTGCATATGAATGTAGTGTTATATTTCCTTAAATATACTACTACATAAATTCGCCATGCCTAATTGTTATTGTCACTTTAATGTTCAATATATGAACATGGATGTACTAAACCCTATTTTAAAGCAGGCTAGGGGAGTAGGATTTGCACAATTAAATTTAGAAGCATTAACCATATCACTTGTGCTTGATTGATTAGTGATAAACATTTTTTGCTTTTGAGGGAGAAAGATAATCGGATAATTCTTTTCAGCACAAATAGAATGAAAAATACAACTGGGTCCATGGAGACATCGTTTACACTTCACAAACGGGAGAAATGCTAGATGCACATTACTTGACACAACTTTTCAATATGTTCATTATTACTAGATGGAATTCATATGAACTTGCTGAATATGGAGTCTAACTGCATCATTTAGCAAGACTCACATGAATTTCCTTCAATGACAAAGAATATGTGAAAAGAATGTGTTCCTATCATCCATTTTCACATATGGTCAACACCTTAGAAGAAACTCACAAAGACGAAAAGGGTATTCACACCAAGCTATGAATATTAACTCCACACACTGATTTAGTGAACAATGCGGCTCTTGAATGCATATGTATATGCTGAATGGTTCGTATTCCTTCCATCTACTTGGGAACTCGACTGTGAATGGTGAAAGCTGAAAGCCAGATGAGCAGAACAGTGACAATGCTGCCAAACAAAGCCACAGCTATGGAGCCAGCAAGATGCCTACAGAACTTGTCGTAGACATTGCAAACTTTTATCCAACCCAAATTACTGTTTCCCTTTAAACCAATATATGCTACACTTCCTGCTGCTCCTGTTGCTGAGGCTATTATCCCCAGTACTAGCTGTACCAAGTCATGGTGAACAACTTATCATAATTTCTTTATTTTGGTTTTGTATGTAAAGCAAGAAAGTTAAGAAAATAAGATGAATAGCAATGTGGAAAGAAAAGTTAATTGATCAATTACTGTATCCCAGAAGATAAAGTTGAGGAGGAACTTCAGTTTGAATTCTGGCTTCTGGATGACAGCGATAGAGGCTAGAGCAGAAACAAGGGCATAGAGGCCAGAGACACTGAATGCAGCCACAAAATATCTGCATGCATATCAATTTGTCGAGGTAAAATTCTCATTAAGTGATCTTTAGAAGACGTATTTGACAAAGAGAAGAAAAAAAACAAAGATAACTAGCCTTCATAACAAATTTATGTGAATGGAGACTTAGGACCTTTAAATTAAAAAACCAGAAAGAACATCTTGAAAAGAGCATAACACAGAAAAAAACAAAACGTATACTCACAGAGAAGGAAGGAGAAAAAACTTGACCTTGTGTTTGTAAAGCAGGTAATAAAGCCATTTGATCAAACAAGACCATTGTATTCCATTCTAATTATCTCCCAGAGCTCAATAATTTAACAAAAAACAAAGTAGTGAAGGGAAACTTTTATCTTAAGGTTGTTATGCTTCATATTCTCAGTGATTCCTTGTTGCCATTGATTCTTCTTCTGTATGAAGATACTTGATACCATATTACAAATAACCACAAATAGTAAAGCTGCAAAGAATTTGAATGATTCTCAACTTACACAAAAGCTGGTGTGTGTTTGAACTTGGCTGGCTGAGGTACAAGGGTACCTTGGAAGAACACTACCTCAGTTTGATCACTGGAGACAATCACTCCAAGTGCCACCACTGATGCCGCCAATAACAGAAATCTGAGGATTACATCAACTTTAAAATAATCCACTCCAGCCGGAGGGGGTGGAGTTGAAGATGATTTGTACTCAATGTCTGTAGAAGCCATGGAGTGGTGCTTATCAGCAAGGTGAGTACTGAAGTTGAGTAGACTTAGTGGGACTTGCAAATTGCAACTTTGAGAGATGCAGAGTGGAGATAATTGTGCAATGAAATGATCTATTTCCTTATATACACATACATAGATGGATTTGGCCTTTGTGGGAAGCCAATTGAATCAAAAAGATATAAAAGCAAATGAGTTGGAGTTCCCTGCAGACTAAGTGATATGGTTTCAACAGTTGCTTATTAGTTGTGCATGTGATTCAGTCTTTCTCCTAATAACATTAACATGACATGATATCATTCACATATAATTGTATTTTTTAAATTCTATCTGTCAAAGAGATTTTATGTTAAGTTGGTTTTAAATTTATACGTAAAATGTTAGCAACTGAACCTTGTTAAGATTACACAATTTGAGGTACAAAACAAATGTTGGCTTACATTTACCAAACAATGACCAGAATATTACTAAGATGGGTTATTCATATTTTCTTAACAGCTTTGATGGAAAGTTGAATGTTAGTTTTAACTTCCTTTCAAATGCTTAATCAAACTTTAGTGTTCTGCTTAGAAAATATTCAACACTAACAATGTTTTAATATATCTTTTTAAAATCGTGCAATCATAAATGGTCAATAAGTTCATTATCTTTTACAACAATCAATTGAAAAGAGACATTAAAACCTATTTTTTTATATTGAATCCTACTTGGTGCCAATTAATTTCAGCTCAATATATATTCATTGGTGGACTCCTATAGATTGAGTGTGGATAGTCCACATTCTATTGATTCTAGTAGGTTTTATGGTTTTCTCCCGTTTTAGGTAGGTTTTAGATTTAGAAGAAGGGTAGGTTTTTAAGAAAAAAAACTGTTTTATCCTTTCACTAACCCCTTTGTTCTGAAATTATTTGACCTACCTAGAAAGAGTTATATTTCCAATAGCATCTAGAAACCTACCACCCTTTTTCATGAAACCTAAGATATGTTTGGTATCTCATCCCATATGTATGTTAAAAAAACTTAATCAAACCTAAATACTTTATATGTGTTTAATTATACATATGCAAATAAACTTTAAAAAAAAGGTTCATATATTTTTGTCTCTTATAATGAAAATTGGAATTAGTCTATTTTTAAAATTTTAGTGTCTCAACTTTAAATATACATGAATTTAGTCTTTTTTAACGAAATTTTGTTAAGTTTATTTGTGATTTTAAACGTAGTATTTGAGTTGTTTACACTATTTAACACATTTTCACTTCAATGTTAACTCCAATATTATCATAAACCGTATTTGAAACGTCAAATCAACTTAAACAAAATATGGTTAAAATGATTAAATACACATATTTTTAAATTTAGGAGATTAAATTGGACAAAATTTTTGAAGAAAAAATAATTTTAATTTTCATTAAAAATTAAGAGATAAAAAACATATTTACACTTAAAAATATTCCATTGCTCTGTCTAAGTAAACAAGAATACAAGAATCTCAATTTTATCTCTCTTTATAAATTGATTGAACAGGAAATCTAAGCCTATGCTAATGTTAACCAACTTTCTATTATGTTTATGTAAGGGAATGATAAGGTAGTGAATATATTTAATTTTGTTACGTATTAGATTTAAAAATAAATAAATAAACATTACACTAAAGAAAATGACATTATTAAATGTCAGAAGATATATATCTGTTTTTTTTTCATATCAATTTAAAATAAAAGTTATAAAGGTATAATTACATAAATGTCAAAATAAGTTATTAAATAACAATTGTATAAATATGAAATGATTGTAGAAAAGTAAATGCAAGTGCAATATATAATTGTAAACCCTAAAGCGGTAATGTGGAAATAAGTGAATATCAATTTTATATTTTGCTTATTAGATTTCGAACCCTAGTCCTAGCTGTTACCAGACTTCTAGTAAACATATGCTCATAGTCAAAGCCCTAATTAATTTAATCATGAATTCTGGATTTTGTTGGCTAAATTCAAGTGCTTAATCATGCTCACTTCAACCACACAAAAAGTTTCAATTCATGTTTTTCTTCATCAATGCTGACCAACACTGATCTGCACTTACATGTATACAATAAATTAATCAAATTGTAATGTTGATTAAATTATTTCTATAGAGTTGGACTTTCAATAAATTAGACATCAATGTCTAAATTGTTGTATAAGATTGCAGTAAATTTAACCGGTTTATTATCCTACAATATTTTATATAATTTTTGTGAAGATGTGAAAAAAGGGTAGGTCATACAATTACAAAATAAAATCAATTAATTTGTTGAGCAACTGTGTGATTATTAAATAAAATTCAATCTTAAGCATTATATCATTAATTATATGGTCTAGATTTTTTTTTTCTCATTTTTAAGTACTGTTTCCAATTTATAAGTTCTGTACGTATGAGTTTGTTAATATACTCTGTTATTACCTTTATTTCAGATGAGGTATATGGTTTTGAAAAACTTTAATTTTTATAATGGATTAAAAATATTATTAAAACTAATATATGGAATAATTCTTATCTTATAAGTTAAGTTAATTTTATAAAATTTGGTTAAAGTTTCTTTTGATTTCTCATAAGTTTTTCTCAACAAGAAAATAGTAAAAAATAAATAAATCTTCCATAAATTAAGGTTAGTTTATACAAATATTTAAAAGAAGAAGTAATTAATTGTTTTATGTGATGAGCAATAATTTTAGTTTTAGAAGAGTAAAAAGGTGAACCATTGGCCAAAATCCCCAAAACGCCACCGTATAGAGGGTGCAATCCCACTTCCACCTAGTCTAGCCATTCCTTCCCTCTTTCAATCAGTTTCAATCCGTTGTGGAAGGAAAACACAACATAGCATAGCAAAGAAGAGAAAGAAGCGCGAAAAGAAGAAGAAGAAGAAAGAGTTGGAGTTTGTGGTCTGAAAAATGGGGAGCGAAGAGGAGAAGGGGGAGTTCTACCTGAGATACTACGTGGGGCACAAGGGGAAGTTCGGCCACGAGTTTCTTGAATTTGAGTTCAGACCCGACGGCAAGCTCCGTTACGCCAACAACTCCAACTACAAAAACGACACAATAATCCGCAAGGAGGTGTACCTCACTCCCGCCGTTTTGCGTGAGTGCCGCCGAATAGTCGCGGAGAGCGAGATCATGAAGGAGGACGACAACAACTGGCCGGAACCCGATCGGGTGGGACGCCAGGAGCTCGAGATTGTCATGGGGAACGAGCACATTTCCTTCACAACTTCCAAGATCGGGTCTCTCGTCGACGTTCAATCCAGTGCGGATCCGGAAGGCCTTCGCATCTTTTACTATCTTGTTCAGGTCACTCACATATCCCATTTTCATATCATTCTGTTGCTGCTAGGGTTTTACTTCAGTTTCTGAAATTCGGTTATAGATATCTAGGAAAAATAAAGTGAAATGGAATTTAGTGCGCCGGCTAAATAATTGCTTTGTTACCGGAATATTATATGCAAACATGGTGTTAATTGTATGGGCGGGTTATAGGTGTGGATGACTAAGGGCTGCCTGGAGAACTTCTCCGTAAACCTGGCTTATACATAATCTTTTCCTTATGCTAAACCTAGCTTATACATAAGCAAATATGTAAAATCTCGCTTGTTTGGCTTCTCCAAAATCGGATTTTTAAAGTAGACATATGTTTTTCTTGTGGAAGTTGCTTGTGCAGAAGTACATCCAAACAGACTGTAAAGGTTTTGTTTGTTAGACCTTTTTTTTTTATCGGCAACTAGTTTGTTAGACGTTTTTTGGCCTGAAGGAAACTAGTTTCTTCCAAACACATGTACATTAGACTCCCTCCTAATGGAAAAGCAAACATGCTATGTGTTTGTTTGGCTGCTTTCAAGAGTCACTTTCTGAAAGTGCAGTAGATTAGGTTGTGTCCCTGAAGAGTACACATAAGACTGTCAGAATTTTATCATGGATATGCTTAAAGCTTGGTGTGCATACCAAGAAAACCGGTATCCTGTACAAATTAACCTGCTTTGTTAACAAAACTTGATGGTAATCAGCCTGCCAAAGCATTTTCAGTTCTGCCACCACCACTCAGCCCGAGTTAAAATTGTTATGTCGGAATCTTGTTCCTTAGGAGAGCTAACTTTTGAGCTGAAGCTTTATTCCACAAGGTGAAACATGTTTTGAAGGTCCTTGCTAGCCATTTTAGTGGCTAGCAACCCCTCCTCACTACAGGAGCTATTGCGGTTTAGAGTAGTGGCTGTAATAAACCAAATAGTGTGCTATGTGTTGATTCCAGAAAAAACCCATCTGAATAGATACATTCACTCTAGGGCTTTTCATGGGGCACTGTTGCTGGGATTTCAATTTCCAAAACTAATTGTTGTACGAAATCTAAGGAAGCAGTATGACTATCTCTAATTGATATGTGCAATCTAAATACAGAAAATATGAAAGCATGTACTGAGCAATGCCCAATTCATTAGGATACAATGATATCAAAAGAGATTGTGCATATCTTACTGCCCTGCTTCAAACTCATTAAGTTCTTAGATTTCTCACTTGCATATAAACGAAGTGTAATTTTATGTTAAAGCAACTAAAATTTATGACTTCTATTGCTATACTTGCTGCCCTCTAACAGTTGCATGATGATAAAATATCAGAGCATCAGTTACGCTTGATGATCCACTTGTTTTTTCAAATCCAGAAAGCCTTTGAAATTATCAAATAGTATGTTAGAGTTACAAATTTTATCTATTTGTTTATTATTAAGAAAAGTTATCTTCATGAATCATTCTGGAATGTTATTCTGGGTCATAGCTTGCCCTTTGTTTTGTGCCAATTTTACATGTTTAATTGTAGTGAAATAAAGAACGTTTCTATTCAGCTGTGAACTTAAAGTGGTTTTAGGTTCGATCAAAAGACAACAGTCTTGTGGTTATGCAATTTGTAGTACTTTGAATTATTATGAAAGACCAAATTATTCCAGTGTTTTATGAGCAACCATTGATTTGTTCAGTAGTGAGTCTATGAAAGAATTTATTGGCATTTAGGTTAAAATTAGGACTCCCAACAACATAAATACTTTCCAAGTACAGTTATTGGTATCAGATAAACCTCAAAATCCCAAATGAAAAATAAAACAGCTTAAAAACCGAATAGAGCTATCAGCCTTTGACGAGGGTCTATGAAAATTGGTAAGATAGTTTTACTAGTATATAACTCTAAAAAAACTGGAAATAAACTCACCTGATATTAATCTATAAAACCGGCTTGTAAGGTGAAGTTTGCATCTACTTATATAATATGAAAGTTTTATCTCTAGGTGATGTGAGATTTCTAACACACCCTCTTATGTCGAGATATATACATCTCGTGCGTGGGACTAGGCATTAATGGGTGGTCCGATAGCGGTCTAATAACAAATGAAATTATATGTCCAAGAAACAAAAATATTGTTAAGATAGGCTTTAAACAATGGCTTTGAATGTTTTATAGTTCTTCATGATATGTTATTATTTTGCTTAGTCCGTGATCTTTAGTTTCGTAGAGGACACTCTGGGAAACAATAGCAGTTGCTCTGCTCATTAGTTTGATGAATGCTAGATTTTCCTTCTGTCAACCTGTGCCTTTGGTTTATTTTTTTTATATTTACTGTTTGCAGGATTTGAAGTGTTTTGTCTTCTCTCTCATTTCTCTTCACTTCAAGATCAAGCCTATATAAGGTGTTCGAAATATTATGAGTTCATCCTCAATGTGTACTTGTGTCACAACCATCAATTTTTTCGAATGGAGTTTGACATCTGATAGACTGACTTATAATCATGAATATGATTTGGTTCTGTATGAAGTGCTTATTTTGGATTTGAGGGTGTAACCCTTGTTGTACCAAAGTGTTGATTGGATTGTTTTATGCATGGCTTCGTTATTCTTTCTTTCCCTTGCTTCCACGTCTGAGGTTGGAAATGTTACATTTCGAAGTAATGCGTACTTTTTTTTATCAGGATTTATCGGCTCGGAATTGGGTCGAAATTTACACATTCTATTTGAATAAGATTTAAAAATATATTTTAACTGAAATCCATTTTTTAGACTTCATTCAAATAACTATTTATCATATTCTATCTCTCTATTTCTTTTTAAATGGGTTTACGGCAATAAGGTCATCGAATGCAAGGGTCGATCTTATTTTACCTTTTGTGAGTCGTGTTATCGTTTAGATTTACCTGCAAGCTTTGTTTTAATGCAATTACCTTATAGGTCTGCATATTTATAACTTTTTATTTACATTTTAGTTTAAGTAATGAGTAATTTTTATATGACTATGTTTCATTTAAGATTTAGAATTTTATTTAAGTCCTTCTTGTATCATATTAACGTACTTTAATTATATTTATATGTGATATGAGATATGGTTGGTTCAATTTCATAGATGATTAGCTGCATAATTTTTGTGTATAAATTAGTTAGATAAATTCTTGACCATCTTGTGATCAATCATGTATGAATATTCGTTTGATTAGCTTAGTAATATTTCTCCGGTGTGGGGGAATTTCCCTTGTATTCTTTAACTTAGTTTCTTCTTAAAATGTTGTTATTTCATCCAATTATAATTTGTTTTGAAACTAATTTAATTTCACAAAATTAGTTTTAAAACTAAGAGTATTTTCTCTCTCTCTCTCTCTCTCTCTCTCTCTCTCTCTATATATATATATATATATATATATATATATATATATATATATATATATATCCTTAATCTTATTTCTAATAAATATGTATTTTGATTTTTTTAATACTCCTCTCCATCTTCAATATGGGGCATGGAACGTAGAAAATGTGTTAGATGATCGTTTCAATGTACTCATTAAAACAAAATCCATATATTCATCACAGTTTGAGTTTTAATTAGAAGAAAAGTGAATTAATTGTATAAGAAATAAAAGTATTTACTACTATAATTTGCAATTATGGTGTACTTACAAAAAAGAGTAGTAAATGTATGTTTCTTTCTCCCCCCTGAGTCCGATGATATAATACTCCTCTTTTTTAGTTGGAGTGTATCAGCAATTTACATAATAAAAAAAAAAAAACCCATGATTTATTGATTTTAATTTAACCATTTTGGGGATATAAGGAATTTGAAATTTAATTGAATTT
>Ga0099823_1003224_pt1 | contig 15303 bp, 8 predicted proteins | sample CowpearedBW_FD_76831 | JGI IMG/M metagenome (GOLD analysis project Ga0099823, IMG submission 76831) | Root nodule microbial communities of legume samples collected from California, USA - Cow pea red BW | ecosystem: Host-associated > Plants > Roots > Nodule | place: USA: California | collected...
AAAAAAAAAAACACCAAAACACTCTTTGTGCCCACCACTGTTATTTTCATAAACAAGTTTTATAACATTAAAGTGATTTCTAAAACACTATCGTTTAATCACATTAAATATATTATTTAAATTATAATACTGAAAGGGACGTTCAAATAAACCGCAAAGACACGGCACGTTTTCTCGCGATAGAGAAACTGAACTCCTGTGAAAGTGAGGTACGATAATCGTTATCCGCGGCATCAGCAACAAACATGACCTTCCACACTTTGGACTGCCACGTGTCATACTAGCCCCGTCGCATCTTTTATCTTTTCCTCACTCATTTCTAACAAACCTCGAAATCCGCACCTAATCTCCCAAGTGGAGCCATTGACTGGTCTCTACTTCATTACTTTTTATTTAGTGTTATCATTTAATTTCGTCTTCTTCTTCTTTAAATTTATACATCTATTCGCTCAAGCATGTGACGTTTCCGTGGGATTGCAGTTTTCAGGTTATTGAAGATTCTTGGAGTTGAAAATGGACCACAGTGCCGATGCACTGCGCACGGACTTGATGACCATAACGCGTTTCGTGTTGAACGAGCAATCCAAGCACCCCGAGTCACGCGGCGATTTCACCATCCTTCTCAATCACATTGTTCTCGGTTGCAAGTTCGTTTGCTCCTCGGTTAATAAGGTACTGCCTTCAATCTCTCCATTAATTTTACTACAGAATCATGATGAACACTAATGAAACTTTTTTTACGATTTATGTGTTTGTGCTTGAATTAATACGTCGTGACCTGTGCAGGCTGGACTTGCTAAGCTTATTGGACTCGCTGGAGAGACCAATGTTCAGGTATGTGTGTGCATGCTTCTTCACAAATAGATCCGATGAAATTTTTTTTTACTGTTTTTTTTTTTTTGGTGTTGTGAGATTTTACAACACTGCAATGCCACTACGATTGTGGCTATTTGTCTGTAATTTCTTGTAATATCAACGATTGTGTGAATTTTATTTATTTCATTAATTATTTGTTTATTTTGGTTGCATGTGTGTTTGGAATGAAGGGTGAAGAACAGAAGAAACTAGATGTTCTTTCCAATGAGGTTTTTATCAAGGCTCTCGTAAGCAGTGGCCGAACTGTAAGTGATTGTGTGATTTTTTTGTTTTCCTTTTATTTATTTTGAGGTTCTGAAGAAGGATCTGCGTTGCAACATCAAGGTCTTGGGATTTTTTTCTTTTACGATTCTATTTGTTCACAATTTTACCCAGCAAAAACTCTGACATCAATTGAAAATTTTGATTTATTTTGAGGTTTTCAAAATGGTTCAGACTACGATTTAGTCGTGAAGGGTTCTGGATTCTGTATGAATGCATTTGTTAACAATTTTACACAATGTCGAAATTACAACGAAACGGTAACAATTTTTTTAAACCTTCGTTATTTTAAGGTCTAAAAAAGCAGTCCTTTGCCTGCAAAATCAAGTTTTTTATTACCACTTTGTGGTGCCCTTGTTTGTTCACAAAGTCACGCCATCTTGACAATCACAACAAAACCATGATCATAATCTAAGACTTTGATTTATATGTTTATTTATTATTTATTTTTTCTGGGATTCAATGAATGAGGCTTCAGGTAATAGTGTTGTTTATCTTTGAACAGTGCATCTTGGTTTCTGAAGAAGACGAAGACGCGATAATTGTGGAGCCTTCTAAGCGTGGAAAGTTGTTCATTCTCCCTGTTTCCTTGTTCTGTTAGTTTTTGCTCTGTGTACGAGGGTTTAAATTACAGTTGCAACAACACTGTCACTTGTTGGGCAATTGTGACTTGTGCAAGTTACAGTTGCATCACGGGACAGTTTCTGCAATTAAAAACCTAATAGAAAATGTTTTTTTTGAGTTTTCTGTTCTGATTAGTTTGTTCGATGTTTTGGTTTGCAATTGCTGGGCAGGTACTGTGTTGTTTTTGACCCCTTGGATGGCTCGTCTAACATTGATTGTGGGGTTTCCATTGGCACTGTACGACCCCTCTTCCATCTTGCAATTCTTACTGCTAGGATAAAAAATTAAATGCAATTTCTTACTTGTTTTCCGTGTTGTTCTTAGTTAAAATTATAGTCTAAACTTAATAGAAAATGCTAACAACAATCTCTAACACATTAGTTCTGCATAGAAAGTTACAAAACTTTTATAGGTTTAAGAATTCTAGCTACTGATTTTGTAGTTTTTAATAAATTTTAGTCAATTATAAACTGTGATAGAAAGAATGTGTTACTAGCATTCCTTGACTTCATATGCAATGTTTTTACTTAAGTAAACTTCAATTCTAACTAAAAACTGCTGTAACAAAATCATCTAAGAAACTACACAAGTACATGTAACTTTTGTCCACCACCACCGCCAATAATAATAATACTATAATTGTGCTTTTAATGGAAGCTGCTTGAGTTATGTATGGAAGGATTAAAATTCCAGACTAACTGGATATTGCGTCTGCCAATTGAATATGTTGTAGATTTTTGGAATTTATACGTTAGCGGATGTCCATGAACCAACTGTAGAGGATGTCCTGCGTCCTGGGAAGAAAATGGTGGCAGCTGGTTATTGTATGTATGGAAGCTCTTGCACGGTATGACAAACCTATATATTTTTTTATTGCTTAGAATTTAGATACCAGTATTTGGTGGGTGCGTCTGTTTTCTGCTTTTTCTTCATTCTGTTACATATTTTATCCTTTTGGACAAAATTTAGCATAATGGTATGAGTTTTTGTTTCACATTTTTAGAGGAAGAAGAAAACAATATTCATTCTTCTTTTTTTTCTTGAATAGCAGAGGACTGAGAATTTTCCTTTGCTTTCATAGTAAACTTGCAATTCTTAATAACTTAATTTCAATTTGACCTATTGGTTTTGCAGCTTGTGATAAGTACTGGAGCTGGTGTTAATGGTTTCACCCTTGACCCATCTCTTGGTGAATTCATCCTAACTCACCCTGGCATTAAGGTATTACTCTTATCACTTATGCGTCACTAATAAAAAATTGTCTTCTCCCAGGAAATGCTTGCCCGGCTGCTTGGCTCTTGTGAAAGTCAGCGCCTGCTTGATAATCTATGTTCACACTGAATCTAAGGAAAATTTTCTCTTGTCCTTAAACTATGCCCAAAGTCCACAAAAGTTTCTTTGGTCAAAGACTGAGCAATTTAAAATTGGATGCCGGAGGCTTTACTTCCCATACGAGCTTGCTCAACTTATTTTAATTTAGTTAAAATGACAACTAATCACTTTCCGTCTTTAGAATAAATGTTGGACAATATCAGGTAAAATATATCTGGGTCCCTCCAAATATCTTAAAATTCAGATTTAATCTATATAAAAACTGAATGCATTTTTAATATCTTCTACAGAAAGTAATGTGGTTTTAACCCCTTTTCAGGGATTAAAAGCATGTATTTTGTATAGGAACTAAAAACATGTGTTAAATTTTATAAGGACTTATGTTCAATTTCAAACTATTTTGAAGAACCATATTTTGCCCAACAATATTTATTAACTATTTAGATGATTCACATAAAAAGAATTATTGACATGATCTGTTCTCCTTGAATAATAGAAATGTACGAGGGCGTATGTTCCTTCTTCTGTTGATTTTTTTAACCTGAAAGAGTCCCTATTTAAACCTGCCAAAGTAGGAATTATGTTCCTGTCTAGTGTTCTTTGATATTCATGATTTTTTTTATCATCGCACCAGTATTTATTGATCTTTACCTGATTTTAAGGCAGAGAAAGTCAGTGCAACAATTCATATAAAATATAAACACACGTATAACCACGCCATCTGTGGGTCACTTGAGGCATATGCTGATCATTCGATGTGTTGTTCTTTGTGCAGATCCCAAAGAAAGGAAATATTTATTCAGTTAATGAAGGAAATGCCAAACACTGGGATGGTCCTACTGCAGCGTATGTTCGAATTCAGTAATCTTAAAGTGTTCTCAGGCACTACAGAGCAAATTTTGCCATCTTGTAATTTGTTTTTTGCTTCTGTTCAGTTACGTTGAAAAATGCAAGTTTCCAGAAGATGGTTCATCGCCAAAGTCTCTAAGATATATTGGAAGGTATAATTAGATTCTCAATCCTTGAAGCAGTTCAATTTACTTAGCTCCCTTGATTTAGTCCTCGGTTGAATTAGTTAATTGCCACCCCGCAACTTATTTTCTAACAGCTAATGCAAACAACGATTAGAAATAATAATCAGACCAAAGTTAAATTTAAAAACAGGTACGAAGAGTTACATTTAATAATAAGTAAAAAGAAGTCACCCTAAGACTCTCCTTGGTAATGGTTTGTTCTATAATGAAGCTTTCAAATTTTCAACTAAGAGTAAAGTTGAGTTTAAGTATTAACAGCTATCTTTAATAGCACTCGTTGCCATAGTTTGTCAAATCATCAATTTTCTAGCAGTTGATTTTTATTTTCTGGTCTAACATTTTTTTTACCTTCAGTCTAAATCACACATCAATTTACTCTGAACAGTGAACTTTCTTCTGGTTGAAATTTACCGGACCATAGATAAAGGATGAGTCATAGAAGATAAAAAGACCTGTGATGTAATCCATAGATGCAATTGTTAAATTGATAACTTAGTTCGTTTGTTCACAAAAAAACAATAATTTGTGTGTTCTGAATAATGGGATGGTTCAATAGTCATTTCATTTATGCTTAGAACTACATATAATGTTTAACCTGTCTGAAAGTAATCTGCTAACAGAGTTTGTTAATAGCTATTATGAGTTCAACACAACTTTGGTTTGCACTATCCTCATGAAGTACTGCTCTTGAATCAAACCACAGAATGACTAACCTATAAGTTTCAACTTCTTTTTGCAATTTATGACATGTCTATACATTAACAGCATGGTAGCTGATGTTCATCGTACATTGCTTTACGGAGGCATCTTTTTGTACCCTGGTGATAAGAAAAATCCAAATGGAAAACTTCGGTATGTCATGTTCAACCTTCATATTTATTCGTTCATTCATTTGAAATTGTTGGTTTATTAATTGACCTTTTTTATGTAGTGTTTTGTATGAAGTCTTCCCAATGTCATTTTTGGTGGAACAGGCAGGAGGACAGTCTTTCACGGGCAAGGAAAGGGTAATTTACATTCACTTTTATCTGACTCTGCCAAAATTTCCTTGGTTTAAACAACCTAACAAAAAAACGGTCCCTATAAGAATTAAAGAATTGAGCTTTTAGATATAAACTATAAAGCACAAACATCTCTCTTATTTGAAGTACTCTTCCCAGGCCAACACTTTCTGACAATTGTTCACATACTAACACCTTCACAAAACTGAAAGACACCATATGCATGGACACACGGTGATATTAACTAGGCTTTACTTCATCAGCTTTAACATTTTGTTTTATTACTCATTTCATTATTGTTTCTCTCTCTGCGTGTATGTGATGTCTCCAAGTCTTTTCTTTTATGTCAGTGTTTGTATCATGCCCGGTTTGATGCTTATTTCGTATGACTTAAACTAAAACAAGGAGTAAAATATTAATTAAACCTTTTCCTTTAACTTGAAACTTGAATCAGACCTAAACACTCTTGCTATTGCTTCGTATGAAAATAGGTGGAGAAGAGTGTAAATAGAGAGTGAAAGTGATGTGAAATGAAAATAAGAAACGAGATCCATTAGTATTTTGTAGTTCTTTGATGGAATGAAAACAGAGTTGGAATAGCATGAAATTCACTAATATCTATTAATCCTTCATCGATTCTTCTTTCTTTCTCCCTACCAAATGCAACCAAAGGAAATATGGCTGATAGTTTTAAAGGCACCATTTGGCAATGAATTGATGAATGTTTTATGTGATCAGGCACTTGATTTAGTTCCAACGAAGTTGCACCAGCGATCTCCCGTTTTCCTTGGTAGCTATGATGATGTTGAGGAAATCAAAGGGCTTTATGCTGCTGCTGCTGCTGAGGGTGAAGCAGAATGATACTGAAAGTGGTTAAATTTCCTTGTACTTTTGGCTACTCAGAAGCACTTGTTTTCCCATTGTTTCTTTTTTCTCCATTGTTATTAGCAGGTTCTTAGAGAGAACTTCTTAGCTGCTCTGTATATGTGCTGATAAAAGTGGTTAGCATGTCTGTTATGGTTATAACATTTATTTAGAATAAAGTAGCAATTTAGCATGTTACTGATGAAGAATTACTGCTTTTATTGCCTCCAAAAGCATTTCAAAGTTAAATCGGCAAACCTTTTTATTTCAAATGACTATAATAAAAATACACATTTCAAAACACCCGTTAGCTCTATTTCCCCAATTCGTGAAGATATACAATTTATAAAACAAATAATAAAAAATATCCAGGAAAAGACTAAAAATGGGCAAAGAAAAACAAAAAATCAATCGCACTTTAACTAATTATGAACAATAAAACTCAACCCTTTTTCAGACATTTTTCCTTTGAAAAGCTTAAACTAAATCCGAAAATTGAAAGAGGATTACAAACTTGTTTATTCCCTATAAATTCGAATAAATCTTAGATTTTTTGTTAAGCTTGTGAACCTACTTGTGATAAAGGCTTAAACTACCTTGTATGGCCAAATGCTCAACAAACAGATTTTATAATGAGTGAATCATACCCTAATTTCTCGCAATTTTAAGACATCTAAAAAACTCTGGATTTCTTTGAATGTTCTAACTCACTAAAAAAATAAACTCGGTTTATTGACACATGTGATCACTCGTGGAAATATATTTACAGTATTAAAATTGCCTAAAAACTCAAATTTTATATAAGACACTTATTTTTGTATACTGGATTTGTAAACTTTCATTCGTTAAAGGGAATGGTTGACGATAGAGAAGGATAGAACTAATATGAAGACTTTGGTGGAGAAAAATAAAAAAGATCACACTGTATTATTCATCATTTATTTCTATATCTCTCTTCACATTTTCATCTTTATTTTTTTTCAACCACGTTCCTTAATTTATATTCTCACTATACCAACTAATTTCGAATTAACCAATTCTTACCTCTATCAAACAAATCATCAATGATTTCACCGTGCTTTGTACTATAATAAGCTACCTGAATCCTTCAAATCATGAATGAAAATCATCTCAAATTTTTCTTCGGAAAAAAGTTTCCCTTTGACTAAAAGAAATGTTCGGAAAACTTCATAATTAGATGCATCAAACTGGAATATCATCCCAGTTCCAATATATTCTATTGTAACTAAAAATAAAGAAGGACATGAAGAAGAGATATCAAATCAAGAATCATGGCCTACTCTTTTTATGGAGTCACTGATACAATGGCAGCTCCACACAACAGCAAAAATCCTTGTTTACATGGGCTTGCCATGATTCTTTTAAGCTATAAAAAAGATGATTGAAAATTGACTGTCTAACATAAATCTCTAGCACACAAGCCAATTAAGTAGCTAATCTAATGATAAGAAAGAAGATAACTACTTAAGTTGTACAATTTCATAAACAGTGACACTTGTTATTCAAATGATCACATACTTCATCGGTTCATGTTATGCAGTCCTCAAGGGCGGCGAAACCAATATCACCCCATCTCCCCTAACAAACAGGAAAGGAACCGTCCGCTTAGTAGTCTGCAATCAGAAAGAAAACAAAAGATCATCCAAAGAAATTTATCTTAGAAACAATGTAGCATGCATTTGCAGAAGATATTTTAACGTTGATGCAGATTGAAGTTCATAAATATATGCATTTGGCATTCCCTACATATGAACAAATCTCAAAGGTGGTTCCTCTTTGGCTCTCCATAATGTATTACTGTTTATAAAAGTCAGTCAAGTAAATAGCTTTGCACATTTGTTAGCATCCAAGTTGTGAAATAATAAGGTCAATAGTGGAAGAGCATAATGCCTGTAGTCTCATTTGAAAAACACCCAGAACCAGATGTTTCTAGCTTCACTATACATTAATCAATGATGAACACTTTCTTTGGCCATATCTTTAGTCCATTCAAAAAATGTTTCTTGTTAACCTCTTATAATAAACTATCACCTCTACCTAAACAGGCAGGTATAACTGATGCCGATGGCTGCTCCAAAACAGGCAGGTATTATCATTAAGCCTAAGTACACGATGTAAAGTGTTGGAAACATATATCAGCTGTACCTACAGCCGTACCTAGTAAGGTGTCTAGTGCAGTCTCTTAATCTTCTATGTATTATTGTATCAGTTTTTTATTATAAATAGAAGATAGTGAGAGAGGTTCTTTAAGCCCTTTAAACATATATTTTTCTCTGTTTTGAAAATCTCAAGTATAACATATATCTATAATCTACGAGTACTCAAATTTTCCAACAATTAATCATAGTTCTACCGCTTAGCTTTGCCAAAAAACAATATATATATGTATTTTTCCTTTTTTGCTGATTGTAACTTACCCTCACAATTTCTTCATATGTCTCGTCATCAATTTCCACAGTAGTAACAACCTCTTCAACATCACCAAGAATCATATTAAGATGCTGATCGTAAGCCTGCAATGCCAAATTGAAAACCCAGTACAATTTGAGAAACAGAAGGAGCCAGATACAATAGTTCTAAAACGAATCTCCCCTTACAAAATCTTGCTTAGGCAGCCTAAATATAAAGCAATTCATATTTTCTGTATATTACCTTTTTAATTGGATATAATTTTAGACTAGATACATATCAAATAGATGCCATTAACCCTAGTTGTGTCATGACAACAGATTATTTGACTGCGTTTCAGTATGCAAATAAATAAATCAGAAAGAAAGACAAGTCTTTCCAGTGTACTAAATATGAATCCATAAACAAATTTTAGGGTAAGCATATCTTAAGCACTTATCAGACCAAATTTAATCTGTTAAGACCCTTTAAAATAACAACATAGGGACTCCAAACTTATATCTCATTTTAACTTCTGTGTGTCATTTAAAAATATTTTTTCCATCAGGTAACTAACTACTTCAATCAGAGAGTGATTTTACCATTACTCTTTGCACAGAAGATAAGAAGCAGCAAAACTATTAGAGATTGGATCTGAAAGATTAATAGACATAGTTGTAGTTATGTAACTAACTAAGTAAATTAGACATAGTAGTTGCATCCAGTTAGAAGTCAGACAAGTGACTGCCATTGGGGATATACAGAGGTTGCTTCCAGAGTTCAAGTTAAGCAATTTTACAAGTGGTACAAACTATTGGACTCAAACTATTAAGCACATCACAAATTTAAGGATCACCGAATTTCAGGTTTCGTGCTGAAACTTTACCTTACCACTCATCACCCATTTCATAACAAACTAAATTCTGAAACCTATGCAGTTAAGATATTTCTCATATTTATACTTCTATCAAATGAACAAGAAAGACCAACGACAAGTACGTGTAATTCATAAAATTCATTGCAAACACAGCTTAGTTTCAACTAACAAATAGGAACCATTCGGTAAATTAATTAACAAACTCATTGTAATCTTATAGGAATTCAAGAAGTGTAAATAAATAATTGCATAAAAAACACCAACCAACCGCCCTCCAAAAAAAGTCACTTAGTTAAAGCACTAAAAGAACCTTCAAAAACAATATAATCATTATATACTACTCTCATCCAACCATTTAAATCCTTTCCGCATAAAGGGCTTAGAAATCCCAAAGGGTTCATATTACTCTAGCCTAATCTTCAACCGGTTGCATGAAGTCCTTACCCAACAAAGAATTTAACAAATATTAAAAACCAACAATACATACTTATCATCCCTCATCCCAAACCAGTTTATTTTAAATTCAAGTTCAAAACACTAAAATTTCCATTCAGCAATAAACAAGAATTCCTTCCAAAAGCCAAAATTGGAACATCAAAGATTCAGCTTAATCCCCACCGGAAAGTACAAACAACCAATTACTCTTACAAACGTTAGGGCAGTCAGAAAGGCACAAACTTGCCATTAATTGCAAGCAACCCAGATTTATATTACCTTGAAAACACCTTAAAAATCATAAATTTCACATCTAAGAAAACCTAATACAGTCTGTACGTTAATGGGTAACCACAAAAAAGGGTGCAAAAGTTGAAAGCAAACAGAAATTATTGAAAAGGAAAAAAGGAGTGAAAATTACGTGAAGTTTGCCACGAAGCTCTCTGTCAGAACGAAGCTTGACGTAGATACGTTCGTCAAGGCTGAGCCTAATGAGATCCAAAGGCTCCTTCACCGCACTCTCTTCCTCTGTAGCCATCAATCACTTCACTAGTTTCAGTGCTTCTGCTCTTGGAGGTAAGTTTTTTCGTGTAACCCTTTTGAGTCAATTTTTTCTTGTTCTTTCTCTTTTCTTTAGTTTCAAAGTATTTGTAATTTTATGGATCTTGGGCTCAGCATAGGCCTAATCTTTATGGCCCATGTCAGATTTTTTTTTTTTCAAAAACATTCTTTTCGAAATTTTAGAATTTTAAGAACATGTTTGGTTTAAGTCTACAATACTATTTTTACGAATTTCGAAATAAAACTTTTGTTTTGGTGGATGAATTTATAAGAAAAAACTTTATAATTATGAAGTAAAAGTATTTTTTAGATCTTCCAACATAAAACATTTCAAAGTATTTTTCCAATGTTAAAATTTTCTAAGACTTCCAAATTTTACTTTCTTAATTATTTTTTATTAGAATGTATTCAACATTCCATTAAAGTACTCTCTGGAAGCCAATTATCAAGAAAAAATGTCTCACGAATTGTCCTTTAAGGGAGAAATAGTTGAATTACTTTGAATAAGTAATGAAAGTAACATTATACTTACAGAGGATATTCTCAGAGTATCGCAATTTTACTTCTTAACATAAAGAACGACTTCTAATCTCTAATACAAAAGTCTTGAGAAAATTATTATATTAAAGAATATAATTTTGCAAAAGACAAATATTATTGAAGCAAACTTATGTGATGTAATGAAATTCTTAAAATTAAGAATGGAATTATATTTAAAAATGCTGAGTTTGAATAATAAAATAAAGTATTTTAGTATCAATAATAACTATCTTCAAAACACCATCAAAGTTCAACCATGAAGTTAACATTGCTGTAGATTGCAAACCGCGGTCGAGCACTACCAATCGTCACCTTCCTATCAACTATCATCATTTTTTGTTATGAAACATACAATTTATTAATTTTCTATTTAATAATGTACTTTATTTGTAAAAACCGTTATTGTGAACTGACATTTTTTAATTTATTAATTTAACATAACTATTATGATATATTTTATTCAAAATTTATATTCATTTTGAATACTAAGAATTAAATTATCAAATATAATAATAATACTTCCATCTTTAGTAACATAAAATTATATATATATATATATATATAATTATAGAAAAAAATTCTTTTTTTCCGCATTTTATTTTTTAATTAATATTTTTTAGAAGATTGAAATAACTATTTTACCAAGTTTACTCGGATATTTTTCTAAAATTTCACTATTTTGTTATCCTAAAAAAATAGCATACATGTTTATTTAAAAATTATATATACTACAACTTTTATTTATGAATTTATTTAACCACAATTCATTAAACCGTTTTCAATGTTCAACGGATTCAATCGATTACAATTCCATTAAACCATCACATGATCTATCATTAAAATACATTTTACGCCCTCACAAATATCACCATTCATAAATTTAATTCATGTATAATACACAATCATTAAATTTAATTCTCAGTGACTTTTGCCAACCAAAAATATATACTGATTCTAATTTCATAAATTCAGTGTTTTGTTCAATTTTGTTTCACGTTTATATATACCTTCCGACAACTGTCCTAAAGAGATAAAAAAGCTACTTATGAAGCCTCAAATGAGGGGCATCTAGACATTCCCCTATTACAAGATATCGATCAAGAATCATTATCAAAAGTATAAAAAACTAGAATGGTAAATAGGTTAAATAATGGAACCCATGATAAGTATGCAAAAGGTCTCACTGCAAGCCTAAACATGATTAAGTACTACAAAAAACATCAATATGGATTGCTCCATGAAACTAGCCATTCACATCAAAATTGCACTTCTTTTATATCTGTGAAGATGAGAAGTACATGTGGAATTAATAACCAGCTCCAAAAATAGTAAGGACATGCAGAGTGATGATGCCTCAGAACATCATATCATCCATGCCACTGATAACCATTTTCTGCAAGTCTTCCTGGGACAACAAGGTTTTCCTGCCGGTGCCACCAGTTTTATCATATGGCTGAGCCATTTTCCTGAGGAACTGCATTCAATAGGTTCTACTAGTTAAATGTCAAGCAAAGGTTTACACAAGATCATTAAATCTACTGCACGAGAAGGCCTAGGGTCTTAATTACTACTTCCAAATTCCAACTCCAGGCAATTTGGACAATCATACTCCTTCAGATAAAATAGCAGCTAATAGTTTATCTGAAGGGAAATAACCAACAGAAAAAGAGGATGAAAGAAAAGAATGAACATAATACAAGGACATACCTCACGTGCTATATGCAAAGCCATGTCTGTGCTCAAGTTCAGGTGGGCATCATGTAAATGAGAGAGAATCCAACTAGGCAATTTTGATCGTTTGTCATGACGGCTATACCTGCAGAGTGTAGAAGTTATAAACATTATTGAAGACAGGCAATAACTTCTAATCCATTTCAGGAGGGATTCAATAAAGCTACTGAGAGAGTGCATTGTACTTTTTGAATCAAAACTGGGAACTAGCAAACTTTCAGAGGCTCAAACAAATTAAAGCAACAACTTAACTTCAGCAAAAGAATAGAAGATGCAACCCTCACATTTTCGAAAAAATGTGCTACTTTGCTCATGAAAGCAGATGGATGTAAGGATACTAACCTTTTGTCGGCAAAAATCATCATTCCATAATCAGCCTTTGAACGGATTACACGACCCACACACTGAGCAGCTTGTCTCTGCATAAGCAAAAAATATTCACTGAGTACAGTAATAATCTAACGATCAAATTATCAGCACTAATTGTGTGCATGAATGTATGTGGGAGAGAGAGTCAAACCAATGCATCAAAAGTCAGAAAATCTCCTTCCTTAATTTGAAAAGTATCTCGCAGATATTCCAGGCGTGCAAGCAAAATCCTGAAAAATTATTACTCTAGTAAGTTCTGCAACTCACATTTTAACCTCCATAGTTTTGACAAAAAATAGGTAAAGAACTCTAATAGTTTCAAATTATACTTATTCAGAAATTTAGTCAAATGAAACTCACTTGCTTAATGTGTATTGAAAAGGAACACCAAACATGATTACTAGTCGACCATAATGTCGATCAAAATCTATACCTTCGGCAACCTTTCCCCTGCAAACAAGTAGATATTTTCTAGTACTCAGATTAATTTAATAAATGGGTAAAGCAATACACAATTTTAGTAACTAGTAGCGTAACTAGCAAAAATGAGAGAATTTTTCTTTCATAAACAATGAAAGTAATGGAGGAGAACAGTTGGATTTGAGGTATGCCCTAGATTAAATGTCATGTTATTAATAATAAAATTGTGTTTATTTTTAGTTCATTTTCATATTTATTTAATTCATATGATAAGCTCCTCAATTAAAACTTAAAGACTTGTTATTATAATAATGTGAAATAATACAGAATATTGATCTAAATTGTTCTTGACCATAGGATTATTGAGCATAGGACATCATAATCCGAATAGATCAATATATTTGTAGTGGTCTTTATCACATAAAGATTAATAGATCTCATTTTCTAAGTTATACATATAAATGGTGCATATAGAAATACGATCATTAAACCAACTTAAAAGAGAATTCCTAATAGTTAATATTATCATGGTAATTAACAAGTTATTTATGACTATCAGACATGATTAAATTCTTGTGAGATTAATGATTAACCAAGAAAGAATCCACCAACTCTTAGTAGTGAGTTTGAAATCTATAGAAATAAAGAGCTTGGTTAGGTTGTTGTGAATGAAAGAAAAAATAGTTTCTTAAGTCATTCATCATGTGTTAACTTAATTGAATTTGACCACCATACCATATTTTAGAGTTAACATAAAACTCTAAAGATGGAAGGAAATATCATATTAATCTTCTACTAATTCCAACATAAAAAATATTTCACGTTATTCGTTCGTTAAGCAGTGTTGCTAGACACCACCTTGATTAGTAATGAAACAAGTGCTCTAATTTTTGTTGGACACAAAAACATTATCAATTAAATTAAAAAGTTTTATTTAATTAATATATTTTTCATTAAGAGTAAGAAAATACAATTAAAATAAAGTTTGAGCATAGGTAAAATTGGTAATGGATTAATCAAATTTCTAAAATATGAATTAATATAATTTTGATTTGTTACTGAAATTGAATAAAAGGTCAAACAGACTTGAGAGAGTTCCTATGAGATAGGAACTAAACATGTTAATGTGGAAAAGTGATTCCTATTAGATCAGATCAAAAACCAACTACAATGTGATATTATGTTTTCAAATCTCTCTCTCTCTCTTTAGTTACAAATTTATTTTTGTTCTGGCACGTCAAATATCGGTCTCGGTATAAGATCGATCTCGGTATTGGTACATGCATTAGACCTTCATACATTTGAAGGAAATAACTGAGACCATGACGGTCTTTAATATATTTTTCTTAAATGGTTTTTTGCCTGCTTATTACTCAGTATGCATAATTTGATCGAGCAAGGGAGCCTAGATTGTATCAAAAGACTAGGATGCAAAAGATAGAAAGAAAAAAAAGAATGTTAAAGCTCCATTCACCGAAGCGCTTCCCATAAAAGAGTTGATAGACACAAGGGGGAGTTGGGAATGAGATACATGAATAATTGGCTCTAGTGCAAGTGGGAGATTGTTATATTTGACGTACGCCCTAGATCACATTGAAGGTTCAATTTTGTGTTTCTAGCTGGCAGAGCAAGAATAACAGGTCTATTATTTTTTATCAAATTATGTAACTACAGGCAAAAAAACCATTTAAGAAAAATACCTTACGAGGCTGACATGGTCTTAAAATTATCTACTTCAAATGTATGAAGGTCTTACGTGTGTATCCACAGAGATCGATCTTGTTGTGTCAACACTTGACTCAAAACAAAAAACAAAATTGTAAACCAATGAATAATGCAATGGAAAGACTCTAAGGAGAGAGATTGTGAAAACATAAATCATCCATCTCCATGTCAACCTAGGATATATATATATATATATATATATATATATATATATATATATGTGTGTGTGTGTGTGAGAGAGAGA
>Ga0099823_1003227_pt1 | contig 15302 bp, 7 predicted proteins | sample CowpearedBW_FD_76831 | JGI IMG/M metagenome (GOLD analysis project Ga0099823, IMG submission 76831) | Root nodule microbial communities of legume samples collected from California, USA - Cow pea red BW | ecosystem: Host-associated > Plants > Roots > Nodule | place: USA: California | collected...
GAAGTCATTTTTGACTTTCAAAAACTTCCGGGAAACCCGTCTACTTACCCATCCAAACTGAAAATCTGCGAACCCACTTCAGACCCAATTTTCTGTTCCAATTCTCGGAGGGACTCTTCAAGGCTTTTCACCATAAAACTGGATTACTTTTCTCAGTAATTCATCTTTTGTATTAATCATAAAATATTTATTACTTTAAGTTTACATAAAATATTAAAATAATTTTGTTGACCTTGAGTTGGTCGGGTTAATATCTTTTATATTAATGATCACATCTAGAGTTATTCACTTTGAAATCTGGAAAGTTTTATTTTTTAAATATTGAAAAAAAAATTACATATTTAAACTACATTTTGACTCGATTTTTTAATAATAGGAGGCTAATAAATATATTATATACTGATCAAAACAAATTGGGAGTAAAATTTTACTTCAAAAATTTACCGTTAATGAATAGAATAGAAGGGAATTCGAAGAACTCAAGTCCACGTTAACTCCTATTTGATGGTGGTTTGTAGAGATAAAGACTTTGCATGAAACGTTGATCGTGCATTACTTAGTACTAGTTCGTGATTGAATGTTGGAGGCGTCTGGGTTTGCTGCTCTGTGAAACATTGGTATGATTTCTTCTTTGAAGTTTCGTATTTGTTGGAGTTGCTTATGGGATCAAGATCACAAAAAATCATTTTTATTTAAATCTTCATCAAATGTTTGGGCACAAAAAAAAAACACATTTGTCCAAGTCCTTAATAATGTGTTTGATATTCCTTTGTTTCCAATTACATTTTCTTTGTATAAAAAGGAAGACATTGTCTTTGTGTAGATTTTTGAAGAAGTTTATCTTACTGGTTTAGAGGAGTAAACAAATAATTTGCATAGGTGTATTTTTGTTAACAAAAGGAGATGAATTGTGTACACATTTAGACCTTTGTAAAAAACTTATATGGCTTGGAAGCATTTGGGTCAATTGAAGGCAATTTTACTTGGCAAAGGATTTAATGAAGTTTTTTTTTTTTTTTTCTACTTTAGAAGACATGCGAAGAGTGTTGGATGTTGGAACTTAGAATTTATCTCTTCCATGATTTGTATTTTTTGTTGGATAAAAATTTTTATTCCAATTTTTGTGAAAAGAAAATCCAATGTTGGGTTCGTCTTCATCATTGTCATCTTTTAGAGTTTGAGTAGTCCAAAGCAATTTTGTCGATAGCACATGTAAATAGAAATGGCTCAAATGGTATTAATAATTTAAATACTGTTATGCGATGCGTTTGAAATATCAAATGAATTTAATAAAATTTTGTTAAAATAACTAAATTTACATATTTCTAAAGTTGGGAACTAAATTGAATCGAAATTAAAAAAAAAAAAAAGATTAACTTTAAGAGTTAAAAGATGAAAAACATATTTAACATTTTGTTAAACTATATGTGTGATGTAATTTGACATAGTTTGATGTGGTCCAAAATAAAATCTTTATATGAATTTACTGAAAATTCTAAAAGCAGCAAAATCTTATCTTTAAAATTAAATTACTTTTCCATTCTCATGACGAGGATTTCAAAATGTTTGTATCATATACCAGAGTGAAACTTTTATCCTTCAATATAGAAATGGCCGGAAAAGAAAATCAACAATAATCTATTTTTTTCCTTCTAATGAAATACTCTTATTTATTAATTTTTCACTTTAATTCCATCCTATTTCACCAAAAAACTTTTATTTCACTTAATTTTTATTTCTTTCTCTTTATATTCCTTCCCCCTCTCTCAGCATAAAAATCAACCTAAAGCATGATTAAATTTTGAAGGATAATTAAAGCAAAAACTATTGGTGTGGCCTGAAGGGCATGGTTGTGAAAAGTTCGTGATCAATCAAAATCATCCATGAGTTGGAATCTGTCTCTAATTTATTGCAGGCTGAAGTGTGTGTGAAGATTCATTGGTCCTGATGCAACAAATATTCACCATCTTAAAGAGATTTGACTCATTCATTCATATCTTTTTGATCATTGCAAGTACAATATCACCAGTTATCCTCATTTCACATTCACAACACAAATGGCCCCTCTTCTCTTTCACTTCATCACCTTTTCACTCATTATTAGGTCCCACTTCTTCACCTAAAATTAATTAAACATTTTCTAGAAGAAAAAATAAATAAATTGTTTAATTGAAAAATAAAAAATGAAATCATTTTTAGCAAAATAAATGTTCATTATTATAGCTGTCAAAATCGATCAGAACCCGCGAGTCAATTTTATTCATCACGGGTTTAGATTGAGTTGAGTTGAAATTTTTTACAAATTTTAATACGAATTAATTTTTTACTCGACTCACCTAAAATTCTACTCACTCAAATCGAACCCGTGATGAGTCGGGGATCAACCCGTAAATAAAAAATCACATAAGTATATTTTATTATTTGGACTTTGCATTTTGGTCGGATTAGGTTATTTTTTTTAATCAACACATTGGTATTTTTGTGATTTTGGTTTGTAGTTCAAGTTTAACATTCTTTTGGATTGCATTTGAATTCTACTGAAATTTATTTAGATTTTAATCAAAATTATATTTAGCATTTTTGAGATTAAAAAAAGTTGTATTTTTTTTAGATAAGTGAATTAGTGAGTCAACTCGTTTAACTCACCAACTTATGGTAGACCAGACTGAATTCAAATTTTTTTAACTCATTACTAAATAAATCGGATTAAATTGATCCGCTCAATAATCAACTTATAAATAATTGAACCAGACTGGATCATACATTACCGATTTTTCCAGTTATATGATATCCACAATTAATGCTTTGAGTTATCTTTGAATTTCGAATGAACTTGTTTGTAATTTTATTTTTGTAACAGTGGAAAGTGGTACTAGAAATTTTAAATTCTTCATCATTGCATGCATAATGGCTTATATCATGATTAGGCATTCTTACAATCTGATATAACTGTGACCCAAAATATGTAGGGTTGTACAGTACCTTAACTAATGCTTATGGCCCCACTAGAAGAGTGTCATTCATGTCCTTAAATAAATAAAAAACTATTAAGCTTTCGTCATTTTTTCAAAATTCCAGTTAGTATTCCACTTTTATTCTTTTACAAATATTAGATTTTATCAATTCAATTGATGAATTATAAAATGTTACACTAAACTATAATTATGTTTTCTTTTAACTTCGTATCCATGATTTTGCTTCTGTGTCTTTTTTCTCTGTAACTTTAGATTTTAATTTTGATCAAATCTCAGTTTTATATATTTGATTTTTATTTTTAAATTTAATCAATTGTAATTCTTTTATAAGTGAACATGATAGGTTTGTGATTTAATTTTTTAAAAATAAATTAAATAAACATATGTGAATTTGAGGATTGTACTAAAGTTACAAATTTTACAAAAATATACGATAATTAAAATTAAGAGAAAAAATAGAGAAATTATTATCATAAATCAAGAATTAAAGAGGGCTAAAATTTTAACTTAGTCAGAATATTATTTACTATGTCAAATTTTATGTACTTTGTTAAAATTTATTAATAGAAGCTACATTTTTAATATTTAAAAAATAATATTATAAATGTTTGCGACTGGAAAATTCATCTGATTATTATTAGTTATAAGTAATTTAATTATTTGGAAGAAGAAGAAAAAAGGGGTGGTTAAAGAAAACAACAGAAAATAATATTATTTATTAGATATTTCAACTACTTTTGTTATTTTATTGATTTTAAAATATTATACAGCTTCAACTCTTTTGTTTTTATTATGATAATACAAGTTTCTTTTTCATCTTTCGGTGGTATTGGTTTTATTTATTTATTTGTCTGTTAATCGGTGTCCCAAAAATAAGAATAATTAATATATATTAGTTTTATAAAAATTCATAATTAATTAAGTATGATATTGAATAATTTCTGATTTAATAATTATTTATTTTATTTTATTTTATTTAAATGATGAAAAATTCATAAATATTATATAATTGTGTTTAATATTTTATTTAATGTTTTCTAATAAAAAATTAAAAATAGTATTAAAATATAATTAAACATAAAATATTTTAAATTAAAAGAAAAATCAACAGAAAATAGTATAAAAATATAAAAAGTTAAAAGAAAATACAAATTTGAGATTTTATTAATTTTTTTTCACTGACTTCTCGATAATATTTTGTAGCATTTCTTTTAATTTAACAAAGTTTCCTATATTAAAAAAATAGACAACATTTTAATATTTAAAATTATTAATTATAAATACATAAAGCTGATGATATAAAAAATTTAATTACCTAAATTTGTAAATGAAACACAGGATATAAATTTGTATTTTTAATATTAGAGATTTTTTTTAGAAGAGACCTTAAAATTTTCAAAATATTTATTTGATGCGAAAGAGATGTTTAGAAATTCCAAAGGATATGTTTGTCTCTATAAAGTATATTATATGAGTTTATATTATGGGTCTTGCTAACCGATGCACTAAAAAATATTTGTTAAGGATAAATAAGATGTATTAAATCTTACAAAATTACATAATTTAGTGTGATATTAAGTAAAATTTGATTTAACAACCATTAATACAATTTTATTTTATTTAAAGGACAAAAGTGTTTATACATGTTGTACATGTGTGTTTAATATTTTATTTAATACTCATCAATAAAGGTTAAAAAAACAATCAAATAATAAAATAACTACATTTTAATGTTGTTAAAAATTAAATATAATTAAACATAAAAAAATTTAAATTATCAGAAAAAACCAACAAACAAATAGTGTTAAATATTTAAAAAGTTTACAAAAAAAAAATTAGTAATTTTTTTTTGCCTTTTAGTAGAAACCTTGAAATTTTCAAAGTTCTTATTTTGTATAAGAAAATTATTGTCTAAAACTTTAAAATGGTATTTTTTGTCTTTGTAAAAATTGTTATATGTATTTATATTATTTTAATTAATGTACTTAATTATTTTAACTTTCAAGGCAAAAATGATGGAACCAATGCACATTAGTTATTGTTTAAGAAGTATCTTAAGGAGACTAGTTAACATTTTCCTATGTTATATGAGTTTATATTATTTCAATTAGTAGAGTTAATTATTCCAATTTTCAATATAGAAATGATAAAATCAATGATGATTAATTATACCTTAATCAATATTCTAAGGACACTGGTTAACATTTTACTAATTTTTGTATTACTTAAATATGAGACTTTACAAATCAAATATTTTAAGTAGTCGCAAAACGTGATAAATTTAAAAACCTAATTGAAAGTCTCGAAGATGATAGTTTAAATATTCCAAGAGTAATAACTACCAATAACACATAAAAGTCATAAGAGATGGAAAAAAAAAATATCATAGTTTTGTTCATAGCTACTCAATGTTGCTAAGAGATATGTTTTCAATAATATAGATCAAATGTGAATATTTTTCATCTTAAACAAAAGAGTACATTTCTTTCCGTAGAAAACAAAGTATATTTTTTGGAATAAAAATGTCATAATACAAATTTACTATGACTCAGCAAAAATTAATTCCGAGTTTCAAATCGTAAAGAAAAAAAAATAACATCGTAATTTGATGGAGAAGGGTTCTTTAAACTTCATAAGTTCTATCTACTACATCTGTCGCTCTTTAAAAACTATTTTACTTTCTGTAAAATTTATTTCAAATCATCTTTTGTACTTGATTATTTTTATTAAAATATTCTTAACTATTTTACAATTTTTTAGTCAATAAAAAAAATTAAAATTATAAATTACTATATAATATCATTGTTTGTTCATTAATCCTATGCAGGATTGATCTTCCGAATTACGAAAAAAAAAAAATTGAAAACCAGTTTTGTGTGCTCACAAGAACACTTTTGTTGAAAAGATGAATCAGAAGCCATTTTGGACTTTGGTGCCATTGAGCTAAGATCAAATGACGCACAACCAATAGAGGAATTTCTTGGTTTCTGTTCATCAGCAGGAACAAAACACAGCATCGATATTACCATAGTCACAAGTCACAAGAGCCACTTGCATAAGCATAACAACAAACCAAAAATAATAATAATGGACTCAATTAAAAAAATACTTAAATGATTTTCTCCAACAATTTACTATTTTAAATCATAACAATTTTGAACCCAATTATCAATTTCCCATACCTTCTTTCCCCAGTCCTCTGTATCAGAAAATAGAAGTAAAAAGACCATTTTGCTTCACCATTGGCAAATTTTCTGGGCACCCTTTTATTAAAAGTTCAAAACTTTTCCATCTAAGCAATTGAAGATTGATCCATGTTTGAGAAGGATTATAAACAGCAGATAATTGAGAAGAAACCCACTTGATCAAAAATGAAAAGACTCTATGGACAATTTTTGCAGCATACAATTGCTTCAGAATATGGGAAAATATGCAAAACAAAGTGAAAAATAAGTAGAATTAGAAAAAGAAAAGGAAAAAACCCGATGATGATTGAGTATTAATTCCTCTATTTTTTCTCCTCCTTCTTCTCTTCTTTCTTCTCTTCCTTCTTTTCCTCTTTCTTCTCTTCCTTTTTCTCTTCCTTCTTCTCTTCCTTTTTCTCCTCTTTCTTCTCTTCTTTCTTCTCTTCTTTTGCAGGTCCAACTGATATAATATCCACTTTCCCCACTTTCTTCAGTTTCTTCACTATTTTCACTGTGTCCATTTGGCCAACCACTGTTAACTTCTGCTCCTTCACATCAGCAACAATTGAATCAACCCCTATGGATCAAACCACAAAAACCAAACAGATCAATCATTTTTTTTTTCATTTAATGATTAGATGGAAGGGGAGAGAAAGATCCTGAATTCGATGAGAAGAGAAAAATGAGAAAGTTTATGAATTTAACTCACCGACTAAAAAAAATACTAACAAGTAACATTTTTCCATAAAAAGATAAAACAAATTCAGGGTAGAAAGTTTGGGTTTTACAAGCCACCCACCATAGATATCAGCAGCAGCTTCAATAGCCTTCTGCTTGGTTTTGTCATCAGTCATGGTCAAAACCTTTAACACAACCTTCTGTTGAGGATCCAAAGAGGGGTAACAACATGCAGAAGAAAGAGAAACAAAATTAGTAATCACACGAGCTTCTTTTTCTCAGTGACTCAAATGATGAAAATGTAACAAAAGAAGCATAAGGAATGAAAAAAAGGGGTATGCAGAGATGATGAAATGAAGATTGGTACCTGAGCCATTTGAAGAGGTGTGAAAGGAAGAGTGAGAGAATAAGGGGTTTGGGAAAAATGAGAAGCATGTAGTATATAAGGGTAAAGGTGTGAGGTTTTGGACTTGTTTCTTTTTATTTGTGCGTGTGACTGTGGAAGTCACATTCGAGAGATGGACCCTCCAAATGCACATTTCTTGCCGCATATATGGTGCAATTCGACAGCACACAGGACAAATTTTTGAGTGTTTTAGGCATGGTGATCACATTCTCTGCCATTTGGGTTTTTCTAAGTATTTTTATCTTTCTTCTTTCTTTCTCGCCTTGGTATCTTTTCTTATCGACTTTGGGAAAACGAAACTTGCATCATTGCACATTAGAATGAGTAAATGCAAAGAGTGGATTGGAATTTGGAGAGAGGAAAAAGAGTTGCTGAAAATCAAGTTAAATTTGCTATCTTGGCCTTTTGACTGGTCCCTTGTTCTAGAGAGATTAGAGTTGCATCATGTCACTCTCATTTCCCTTAATGCTAATGCTAAGTGAAAGATTTATTTAATTGTAACCAGGGATTAATTTATTCCATTTTGGGTAAATAATAAATTTTAAGTGTATCTCACTCTTGAATCGATAAATATTTATATCAGTATAAATTTAAGAAAATAATTTTTTGACTACTAAATTTTGACAACTTTATATTATAATCTTAGGTGTTATCTTCTTAATGATTTTTTATTTTTTTTATTTTCTCATTTTCAACATTTCAAAACCATTTAGAAGATGACACCTCATGTTGTAAAAGAAAGTTGTCAAAATATAGTAGTCAAAATATCATTGTCCATAAATTTATCTTATTTTAAATTGACGTGGGATCTCTAATCGATTTTTTCATGTTGAGATATCTATTTCGATTATGAAATTAAACATTAACGATGATTTCATAATAATCTAATAAAAAATGACATAATAGATTTAATAAATAATAATTTTTTTATTTTTCAATAATAGAGATTAAATGATTTTGTTATTTTTTTTTAAAAGATAAATTTTAAGTCTAACTAATCCTAAAAAATTAATTTTTAAAATAAAATTTACACTTACTTTTATACTCTAAATTTGTTTTTTTATCTAAATGTATAAAATTTCAAAAAACAAAAATCAAAATTTCAAAAAAAAAATCAGAATTTCAAAATTTTTAAGATTTAAAATTAAAATTACATTCAAAGAAAAAGAGAAAACTAAAACTGAGATTGGGAAATAATAAAAAAAAAATGAAGTATGTTATTAATATTACTGTTGGTCGTTAGAATTTCTTACACAGGATACACTATCTTTTAGTTTTTATTGTTTCTTTTTGAAGAATAATATTCCATGAAGAATAGTAAAATAATGGTCAAATGCTATGCACAATGTCAAAAAGTATTTGTAGACCTTGTCGTTTCTTTCTTCTTTTATCGTAGTACAAAAGTTTGAATGTTAGTTTTAGATCTTTGGTAATGGAATATACAAGATCTAGCTCAGAATTTCATTACGTTTTAAATCAAAACGAAATGCAAGATTAGGAAGTAGGTGATGTTTGAAACACGACAAATATTTGAAACACATGCCTCATGTAAGAAAATATAATAATTTTTTTAGTAATGGCAATGGAATACCGACAGAGAATTTCCCATGAAGACAAAAGATCCATTGTTGTGAAAAAATTATGATGAGGAAAAGTATTGTGACTTGGTATAAGACATAGGAATGGGTTACATACAAAATATTCTTCCTAGATTGTCTGTTCCTGTGACATATGCTTTTCACTACACTGTTTCTTCCTTCATCTTACCTCAAACTTGTGAAAACGAAAGATGGTGTTGTTGCTGTGACAGCACTAGGACTTAATCAAACATATCCAAAACAAATTAACTAGGATATGATGGATGTCTTTCAAGTTAAAAAATGAACTTTAACCTAATTTTTAAACCAAAGGTTGAAACTTTTTTTTTTCTTTTCTTTTCCTCTTACTTGCCATTACCTCTTCTTGTTCCTCTTAGTTATTATTGTTGTTGTTGGAGGGAATTTATTGTGGTACCATTTTTTGCCTCCTTCCTTTATATTAATATTCAATTAATGAAGATGAAATGGATTTCTTAAGTGTAAAGTTTAAGAGAGTAATTGAGAGGAGTTCTTTATGCCTGGCATATCTATTTTCTACATATTGAACTGTTTCTTAAAATATATTTATTTTTTAATAGAAAAAGTCTACGTAAACTTATCTGCACTTTAATGAACAAACAAATTTTGGAGTCAAATTCTTAATATGACAATAAGGAGATGCAATATAAAAATTAAAGTGAAAAAAATTTAGTTCAATAAATATTTTTTTAGGTTTTGTTATAAAATATTATTGAAATTTGTTAAATTTTTTCATTGGTAACATATATTAGTATTTCAATTTGTACATAATATTTAAATAATTATTATAAAAAGTTAGTATTATATTCATTGGTAATTTAATAATAAATATTTACATTTTTGGAATGGCAAAAATAGTTGTCAAAAATAAGTAGGACCGCACTGGTTCGCAAATAGGTAGGACCGCACTGGTTCGCTATTCGCCAGTCAAAAATGGGTTAGGTCAGACTGACCTGTCAATTAATAATAATTTGATCTTTAAAGGATAGGTTGACAGACATGGCTAGGTTGGCTTGTCAATTTTTTTTTTAATTCTTTTAATTTTTAAAATTTGTTAAAAGTATATTTAATTATATAAAATATTTTTAAACTTTTAATTGATTAGTTATGTCTTTAATAGATAAATTTAAAATAATTATTATATTTACATATTAAATTACTCTATTATCACTAGTAATTGAAACTTAATTTGTAAGTATTAATGGTTTAAATTAAAATACCATTATATATTTACACCTTTAAAAACAAAATATAAAAAAATAATTTGTTTAATAATTTTTATTTTTATTTTTAATTTAAAAAATAATGGATTAACGGATTGAGTAAGTTGACTCCTATTTTGGTCTATCAAATTGTCGAATTAGATAAATCATAACAAAACGAATCGATAGATTGAAATTTTTATCCTGATCCATTTCATTTTACATAGGCTGACCTATCGATCCAATCCATTTTATCATTTCCTAACGTACAAAAATAATTGATGTCATTTCCTCTTATAAAATTTACTTGGAATTGTCAAGGAGTAAATTCCGCTCTCACTAAAAGAATCCCTTCTCCTGTTGAACCTTCATAACCATCTATTTACTTCTCATACTTCCAATTTACTCACCATTTTCTTACTTTTGTAATGAAATCGAGAACAATCAGGTTACACTATTCTCTTTATTCCCATGAATCTATCTAGAATTTAGTACTATTTACATTTCCTAGCCTTCTACAAACCAATTTATCAAATTAATTTTCCTAAACTCATACTGTGAGGTAGCTTAATAATTTTAAATTGATTGCAACTATAACATTCTCAAGCACCGCATAAAAAAAATATGAAAACAAAAGCGATTACATGCTCACTAAAGAAATTCTTATCTTTTCTGCAAACTCACTCCATTGATCTTATGAAACACCCACAAGTTAGCCAGTGGTGATGCAAGGACAATGGAGGGTGAAGTGGTTGAATAATTATGGCAGATTCAAATTCAATGGTGGAAAGTGAAAATTACAGTTAGTGGGTCAATTGGTTGGCCAAATATTGGAAAACACAGTTCCTTCAACATGTTTCTTTTCTAAATCAAGAATCTCAACTTCAAAGGTGCTAAGTGATTTTATACACTTCCACTTACTTTGTCAGATTCCAGAGTATTTTCCATGAGATCTTTTTCCAACATGATTACACAAATTCAAAACATGCAATTACTTTAATTAACATAATGTTTTTAAACTTTAATGTAAGTTTTCATGTTATTTAATATTTTTTTACACATTATTGTTGTGTTGTGGTAATATTCTTAGTCTTATGCATTTGTCTTTATAAGTTGGTTAAAATTTTACCTTATTGCATTTTGAATTTAATTAAATTGCATTGACTGTATAAATGAGATTAACTGGTAATTTTACCTTACACATTTATGCATTTTACCCCTTTTTTATACAGCAAAAAAAATCATACATGTGAAGATTGGATGTGAATCTCACTTCTTTGTCTTATAAATAAAATATCAAAATTTTGAACTAAATTAATTTTTGAAATATCGAATGGAGAGTCTTTATAGGTTAAATTATATATATAATCTTCTTCATACATCTATCTTAGTGACTATTTTTGTTCTTAATTGTTATGTTTGTATATATACTCACATAGAATTTATAGTTTGACTATATTTTATCTTAATAAAGAAATATTTGGTTACTTATGGATTATAACTAACCAAGATTATAGTTAGAAAAAGAAGAGAGAAGAGAAAGATATGTGATGGTTTCTCTTCGTCATCCAAAAATTGTTTCATCTTCAAGCTTTCCACTCTTTATAGGTATTTTCCCTTCTCCGCTTTAATTTTAAAAAAGAAACTATATACTCTACTTTTGATAGAAGATAACAATTTCGTGAATTGAAATTTGCTGAGAAAAAAAGTTAGGTTAAGGTGGATCCAATTGGTCCATAACAATTTCCCTCAAGTAGTATTGAGGTTCATAACAAATAATTATATATTGCAAATTACAGACACTTAATTATTCTGTTTTTCCATGCAATGTTTTAAAAAAAAATCGCATCATATAAAAGCTTAAGATTTTCAATGAGACATGAGACGATAGGGTGATACTTCAAATTTGCTAGGCCTCGGAAGTTTCATGTGTCCTTAAAATGACTTTCATTTATGAAAAAAAAAAAGGTAAAAAGTTGAGTGTGGATTTTTTAGTGTTTTATTTGTGTTGTTTTTCCATTATGTCTTTAAAATATATTAATTTTCATTAATTTTAAAATTTTAAAATATATTAAAATTATTTTTAAAGTATCAAAACAATGTGATTTTAAAGCTTAACAAAAGACATCACAAAAAATCTAAGAAAAAAATTATTGGAAGCTAAAAACATAACTAGAAAAGATCTTGATACATTATCTCGACCAAGATGAAAAATATTTTGCTTTTTTAATATACTATATTGATGCCATTTTTAGTTCATAAGTTTGAAAAGTTTATCAAAATAGTATGACAACGTGCTTAAAATTCTAGAAGTATGCCCTTAGATTTTTAAATATGTAAACGAAAAAGTACTCACCTAATATTTCAAAAAGGTATAGAAAAAAAAGTAAAAGAAAAGGTTTAAAGTGTGTGTGTATATGTGTAGTAAGAAGGTGTTTTACTGTATTTTTGGATAACCAAATTATTCAAAAACCAAATTAATCACTTTTATTTATTTATTTTTTTCATTTACAAATTTCAAACTTGATGTGTTCATTAGAGAAATTAAGCATTTCTTATATGGATTATTTATTGTATTCAGGAGAAATTTTGGAGATGTTTTCTATCTTTATTTTTTCACACAAATTTTGTATCTTTTAATATCAAATTAAGTAATACAATTTTCGATGTTTCTTTATACAAATTAATTAATTAACATATTTTTACTCTCTCTGTTGTAGCATACTTCTTCACATTAATTTTTTCCATGGTTTCGTCACTGTTATATATAAATTATACACAACATCAAAAAAAAGAAATTAACCAAGAAACTCATTGGATATTAAAAGGAGGCACAAGACAATACACTCGAGAAAATTGGCAAAAAAATCAACCAATAGTAAACATACTCTAATTTCCTAGGAGAAAATGTCTCACTCAATTTCTTCTTCTTTCTCTCTTCAAAAGAGAAACTAACCTGAGAAGTGAGGAAAAAAGTATGCATGAACCTGATCTAATCCAATTACATTATAGTGCAAGCATGAGGGTTATCATCACTGAAGAGAGAAGCAAAAGCTTCATCAGATGCCACAGCAACTGAATACACTGCAGGGGTGTGGAAGAAAGTGTGAACTCCATTGGTAGCTTCACTTTTGTATGCATCATAGTAATGGTTAACAATGTAACTAGGGTACTTGTAAAATGAAGAAAAATGAGCATGCCCTGGAAATGGCCATGGTTCTGCCACTTTCCCTGCACGTTTTATTGCCTTCAGAACCTTCTTTTCCTCCAATCCATAACCCCTCACTGTTACTTTTTGTGATTCCATTTCAACTTCTACCTCATCTACTCCTGCAAATCACACTTTCAAAGTTCAAAAACTTATATATAATACATTCTGATATGCTTCTAACTCAATCTTTTGACAGATAGACTTCAGTTGGTTTGACAAAAAGCAGAAAGTTGTGAGTTTGGGGAATTGATTTTACTTTATGTGAGAAAATCGACTTTAGTTGATGAAGAATTTAGAAAGAGTTGTTTCTGTCTCGATGTGAACTTGTTTTTTTGAATTGATTTGGAGTGTCTCAAAACAATTTATCAACATGAATGGATTTTAGAAATTGATTTTGGGTGTCTCCAACGTGAAACCAAGCATAGACTAAGTTAAAAAAGCTAAATTTCATAGCATGGTAGTTAAAAAAAGTGACTAACTCAATTATACATATGGTGCTTGATGACCCAACTTAAGTAAAAGTCACTTTGTAGTACTTTTTTTTCTTGCTTTTGGGTATGCTTATTACCATGCTGAATGAGAGCTCATAATGTCATGTTTCTCATGAGTTCACTTTTCATGAAGAAAGAAATGAGAATCATTTTTGTTGACTACCAAAACCTAAAAGTTGTAACTTTAAGACATCATTTATCCATGTAACAGAATACACATTATAGGAAGTAACGAAACAACAACTAAAGATGTATAGTTGCATATAACTTGCAGACTTTCACCTCAAAATAATTAACATTGATCAACTAGTAATTACAATAATGTGAAGGGTCCATTTCTAATTTGTTGTAAGCTTACAGAACTGGTTTTGTTTTCATTAGTAATGACAATTAATGTTGTTTGGTTAAGGTGTGACAGAGAGGCAACCTAATTTGTTAGATTGGAAAACATGTCTGAAGAAACTTGGAACCCAACTGGCAACAGGAAGGTCTACATGGACCCCAGAATGGTATGGTGTACCAAATTCTTGACTTATGGTTTAACACTTAGCAAAGAAAGTGAGGAATGCACATGGAGATTTTTGAAATCAAAGCCCAAACAAAATGCAAAGATAAGCAACACAACTGTTACCCTTCAATGACCCATGTATACCAGAAAATGAAAGGGGACCCAAAAAGAAAAACCAGAAAAAAAAAACAACACACACAGAGAATTGCTTATTCAAAATTGCACCTTTGAGTTTGAAGAGAGCTTTCTTTAGTTTTGAAGCACATCCTTCACAATCAAGATTTGGGACTCTCACCTCTATCATATTCTGCAAAGAAAAATGCTTGTTAGTACTTTTGTACTACAACAAATATCAGATGAAAACGTGCTTCCATGAAATTCCAATGCAATAATGAAGAAAAACCAACTTTTATTTTGAGAGTAGAAGTATGAAAAAAAAAAAAAAGACTTTCACACATTTTTACATTCATTTGAGATTCACTTTACATATTTTTTTTTTCACACTCTCAAATTCCAATGCAATAATCTTTGAACTATATCTACAACTGAAAACCAATCATGCAGTAGATACATGTACAAAAAATGGTTATAGCAGAATGATTCTGCAGTGTGAAACATTGTAGCAATCTCAGTCATAAACTTCACTTCAAAGGCACAAACAAGTGCAATGAACCAAACCATTCTGTGCTTGTGTAAGAGATATGATCAGAAGAAGGGACTTACAGACATATTTGCTTGTGTAGATTAAGCTGAAACAAGAGTGACCCTTGTTGCAGAAAAAGGGAGAGAGTAGTGTGTTGTGTTGAGTTGAGGATGAAAGAGATGATGGTAACAGAAACTATGTGAAGGGTGTGTTTTAAAGAGCTATGGTGAAAAAGGATGATTGGGATTTTGAAACCCGAAAAGGGTGCAGAGAATAGTATATTCACGCGTGGGGTGAGGCAAAAGAAAAGCGTGAATTCCTCTCTCTTACGCTCCCCAATTTTGAGGCACACAGTCACACCCTGTCTCCATTGACTTGCCACCACCC
>Ga0099823_1003229_pt1 | contig 15301 bp, 8 predicted proteins | sample CowpearedBW_FD_76831 | JGI IMG/M metagenome (GOLD analysis project Ga0099823, IMG submission 76831) | Root nodule microbial communities of legume samples collected from California, USA - Cow pea red BW | ecosystem: Host-associated > Plants > Roots > Nodule | place: USA: California | collected...
CTGAACATAAATAATACAGTATTATCCATGTAAATAAATGAACAATTTGCTATTCAAAGAAAAAAAAAAGGTGGAAAATTCATAATGAAATGAATGGATAAGATGGTCTTAGAAAACACTTTTGAAAACTAATCTTTAATGCTTTATGATGTTAGATCGCTATCAATGTCTTCTCTCCTTCCTCACTTCCATCTCCATGTAGCAGCTGCCACTAATGCCAAAACCTTGTATTTTATGGTGAACCTGCAATAATCATGGTTCCTCCACTATCACATGTGGGTTCCATACCCACTTCTTTCTTTAATTCCCTCGTGCCATGCCTGTTACTTCTATTTTTATTTTTACATTTCTTTGACTTTTAAAAATTGGTTTAATTAGTCGGATAGTACTCACTTTCGTTTAAATGTGTCTCGCTTTTAAAAATATGTCAATTTAGTCCAAACTTTTGAAAAAGTGTCTTAATCATGTTCCTTCCAGACAAAAATTAATAAAGTCATTAACTTAATTCATGAATTTTACTACTAAATTTTAATATAAATATCAATACTTAATTTTGTAAGTCATTTTAAATATCAATACCGTTAAAAGTGTTAATAATTTTTTGTTGAAAATGACTTAATTGAGACATCTTTTCAAAAGTTATGACTCAATTAACACATTTTTAAAAACAGGTATGAACCTGACACATATAAGTGAAAGTGGATAGTATCCGACTAATTAACCCTTATAAATTCAATGCTTATATCCTCCCAATATAACACAATTTTATCCTTCATATAAATTCAATAAACTTGTGAGCATAATATCTACATTGTCACTACACCTATTTTCTCATTTTAGTTAATGGGTTTGCAAAGTTTTCACCAATATGTATATATATGTACGAGTCATAATTAAAAAAAACATCAATTTTGTATCTTGTTATCATATAAATCTTTGAAACTAAAGAAAACTTAAATAACTTTCATTTAAGCTCCTAAAATCAACTTTTTATTAAGTCACCAATTCAAATACACCTATACTTATATTGTTAGTCCTTCCAAACAAACAATTGTTTAATTTCTAGACTTATCAATTGAATTGGGACAGAACTTAGATACTACTTTTAAGAATATAAAATTTTCCCAATTTTTACTTAATGTGATTTATTAGTATACGATTCATTAAAATAAAATTTTATTGGACAGTCACATTATTCTGCAAGTAGGATTAGTTTCTGAATTAATTAAAGAGGAAAACCATGAAAAAAAAACAACAAAAGAATATAAATTGGTTCTTGAAAATAGTAATTGATATCACCAATAAAACACGACTAGAAATTTATATAATTCTATAGATATAAATACACACACAAATATGCTTTAAATTTTCTATAAAGTACATTCATTACCATATAATTTGTCATTTTATTTTACAAAAAATGTGGTAAAGTTTATATCAATAGTAATTTTTGTTAACCAAAAATGTAAAAAAAAACTATTACATTATTTAAAATGAATATATATTGAACACTTTTTTGAAATAATCCACATGAAATTCCGAGTTTCCAAAACGACGAGTCGTGGCATGTTCTTCCGTCCAACAAGTTCTTCCGTCCAACAAGAATCACGTTTTAGATCATCACTTGCCACTATAACTCATTTGGCTTTGGCCACAATAGTTCAAAGAATTTTGTGAATTGTGTTATGGCTTCTTCTTCTTCTTCTTTGGTTGTTGTTGGGCCTCTTAACCTCACTCAACAGAATGGTTACAAAGTATGGGAAGATCCTTCTTTCATCAAGTGGAGGAAAAGGGACTCTCATGTCACCTTGCACTGCCATGACTCTCTTGAAGGTCTCACACCCATCAACAACTATTTTTCCATTTCGTTTACTGTGACGGATTCTACGCTAAAATGGATTCATTTCATGTTTTGGGTTTGCTAGATAGATGGAAACACATTTTTTCCATTCTGAAAGTTCGTATTTTTTAGTTGCCCTTTTCAAGAAAATTTCATGTTTTAAAATATGTTATTCCATTCATGAGAGTTTTCTATACTAATTTCCATTGGGTGGGGGTTGATAAATGGTCGTAACATTTCAGCTGAATGAAATAATTTGATAAAATGAAGTGAGGATTGTTTATTCTAAAGGTTCATTTTTTTAGGCTATTTGCAAGAAAATTGCCTCTTTTTTTTTAATTTATTATATAATTGTGTTCATAAAGAGTTATCTATTATAATTTTTATTGCGATTGATAAATGGTTTCAAAATGTTAGCTGAATGAAATGGTTTAAGTAAACTAAGTGTTGGTATATAACACTGGCTTCTTATATTGAGTGTTATGTATTTAACCAATAGTTCAATGCACATGAATGAAGTTCAAATCAATGACTGTAGTTTTTCAGTAGATGCTTACCGCCAAAAAATTGTAAAGGATTTGTATGAGTTTATGTTGTTATGGATTTCCTTATATTTTAGTTTTGTTATAAACTATGGGCAATCTGTAATTTTGTGATACGTTTAGGATCTCTCAAATATTGGTATCAACGGAACAAAGTGGATTTTTTGGTTTCCCAGTCTGCTGTTTGGAATGATGATGCTGTTCAGGGGTCTCTTGATTGTGCTGCATTTTGGGTCAAAGATTTGCCTTTTGTTAAGTCCTTGTCTGGATACTGGAAATTTTTCATCGCTGACAGGCCCAGCAATGTTCCAACTAATTTTTATGAAAGTGATTTCCACGATTCAGAGTGGAAAAATTTGCCTGGTAAGTGCTTATGTTTAAGTGGTATATGTTATCGTAAAACGCCTTTGCATTCACTGTGTATCATTTCCTCACTGTGTCTGCTTAATTTCTTCACCATTTTCTCTAAATTTTGCTTTACTATAGAGTTTGTTGTAATGGTGAAATGCTATTATTTTGCTTTAGAATTGATTTTTGTCATTTTCTGTTCTTAGTCAGTGCTGATATATTTATCAATGTTTAATTATCTTTTGTCAAAATTGGACAGTTCCTTCGAATTGGCAGTTACACGGATTTGATGTTCCTATATATACGAACGTGGTGTATCCATTTCCGGTAGATCCTCCTTTCATTCCAATTGAAAATCCTACTGGCTGTTACAGAACGTACTTTCAAATTCCTAAAGAATGGGAGGGTATGACTTGCTGAATTTCCTTATCCTGTTTTTTCTTTGCTTCTGTGGATTGACATACACTATTGAGGAATTTGGTTTTGCCATTCCCTTGTTTTCATTCAGTTCTATATGTTAGTGCATTGTACTTCAAAGGTAACTACGAAAGCATTGTATGACATTGTTTCTGTGGAATATATGAAGTGTTTTTCTGTACCACTTGTGTGGAAATGTTGTTTCCTGAATTTTTTAGATCACAACCAGTACTTGCAATTTTTTAGTTTAAAATACTTACTTTAACATTGATTGGTTTTTTGTAGGTAGAAGAATTTTGTTGCATTTTGAAGCTGTTGATTCTGCCTTTTGTGCATGGATAAATGGGCATCCTGTTGGATATAGGTATCTCTCTCTCCCTGATATGCAGATCATACACTCTTGAACATGATTACATACTTTCTGGTTAGTATTTTTCTTTTGTATTTTCAACTCATATATGATGCGAGGAGGGAGAGGAGGGTGGGGGGTTAAAGGGGATAGATGATAAGATTTTCAAAGCAATGCAAGTCAGGGAGAAGGCATGTTATGAAATAGATAATAAATTGGTAACTGTGATCTTCGGCAATGAAGAAAATTCTTGTCTAATCATTAGATATTCATTTACCGTCTTGTCTTTTTTTTTGCGAATCCCTGGCTGAACATAGCTGGACTTCTGACATTCAGTAGTATGTTCATGCTAAAATGAAAGGGCTTAGGCCTGTTTTTTCTAATGGATATGGAGTGAAGTGTTGCCTTAATACATAATATGTATGAAGACAAAAGGTAATATAAATGAACCTTTGGCATTAATCAACTCTTGTTTCTATTTTGCAAGGACAGCCAAGACAGCAGATTACCTGCAGAGTTTGAAATCACTGATTTTTGTCATCCATGTGGTTCAGATCTTAAGAATGTTCTAGCTGTTCAAGTGTATAGATGGAGTGATGGCTCTTACCTTGAGGACCAGGACCAATGGCGGTTATCTGGTATTCACCGTGATGTTCTTCTTATGGCAAAGCCAGAGGTTTGGTTTCACTAAACCTCCTATTGTTTGATATAATTTATTATAATTAAGTTAGTGTTTATAGGTAAAAACGGAAGTCATTAACGTTTATGGTTTACATATGACAATCAAATTGTGATGCTGTTAGGATACAAGGAAAAGAGAAATTAGTTAAGATAGTTAGAATGTTAATAAGTTATTTACTTGAGGTCTTAGTTATATGTAAATTGGGGAAGGAGAGGAGAGAGAAAGATATTAATTTTGTAGTTTGAGCATTAGCTCTTTGTTAAGGAGAAAATCTAGGAGGAGAGAGCTCTCTTGTTAAATTCAGTCTATTCAATAAAACATTTTCTTTTCTTTCCCTTTTAGTTCTTGTTTGCTAACAAATGCTGTCATTATTTATTAGCGTTAGGTCTTGTAGAATAATTAAGAGTTAGATTACATCATAAATGCACCTAATTTATCATTTAAATAACATGGAGAATTCAAGTTTGAGAATTATATACGTGTATCTTTATACCTTTTTTTTTTTATTGAACATATAGCATGTCCAAATTTTCAGCCATTTGACTATTTTCTCATGCTTGATGCTAATATCTTTCAAAATATTTTGTATGTAGGTATTTATTACTGACTACTTTTTCAAAACAAATCTCACTGAAGATTTTTCTTATGCAGATATACTGGTAAGCATAAATACATTGTTAAATTATTGTTATTTTTCATTTCATAGTTCTATTATACATCCGTAACTGGTCTTGTGGAAGATTTTACTTAAATCCAATTATATTGAATTCTCTATTATTTTGTTGTTTTTAGTTTGTAAAAGTGAAATGCAGTTTCTAAATTTGTAAGTGAAATTATGTTCTGTATTTCTTCACAGTAAATTTTACCATTGTTTCCTTTATTCTACCATGATTACCCCATAGTATCACTGATATTACAACAACACTGTTATTTTTATTTATGTGTTATTGTTATTTGGGATATAATATCAATTTCATGCATATATTATCCAGGTTGAAGTAAAAATAGATAGATTAAAAGAGACGTCCAAGGATAATATTCTCACAGACTACTCTATAGAAGCTACATTGTTTGATTCTGGAAGCTGGTACACCTCTGATGGCAATCCTGATCTCCTTTCATCTAATGTGGCAGACATAAAGCTCCAACCATCAAGTACACCAGCACCAATATTAGGGTTTCATGGCTACTTGCTTACAGGGAAACTACAATCACCAAAGCTTTGGTCTGCAGAGAAAGTAAGAAATTTCATTCATATATTTTCATGTTTCGGTGGATTTTATTCATTGATTAGCAAACTAACAGTTACATTACTATTGAAAAAAATGTTGAAGTAGTTATCAAGACTTTTTATGTGGTGATTACTCAACAACTGTAATCCTGCAAATGTCTCCTGTTTCTTGTCTCATTACCTTCTCTCATTAATTTTTTTTATTTTGAATTGGTGTTTCTTAAACTCCTATGAAAAGGTTTTATGATGATTTATCAAGACAAGACCTATATGTGTGATTATTGACATATTTGGATTTTCTAAAAGCTTCACAAGATCATTTTTTCATGTATTTGGTTTTCATGTATAATTTTTCTTTGCATTTTCACAGCCATACCTCTATACTCTGGTTGTTGTCTTGAAAGACCGATCTGGCCGTGTTGTTGACTGTGAATCATGTCCAGTAGGATTTAGACAAGTATCTAAAGCCCATAAACAACTGCTTGTTAATGGACATGCTGTTGTGATTAGAGGTGTGAACAGACATGAACATCATCCTCAAGTGGGGAAGGCAAATATAGAATCCTGCATGATAAAGGTACTGCTAATCTGATTTCACCTAGTTCATTTATTTGATGGCCAAATATCATCCTCAATGTAATAATTACTGTGCTTACAGGATTTGGTCGTGATGAAGCAAAATAATATTAATGCAGTGAGGAATAGCCATTATCCCCAACATCCACGTTGGTATGAGCTATGTGATCTGTTTGGCATGTACATGATAGATGAAGCCAATATTGAGACACATGGTTTTGACTATTCTAAACATCTCAAGCATCCTACTATGGAACCAATTTGGGCATCAGCAATGCTGGATCGTGTGATTGGCATGGTTGAGAGAGATAAAAATCACGCATGCATTATCTCGTGGTCTTTAGGGAATGAATCTGGATTTGGAACAAATCATTATGCTTTAGCTGGTAGATACTGCTCGTGGGTTCACTTACAGTTAGCATATGCATATTTGAAGTGACTTATTTTTTTATTCTGCTGTTACATTTTATTTGAAAGATTACTGGCTAAGTGTTTTTTTCTTCATTTTGTCAATGCATCAGGTTGGATTCGAGGACGTGATTCATCGCGGGTATTACATTATGAAGGAGGTGGATCCAGGACTCCATGCACTGATATCGTGTGTCCTATGTATATGCGTGTTTGGGACATGGTGAAAATAGCCAATGATCCAACTGAAACACGTCCTCTGATACTGTGCGAGTATGATAACATGACTTCTATTGTTCCCTGTTGTTTCAGTTATAGATATATTGGTTTTTATATTGTCTTCTTCTTGCACTTATCTTTCTCACCTTGTTATATAATTAGTTATATCTCTTACCCATATAAATATAACATAACATTGCTGCATTCCCTCTCTGTATCTTTGTTACTGCTGGTATCATTTGTTTTGCATATGTTTGAAACCTTTTTTTTTTTCCGACCCAAAAAATGGCAGATATTCACATGCAATGGGAAACAGTAATGGAAATCTTCATTTATATTGGGAAGCAATTGACAACACATTTGGACTCCAAGGAGGCTTTATTTGGGATTGGGTTGATCAGGTGAGTGGTTTTTGAGTATTGTATCCAAATTGAGGAAGGATCAACTTTACCTTACATTGTCTGAATTCTCTCAATTTTGTACTGTGCTTGCACATAGGCGCTGGTGAAAGTTTATGAAGATGGTACAAAGCATTGGGCATATGGAGGTGAATTCGGGGATGTTCCCAATGATTCGAATTTCTGTTTGAATGGGCTCACATTCCCTGATCGAACTCCTCATCCTGTTTTACATGGTAAACTCACAGAATGTCTCATTATTGCACACACAACCTTGTAAGAGTGACAATTCGTTATTCTGTTTATATCATTAGTCATGCTTCATGAATATGCCTTTTTGTTTCAGAGGTTAAGTACTTGTACCAACCAATCAAGGTGGCTTTAAATGAAGGGAAATTGGAGGTACTCATAGTGTATCTGAATTTTATGTTTCTCTAGTCAAATTTGACATGATAATTCATTTTTGTTTTCTATTTTGTAGATAAAAAATACTCATTTTTTTCAAACAACAGAAGGATTGGAGTTCAGCTGGTATATTTCTGCAAATGGATATAACCTTGGATCTGGTATTTTGGACCTTGCCCCTATAAAGCCCCAGAGTAGTTATACTGTTGATTGGAAATCAGGTCCATGGTATTCTCTGTGGGATTCATCATCAGAAGAAGAACTATTCTTGACATTAACGGTTAAACTTTTGTACTCCACACGTTGGGTTGAAGCTGGTCATATTGTTTCATCTGCTCAAGTTCAACTACCTGCCAGGAGAAACATTCTTGTGCATGTAATTTTATGACCTGTTGATTTATTTTAGAACCAATTCATAGCTCTTGTTAGGGCCGAGTAATGAAGTTTATTAGCTTATACTATATGTTATTGCTGAAATTAATTTTTTATACTTTATGAATGGTTGTTGTATTCAGGCTATCACTATTAGTGCTGGTACTCTGGTTGCTGAAACACAAGGAGATACAATCATAGTCAAAAAGCAAGATGTTTGGGATTTGACATTGAATACTAAAACAGGTTTAGTTGAAAGCTGGAAGGTAAGTCCAAACTTTGAATTTATCATTTTTGCACGGTCTCTTTAAATTGAAGATAATAGCAAATGTAGAATACAGGACAAGTGCCTTCTTAAAATAGTAAGACCTGGCATGGACTGATCACCAGTGAATGTAGAACTTGTTATGGTGAAGAGAACCTTGAATAATGGTTTCTGTATTTTAAATAATAGGTTCTTTTAATCTTCAATCACAAGAAATACAGCATTCACTGATCACGTTGTTTTTCTTTTTTAAACCTTCTAGTAGGAGCCTAAGTGTTGTTTGCTATTAGAAATACCCGTTTATCAAAACCTGGATGTTTTTTTGGGCTCAAGGTTTTGATATTATCTATATCTATAACCATTAATAAAGGGGGATTCTCCCTTTTGGTGCACACAATTTTTTCTAATTACACCATTTAAGTAACTGCTTTTTTAAACTCAAATAACTACTCATAATAATAATAAAAAAAAGCCAACTACACAATAAAAGCATTGCCTATAATATCACTTTTTTATAATTTAATAACTATTTTTTTATTTCAATAATTATTATAATAATAAATTTTTTTATATGATAAGAAAAAAAGTTGATACACATTAGTGCATGTATTTCCGCTTTAGATCTAACTCAACTCTACAAAATTGGTATTAAAGTGAAGTTTTCTCTCAAACTATATTTTACACTGTCTCTAATTGATGTGAGACTTAGGCTTTCTCCAATGTAACCTCTCATTTCCAACTCTATTGGGCTTGGTAAGTGAATAACATAGTAGGTGGCATTTAATGTATTTAAGATATATGATAGAGACTTGTTTAACACTGGAAATGTATGATAAAATCAGAGGCAAAGGTCCAGTACAGTGGTAACACTGGAAAGCACAAAACAGACTCAGAGTTGCAAAACAGATTCTGACCTTGGCCTCTCAGCCTCCTCATCAATTATAAAAATCTACCATGTCTTCCCACTACTATTCTTTCCTTCCTTATTTCATATTTCTTGAGTTTTGAAATGTTTGAAGAGTAAAGACATGTCATGTTTTTGGAACATTTATGTTATTTAAGTTTCCTCATTAATAGAAGTTTCATGATGCCTCTTTAAAGTTTTCTATTACTTTACAGCTATTATTATTATGATGATAAATGCTAGGTTAAAGGAGTACATATTTTGAAAAAGGGCATACTCCCATGTTTCTGGCGAGCTCCTATAGATAATGATAAAGGAGGAGAGGGAGCCAGTTATTTGTCCAGGTGGAAAGCTGCTGGAATGGACTGCCTCCACTTCATTGCTGAGAGCTGTTCTGTGCAAAGTATTACAGAGAATTCAGTTAGAATATTGGTGGTTTTTGTTGGTGTTACAAAGGGTGCAGATGGTTCTCTCTCTAACCAAGACAAGTCAAAGGTTTTATACACTACAGAAGTGACATATACAATTTTTGCTTCTGGGGACGTTATCATAGAATGCAACGTGAAGCCAAATCCTGATCTCCCACCTTTACCACGTGTGGGAATTGTGTTAAATGTGGAAAAATCACTGGATGTAGTAACTTGGTATGGAAGAGGACCATTTGAGTGTTATCCAGATCGAAAAGCTGCTGCCCAAGTTGCAGTGTATGAACATAATGTTAGTGAGTTGCATGTTCCTTATATTGTTCCTGGGGAATCTTCCGGCAGGACAGATGTTAGGTGGGCAACATTCAGAAACAAAAATGGTTTTGGAATATATGCTTCTAAGTATGGTATCTCTCCACCAATGCAAATGAGTGCAAGCTACTATAGCACCTCAGAACTTGAACGTGCCGCACACAATGAAGAGCTCATTGAAGGAGATAGCATTGAGGTATGTATATCTTGCATCAATATTTCTGTACAGTTTCTTTCCACTGTTTTTGAATTGGAAAAATCCACTTCATCAGGGTGCAAATTAGAATAATGCTATAGTTTATGGTGAAAATGTGGTATGCTATTTTTAGATGTCAAGCAGAAAGCTGGGGCCCAAAGTTTACGTTGGAAAGGTTCAATATTTTCCAAAATTTGTGTTGGTTGTGACACTTTAGCAACTGTAGTAAATGTAATATTTGTTCAGTTTGTGCTGCATTTTAGTGCACTGTGTTTGTGTCTGTTCTGTGACCTGAATTTCTTCATGTACAATTAGTTGTTTTGAATGTTACTTGCTATGGTGATATTTAGTTTTCTGAGATGGAAATATAGCCATTTTTTTATATATTATCCCATCTTTCATAGAAACTTTTATTAGGGTGAAATTTGTTGTAGGTCTCTTAACATTTGGTAAAGTTTATATTGGTCCTTATGTGTCTAAAATGTGGTGGATTTCTTCTCTGGTCAAGACAAAATGAAGTATAAGGCCATCTCTGAGATTTTGGAACATCTTGTAAACAGACCTCTTTTTCTTACTAACATTTAAGTTTTCCTTTTTCTGAAGAAAAGAAAAGAAATACAACCAAAACCACTGATTTTGAAATGTATGGACTAAAATAAGCATCCATCCACCAAATCCTGAAGGACCTAAAACAAATTCTATTTTACCCTTGCTGTTATTATTGAATTTCCTATCCTGGATGTTTTATGGTATTACAGGTTCATCTTGATCACAAGCATATGGGGATAGGTGGAGATGATAGTTGGTCGCCATGTGTCCACAATGCGTATTTGATTTCTCCTGTGTCATACTCATTCTCTGTTAGATTGTGTCCTGTAACTCCAGACACTTCTGGGTATGACATCTACAAATCCCAGCTTCAAAACTCTTGATTTCATGGATCACATGACTTTATTCTATCCAAGAATAAGCATGTAGAAGAAGACAGAAGACTGGTATGTTTACAAAGACCTACTTCAAAGACACTTCAAAGCTGTTAAACATTTTCATGCAATCATTTTAGTTGGAAGCTTTATTTAATAATGTGGAAGGTGAATATAATCTTGTATTAACGAATTTGATCTATCTGAACAAAGTGGCCAGTTCCACAACTTGTTTAATTAATGTGCTGTAACTGTGATATGAATAATTTGTTGTTCTTATTTGAAGATTAGTGACGCTGAAATAAATGAAAATAATCTCCACGTTCTGAATTTGATTCTTACATATTTTTCTGAGATCACAAAGGGGCCCTTGAGGAAAAAATACATATCTTGAATTTTGGTTTTGTTTCCAATTTCCATTTTAAAGAATTTGGGTAATGATAGTCTTCTAGAATGGGTCCAACTTCCAACTTTTGATGAATTTCTTAAGTTATTCTTCATTTCGGAAGGAATTTTTCGAAACCCTAAAATGTATATCCGGAAATGAATGGGAATTAACTAAAAAAATGTCAAAATGAGACAAAAGTCTAAAGGAAAATTGTTGAAAGTTATAATTTTATATCTTTTTTAAAGTTTTTATCCATTTGGGTCCCTGGTTTTTTCTTATTTCTTTTATTTTCACCAATTTAACTCTAAATCTAATATGTTCATTTACGGTGTCATCAAGAAATAATTTAACTAATTAAAATAAATAATATATGAGTAAGTTGAGAATTTGATCAAAATTACAGTTTTTCCCAAATACGAAGGCAAAAATTGCAAGCAGAGGACCTAAACTGCGGATCAGAAATTGGAGAGAAATCAAAATTATAATCTAACCCAAAATGAAATTGCTATGAAAAATAATTAATGCAAGTTCGAAATTATCATTATTAACTTTTGTTATAGCTTTAATCAGCAGAATCCACTCCTTCAGAGTACAATAACTTTTTAATAGAATTTTGCATTTGAAACAGGATATGTAAAATATATTTAATTCTCCACATTTACTTTTGTATTCATTTTTAATATCTCTTGTATGGTTGAGATGGTTTTTTTTTTCTTGGCTTACCTATCATTGTTTTTTTTTCAGAATAATATTTTAACGTATCATTTTAAAAAATGTTTTGGTTTTAACCTAATTTAAATCATGTAATCAGTAAAAACCTGACTATCGATGAAGGAAAGGTGAAGCAAATAAATGAAGAAAACTAAACAATCTGAGAGTTGATAACCTACGAAATCCCACCAAGTCCTGAATTTTTGTATTTGCTCAATACACCAGAAAACTCATCACTGGAAGATAATTTCACTAATGGAAAGTTTACACTACATTCATAGACATGATTTGCCTAGCAAGACCAGGATCTTGCTGTAACAGTTCTCTCAAATTGCTTTCCACCTCTGCCATCTGCTTTTCCAAGTACTCTTTCGAGCTCTGTTCAAAGACACAGTAGAACAAGAACTGAATTTCATTCAAATGTTTTGGAAACTTGTATTTTTCTGCTTTAGAAATTTGGTTCAAATAGTTACATTTGTTTCAGATATGTGTTCAAAATAAAATGAGGATAAAAATGATGGAAGATAAGAAGTTTCTGGACAAATGAATGAAGGAGATGTACCTGTAATGTAGTAATTGAAGCTTCACCATCTGTAAACTTTTTCTCCTGTTCATTCATTAATGATGCCTTGGTCTCCAATACAAACCTGGTCATCATGTTAAGAGTGTGTTAAAGTATGCCTTTAATATTTTCTACAACAGCCCATAAATCAAGCTTTTGTGTACTCTATTTAGTAGCACGTTCAAAGAGGTAACCACAACTCACATTCTCCCTGCAAAAAAAAAAAACTGGACACATCATATCTCTGTAGAAAACTACGAAATGCCAATAGAAATACTTTCAAATTTGGTGGGTCACTTAAAGAACAGAAACAGCAAGATAAAATCATGATTTTCTTCACATACCAATAGATTTGTAAACATTAGTATCATCAGGAACTTGCTTTAGCTCTTCCATGGTCAAATAAGCGCGCTTTTTTTCAGCTTCTTTGGTACGCATCTGGTTTTGCACCTGCGTGTGCCAAGGCATAATATAAACTCCTCTCAGGCAAAATACAAATGTCAAGGTTTTCATTTCTTTTATATCCCACTTCTAACAACAATAACAAAAACCTTATTCCACTGGGTGAGGTTGACCCTTTTCTTTTTATCCCACTTCTAAATAAATAAAATTATATATTCTCTTTTAGAACTAAGATGTAAGTATTCTCAGTCAGAGTTGATGGCAGTGCAGCCTGCACATCCCAGCACGCACACAAACAGTAACATAACACTTGAAACACAGTAATGTATTAGCCATGACAATATACAGTGCATAAAATCACTACTCGTCATAGTAATAGTGTGCATCAAATCACTCTTCTTCAACATAACAGCCTCTTTACAGTTATTCCAAGGACATTAATTAAATCTTCCAAAACAATAAGAATACACCCAGGAAACACATGTTAGAAAAAAACATGATCAACTTAAGAAACTAAAGAGGAACCCATTCCATTAGAATCCAGTAGGTTTAAGATGAAATATTTTCTCCACAGGAGACAACCCTACTTGAGCTTGCTAAGACTATTGTGGACAGAAAATTTTCTTTCCAAATATTTGATAGGATTTCATACTCAAGACCCAACCTTGAAATTACCTATAAAGCTGAAAAACATTGAACCAGTTGAGATATACAATCAGACAATTAGAAGCCCATACTTAGCTTCATGTGAATCTAAATGAGTACAAAAACAACTTCACATTATCCACTGATCACTTAAGGTGTAGGTCTCTTCCAATAAAACTCAATTATTCAGCTAGGTTCAATCAAATTCAAACAATAACAGGGAGTGTAGTTACAGAGATTTATAAAAGTTACAGGGAAAAAATGTGCACCAAAATCTTGTATCCCTTTATATATAGTTATAAACTATACATACATAAAGGAGATATGAAGCTTTGTTTCTACTTTGTCGCTATAACTTTCTTCCTTAATCTCTATTCTATCTTTATAACTATACACTTCAAATGATTCATATCTTTAACTAGACTGTGCAAACCACCCACTGCTATTAATTTTTAAAAATAAAAAAGGCACAAAGTATCTTTTTCCCCATATAACAACAATAATAATAAGAGATTAAGACAGATTATGACAAACCTGTTTTAGTTTTCCAGTAGTTTCGATCATGCGACCTTGAATTTCAAGGAAAGCCTGCATTTTTGGATCAATAAATGAAGAAAAAAATTGTCATAGCCATTAGAAGAAGAACACTGCTTTATACAGAACGAAAGAGATAGAGTGTTTTTACAGTTTTGTTAGCTTCGTCTGCCATTTCGATCGATTAATGATAAGAGACGATCTCACAAATTTGCAACTTTCAAAAACCCTAACGCGATTGGATCAGAGGGAAAGGGAAGAAGGAGACGAAGTAGAAGTTACACATAAAACGCACCGTTTTGAGCTTTTTTATTTAACATTTTTTTATCAGATTGGCTGATATGTATACAATTCTTTTAGGTTTAAATTGCTTTTATTTTATGTTTTTGTTTACATAATTTGATGAGATGCGTTATTTTTGTTTTATAAAGTTTTAATTTGATTACATATTTATTAGTGTGAAATATTGATGTATTTGTAAGTCATAGACCGATTTTTCTTTTCAATAAAATTATTTAATTTTAAAAATTGAAAATTAAATGTTAAGTTAAATTTAAGTTTAATTACTCGTATCATACCCATTTCGGTTCAAAAACTTCAAAATGGTACACACTTTGAATTTTGCATCAATTTAGTACCCAATTTTGATTATTGTATCAATGTAGTATCCTCCATTAAGTCTTCACAAACGGCGTTAACTACCTTGTCACGTGTCAGTCTCTGGATTTTTTAATTTTTTTTAATTTTTTTTTAATTTTTTTTTAATTTTTACTTTTTTTTGAATTTTTTTTTAAAAAAAGAAAAAATTTGTCACGTGTCAAATCCTTGATATGACATGTGGCATTGTCAGTGACACGTGGCAAGGTATCGCCACGTGTCAAGGTACTTGGCAAGTGTCATTTTCTTCATTTCAACTTAGTCTCCACATGTGTCTATTTGTTTCAATTTAGTACCCATATATGTTTATTTGTTTCAATTTAGTACCCAATTTATTTGTTTGAATTTTATTCAAATATTTTTTTTTAAATGGAGAAATATTGTATCTCTTTTAAGACAAAATTTATTATTTATATAAATGTTATATTGATATTTGTTACTAAAAATGAGTTATAAAATTAAGGGCTTATTGAAATTTATATTAAAGTTAATGGTAAAAGTCATGAATAACATATTTGTAAGTCATTTTTAATAACAAATATAAATATAACATTTATATAAATAATAAATTTGGTCTTAAGGGAGACATA
>Ga0099823_1003236_pt1 | contig 15290 bp, 8 predicted proteins | sample CowpearedBW_FD_76831 | JGI IMG/M metagenome (GOLD analysis project Ga0099823, IMG submission 76831) | Root nodule microbial communities of legume samples collected from California, USA - Cow pea red BW | ecosystem: Host-associated > Plants > Roots > Nodule | place: USA: California | collected...
AGAAGCTGCGAGAAGAAAAACTTTACTAATTGTGTTACTGTTGCACAAAAGTAAAAAGAAAGTATTTATACATGGATAAAATACTTATAACTGACAGTAATCAAAACTTATTAAAGCTAAGAATAAAAATAAAAATTATAATCTAAAATTAGTTAATATAAAAATTAAATAAAAAACAGTTTTTAAAGAAATTAGTGTAAGAGAATTTTTATAATAAAGTTCCTTACTGACAAACTAATTTCAATTTCTGTGAATCTATTTTTAACTTTTTCTTCTTGTTTTCAAAATTAAACCCCTACTAATTGGTTTCAAATCACAGTTAAAGTTGTTACTATATAAATTAAAAAAGAAAATGTGGCTCATGCAGTGGAAGTGCAGTAAGTAAATGAACCTGTAGTCTAGGAATGCAATTTAAAACCGTGTTAAGAGTTGATTTCATAAAGGATAACTTACCATTTCACAGACTAAAAAGCTTTATTTTTCTGCCATATATTTTGAATTTAACAGGCAAGTGTTGCAACTAGGGTTACGAAAAGTACTAGAGTGAAAAGCTTCGCAAAGCTTGATATGAATAAATATGGGAAGGTGAAGTGTTCTGCGATTCCTGAAGAAAAAAGAAATGGTAGAAGACGTTTGCCTTATGAGGTTAATGGGGGTCCCTTGGCTTTTACTGCTGCTTTTACTGCTGATTATTATCGACCAGTGCACCATCCACCTAAGAATAACAAATGAATTCTTAAACTTCATCCTCTTAATGGAACATATTTGGTTGTGTTTTTTTTTATTTTTATTTTTTATATATAATCATTTAGTGTTTCTTAATTTACTACATATATGAACTTATAGAAGTGGTTATGGTCTTCCATGTACTGTAAACAAACATGTTAAATGAGTTAAGTTAAAGAAGTATTTACGAATAACTGAGATGTATCACTCTCCTTTTCCTTCTCTAGCTGTTAAACTAGAATTTTGTTGTTCCGGTTATATAATTGTCTACGGAATATGATACATTTTTTTTTAAATTTTAATGAAAATTTTTGAAAATAAATGTAATTTTATTTGATGAGACTAAAGTAATATTTCCTCTAACTTTTTTTACACTTAAAAAACAATTTAAAATTGGAGTCAAGAAATAATAAATTATTTAAGTTTTAAACTTTAGAATGACTTGTAAATTATAGTGTTAAATAGTGTTCTTAGGTTTTAGAATATGAAATAAAGAAAGAAAAATATAAGGTGAAAGTAAAAAGGGAAATTGAAAAGTAACACTTTTAAATTTAATTTTGCAACTTTTCGTTATAGAAAATGTTTTTAATTTTTTTCTTAATTTTCGTTTTGTGCTATTACTGTTTTAAACGTAAGAAAGTTCAAGTAAATTGGATATAAGAAGGAGGTTAAATTGTGTGTCTAGAAATTTTGAAGAACTTTATCGGAAAACAACGTTCTCTTATTTGTTGTTTATGCAAAGAGAAGACAGATTTAGATTAGCGGTCTAAGAGGTGATGCGTTAAAAAGCCAGACTTAAACATTCTTTAGCCTTATACTCAAAACAGAGAAGACAAGCATATATGTATATAATTTTTTATTTGTTTTTTCAAATAAGTTCACGTTAGACATAAGTGTCATTACATATAGATACTATTAAAAAAATAAAAAATAAATAAGAAAAAAGAAAATAAAAACAAGGAAAGATTGCATCAAATCTATGATAAAAATGCATTGTATATATATAAGTGAATAATATCTATTATGAAAAAAACAACTAAATGGATAGATTACATATATTATTACCTATGATGTCATTCACGTAAAACATTCCAAATTTTGAACTTCATGTGCCTAAAAAAATGCAAACAACTATCAACATATTAGAGATTTGTCATTAGTCAACCCTCTCACTTTCTAAAAGGAGACTTCTAAAACTCATTAGTAATTTTTATAAGTCTTTGTTTCAGAGGATTTAGTGTCACTAGTACACGGCACATACTATATCATGTTTATAGAGCTTACTATGTCAGTTATTCTAGTGTCATAGTTGTAGACAATGTGGAAAATAAGTTTTTTCTATGATGTCTCGAATGACTTAGCATAAGTTGAGCTTGCTATGTTAAGTGTTCAAATATGCATCATAATAAGTCCAACTTACTATGACCTATATGTTAACACTTGACATAATAAGTTAACTTTGTTGGCAAAAGAAAAAGATGATGGAGATATTCTTCAAAAGTAAATTTTGATGATGATAAAAGAAAGTCCAAAGAAAGATAAAGATATTAGAAGATTTGTATTTTGCTTATGTATTTAATTAACATTTGTAATAAGTTATATATTAGTGAATAATTTATTTGTAGGACTTAGCCTAGAGAGTCACAAAACAACATGTACAAAGATCAATCAAGAAAAATTTTTTATTTCTCCAAAATGTTATGTGATAATCGATTATCACTAATGATAATCGATTATCCAACTAAAATCAAGTGTTCCAGAAATTTTTTTCTGATAATCGATTAATCACTATTGGTAATCAATTATCATAGTGAAAAATTGTTTTCAGAAAAGTTTCGTGATAATCAATTATCTCTTTCAATAATCAGTTATCAACGACAGTTGTAACTTGACTTTTCATATTGTTGACCTAATTTTCAAATAAGAAGTCTATATATTTTGGGGAAACCTAACTTAAAAAAAAACTTGTCATTCATATGTTTAGAGTCGTGAATACTAGAGAAACTCTTTGTGCTTGTCAAAAGGGGTTTTGAAAAACCTAGTGTGGGTAAAGTGATAACTTTCACCAAGTGGGTTCTTGTGTGATTGAGTTATGCCGCTGTTGCTAGGAGAAACTATTCATCTTTGTGTGACTCAAAGGAAAGAGGGGTGTTTTGTAAACCTTAAACTCTTTCTTATGCGATTTTAAGTTTGGTTTAGTGTTTGAGTTAATCCTTCTTTAGAGAGATTAACAACTGGACTTAGGGTCTTTCGATCCGAACCAATATAAAAATACTCAGTGAAATTTTCTCTTTCCCTACTCTCTATAAATATCTATTGATTATCTTAAAGGAGTTGCACTTGCACTTTTTGTTGAATCAGGTTCTAAAGAGGGGAAAACTTTTAAAATAAGAACAAGTTTTATTAAGAAACCAATTCACCATTTTCTTGGTTTTGTCCAAACACGAATATTTTGCTATGCAATTCTAACATACTTATTATGATATATTGTTGAACACCTAACATAGAATTAGAAAGTCAAGTGTTGATAACCCTGACATAGTAAGTTCAAACTATTATGTCAAGTATTCACAAGTCTGTCACCATTTAAATTGCGAATTAGGAAGAAATGCAAACTGCAAATGGTAAAAACGTAACTTAAGAGAATCTATCATGCACTAGCTTAGTGGAATCACTCGTCTAACGTAAACATCAATTGGACAACAATAGCATAAAATTGAACACATGGTTTGTTTCATACTATTTGCTACAATTAAAGCCCAAAAGATAAGCATAACCAAATTAGGGTTCGAGAAAATACCTAAAGTCTCACCACAATGAATGGGAATCACGTGCGCATTAGCATTGTGAGATGTATTGGCTTTGGATTCCACTACAATCGCGGCCTCTAGAATCACCAACTCCATCTCCTTCCTTAATTTATCAGCATGTGTGACAAAGTCTACGATAGAGGGATGCCCTAGTGCAAAAATAGACTTCCATAACCTGATATAACGATGGCTAAAAAATCAATGTAGTAAAATGAAACAAGGTGACATTTTTGTAATAAAATCAAAGTTTTCCACGAAGATTAAAAAAATCATCATTAAAAGTGCTAGAGGAAGGAAACAACGATGGTTCTTCTACACAACCGTCATTAAAAGTGCCATAAGAAGGAAACAACGACAATTCCATATACACCCATTATTAAAAACCCTGTTCACCCCATTTCTATTCTTGCACCAAATGCATTTATCTCTCTCTCTCTGGTTTTAGCCTTCTTCATGCGCCATTGTCCATACTAGTTGAGCATCCACATTGTCTCATTTTAACTTTTTTCGTGCATTTTGGTCGACGGTCATTCTCACGTGGTTAAGGTTTAGACTTGCTTCTCTTGCATGCTATGTAACTTTCACGATGTTTCTTAACATACTTTCTCGTGTGAGGCCAAAAGAAGTGCTCTTCCAAGACTTCTAGAGTCTTTGTGTCCCTAATATGCCCCCATTAAACCCCCTTCATTTGCCTCTTTTATGAGTGAGGCCTTTAAATAACCTTTCGATATGCAAAGCCTCTAACTTCTTAAAAGATAGTCATGATGTAGGTAAAAGGCCTTACTTATCCCTAAGTGGCACTCACTATGGATAGAGGAAAAGTGATCATCCTTGGGATACAACACCTTTATGGGATTAAAGCTAAAAAAATGGTTTCAAAGATGGGAGTAAGGAGTGACGCTTAGATAGGCCATTAGCCACAACATTACTATTTCCTTGCTTATGTTTGATCACATAGGAGTTGTTCTATGAATTCTACCCACCTTGCATGCCGGTTGCTTAACTTGCCTTGACTTTTCAAAAATTTAAGGGATTCATGATCACTATGGATCAAACATTGCTTTGAAAGAAGGTAGTGTTGCCAAGTTTGCAAGGATCTCACATGAGCATAGAGCTCTGTGTCATAGGAGGAGTAATTGGTGCGACTTCCCTTCAACTTCTCACTAAAGTAGGTTGTGGTGTCCCTCTTTGAGAAACACAACCCTAAAACCCATATTGGAGGCATCACATTCAACCTCAAGTGATTTAGAGAAGTTGAGAATGACTAAAAGTGGTGTATTGATCAATTTTTCTTTAAGTTGTAAAGGCCTTTGCTTGATCATTACCCCATTTAAAGTCCACACGCTTCTTCACCAACTCATTCAAAGGGGCATCTATAGTACTAAAGTTTGGAGCAAACCTCCTATTGAAACTAGCCAACCCATGAAAGCTTCTAAACTCACTCACGACTTTTAAGGTTGGCTAATCTCTAAATGCCAACATTTTCTCTCAATCCACATGAACTCTTTTGGAGTTCACCATGAACCCTTAAAAGATCACATGATCCATCCCAAAGACACATTTTTCTTTATTAGCATACCAGGATTACTTCCTCAGGATCTCTAGTTCATTCCTCAAATGATGTATTTGCTCTTCCCTAGACAAACTATAGATGATAATATCATCAAAGTAAAGCACAACATATTTGCATATGATCTCTCTGAGCACATGATGCATGAGCATAATGAAGGTACTAGGTGAATTGGTCAAACCAAAAGGCATGGCTAATCACTCATACAAACCAAACTTAGTCTTGAAGGCCATTTTCAATTTATCTCTCTGTTTGAATCTAATTTTATTGTACCTACTCTTTAAGTCTATTTTGGAGAATATGGTGGCACCATGTAACTCATCAAGCAAGTCATTTGACCTAGGAATGAGATGCATATACTTTATGGTGATGTTGTTGATGGTCGTACAATCTATTCACATCCTCTAACTCCTATCCTTTTTAAGGATAAGAATCATAGGCATTGCATAAGGTGTCATGCTATGTTGCATCCATCCTTTTCCCATTAACTTTCTCACTTGCTTTTGGATCTCTATACCTTCCTTGGGGTTAGCCCTATACGCCGACCTAGTAGTAAAAGATGAGCCTTATATAAAATTAATTTGGTGTTTAATCCCTCTTAGAGGTGGAAGCCCCTTTGGAGGACCTTGAAACACATTTTGAAACTCATTTGAGACTAATGACAAGTCTCTAAGATAACTTGAGGTTGTACTATGAAAGGACAGAGATGACACACTAGGCTAAGCTACATACACATTCTTGTGGCAAGCATTATCTTTTTCATTCTTTTGTGGGACATCATAATGCCCTTCTTCTTAGCCTCCTTTACTTGCCCATGCATTTCCTCCTCTATTTGTTCTTTTATTTTTCATTTTAAATTGATCCCCACTAACTTCTTGAGGTGTGAGAAGGACCAATGTGATTTTCTTGCCTTGGAAGTTAAAAGTAAACTTCTTAGAATGGCCATCTTGAAAGATTTGTTTGTCAAATTGTTATGGCCTTCCTAGTAAAATGTGAGTAGCATCCATATGCACAACATCCCAAAGGACCTCATCTTGATAACTTCCAATTGAGAAATTAATGAGGACTTGTTTGTTCACTTTTATTTCATCCTTCTCACTAAACCATGATAACTTATATGGTTTGGCATGAAGGACAATTTTCAAGCCAAGCTTTTTCACTACCTTTGTGATAGCAACATTTACACAACTTCCTCCATCAGTTATGAGGGAGCGTACCTTGTTATTTATTAGGCACCTTGACTAGAAAATGTTCTAGTAAAAATTGGGTGCCTTTTATAGAAGATAAAAGTGATCAGAACCTCTTGGCTTAAAGTTTATGAATACCTTTAAACCAAAATAGTCCAGTTTCTCGATTGTTGGAGTTAGCCTTTTATTTATAGGTTAAATAATTACAAATCATTTTCCACGACAATACGAGAATATTCAGTTATAAAAGATAACAACCAAAATGAAGATTACAAGATTAAAAAAGATAAACCTCCTAAAGAATTACAAAGATAAACTTTGAAATACGATAACAACATATTTGCTAGTATCTCACTTGAATCCTCTTTTAATCAATTACTTCTTCACGCCTTTTATGGCCTCCTTAGCAACTCAATCCACTAGCGATGTTATAGGCATTGGGTAGTTAGACCCATTGTAAGAGATCAACTTGACAATGTGATTAGTCTTTAATGAAACTCGTCGTATTGCTAATTGAAACTCTTATGAGGTCGGCCCAAATGCGAAAGTATAAAGGTCTATCAACTTTGGATGGACCACAAACCTCCAATCTTGAGTCGCCAACTTTGTGAGGCGAGAGGTTATCCATTAACCGTCCTTCATGTTGTGTTTCCTTAGGCCAATCATTAACCTATACCTAACTTTACACATGTAAGGTCTCTAATGAGTTCTCAGGTTTCAATCAAAGGTTGACATTAAACTTCCGATGGTAACCGTTTCACATTCCCTCCGTCAAAGCCATGTAACCATTCTTTCATATACTTTCACTTCACGCCTTTATCTTTTCATTTCTTCATTTTCTCTACAACTCTTCATTTCATTCGCTCTTCTTCCTCATTTCTTTGTCACAAAGTTTAAATCTTTCTCCCAGGTGTATCTTTCTCCTGCAACTTTAACAGTGTTCTTTCTTTGAATTCTTTTCTTTATACCTTATCTCCTGTTTTAACTTCTCCCCTCCATTAAAGTTATGATTTTTATGTCTTGGGTTCTTCAAGTTCTTCGTGAACATCTTTGTTTTCAAGTTAGGTTAATCCATCCATTTTCTTTTTTTTTAGGCAATATGTTCTTTGTAAACTTCAAATGTTTTTGAGTTAAGCGGTTGTGTTTACATTGATTTAATAAACCATTTCTACTATGCCTTTGATTGATTTGGTTTTTTGTGTTCACAATGTTTAAAAGATATTGTTTTTAAGGCTTCTCGCTCGCGTCTTAGGATTATTTGCTTACATATTTTAGGATGTGTTATCATTACTGCATAATTCTTTCTTATTTTATTCTTTTCCTGTTTTTCTCCTAGGTTTTCTATTTTAGATTTATAAATGTCTTATTCAAGCCCATAACTACTAGTTAGGTTTTTGATCTCTTTATTATTTAAACTTAAAACTACTAGATAGGTTTCTGATCTCTTATAAACATAATTATCAATCATGACCTCGTACGATCCCTTCTATTCTTAGGCTAAAATGGACCTTAAAAGAGAATTCACAACTCTTTATACTGAGAAGAAAATCAAAGCCTTTAGGAGAAAACAAGCCTCGTGTAAGCATGATGAAAGAGATGTCTTAGTCGGTCCCTATGAGATAGACGAACCCGTTTGTAGAGACGACTCGATCCCAACACCTCATAGTTTTTTCTTTAGCTATGCCACTGTGTCTGAAAAACTCGGGTTACGACTTCTCTTTAACACTTTTGAAAAAGAATTGCTTAAAATGCTAAACATGTCTCCAATTCAATTACATCCTAATAGTTAGGCCTTTGTCTAAGCTTTCTATGTCTTATGTTCATAGTTCAACATTACTCATAACTCCAATATGTTCTTTTATTTTTTTCAACCTCAAAACACCTCTTAAGCAAATGTTGGGTGTGAGTGGTCAAGGTATCTTGTCCTTATTTTAATCTTCTTTCTTATCATCATGGGTCATCAATAAATATCTATATAGAAGATATTTATTTTGGGCTTTGCATTATAGGTCTATTAGTGTAGGTTTTCTTTTCAGCCTTGTATAATGGGTTAAGTAGCATAGAGTTTTGGGCCTTAAAAAGCCCATTAGCGTGAACACATTCTTCATTGACTTTTCCAAGTCAACATGTGCCTATTTTGGCAACTTGGAAGGTAAGGAAGAGACTTATCTCCTTTGGGAGATAGTGGCTATGTGGCATGCTTTCATTGGAGAGGTTTTCTCTGAGTGGCCACATGGTATAATCTAGGAATGGAAAGTATTTTCCACTTTTAGTAGCCACAAGACACTCTAGGAATGAAGGGTATTTCCCACCTTCTTAAGTGGTCACATGTTCTCCTCCTATTGGAGATTTTTTCTCTTAGTGGCCACATGGCACTCTAAGAATGGAAAGTATTTTCCACCTTCTTAAGTGGCCATATGACACTATAGGAATGAAGAGTATTTCCCACCTTCTTAAGTGCCACATATCCTCCTTCTAATGGAGAGGATTTATGCCTTGGACTCGAAGCTAACCAAGTTAGAGTTTTTAGGGTTTTGCATCTCCAAATTTGGAGACACCTTAGGATATAAATAGAGGTGTCTCCTTCCTTGTAAATTCACTTTGAAATTAGTAAAGTTACGTTGTCAAATTATTTTGTGCCTACATACTTGTTTCCAAAGTATTGGCTAGAGTATCCTATGTGGTCTCCTTTAACCACCCTTCCTTAAGTGTTGGCCCTACTTCACTTGAGAGTTCTTAAACACACCATCCTATCCTTTCTCACCATGAAACCAAGAGCACGCAACCCACATTATCCATACTTTCATGCTTACTTTGCTTCAATGGATTTGCGTTGATTTAAGGACACCGCTTTGCAAAGAAATGGTTATTTGGGTGCCCGCATCATTGAAGAGAAATGGTATGAAATACAACTCACTATAATTAAATTACCTAACTACCTTGTATTGTTTCCAAGACCATTACTTTAATATGAAGATTAAATAATATATATATATATATATGTATAATATAATTATAATAATATAAATAATTATAATGATAATTAATTTTATTTTTTAATTGTAAATAACAAATGCAATTTCATGATAACATAATTTCTATTCTACATTAAATTTATATCACATTAATTCTCAAGGGTAAAATGATAATCATATAATTTTATTCATTAAACACTTTTTAATTTATCTTACCCATCAAATCATACACAAATTTTCACAAATTTTTATCTCAAATAACACTATCTTTTCCTTATGCAAACAACCTCACACTCAACTCATTTTCCTCTCAAATCCACTCATTCAAATCCTTGTACTAATGAATAGGTTACTCTTTCCAATCTTCTTCTGGTCAATGCAAGTTAGTTTAGCTCTTTCAAAGTGCCTCTTAAGTCCCTTGACTAGATTTTATAGGTAGCTATCGAGCTGGCTCAAGTTACACCAGATGACTGTATTTTCAACATGATAATCCAGCTTGGCAGCAACTTTAGTGTGTCACAGGTTATATATCATCCAACTTCAATCAACTCTTCACATGCTTGGTCAAATCACATGATAGCTCAATTCCCTACATAACCCAATGTTAACACTCAATTAGAATAAGCAAACTTTATACTAAATCAATGAAAGCGAAATCTACTTAAGTAAAATCTTGATAACAAGCTAAAACTAAAACAAGATATAAGACTTATCTAGTGTAATTATCAACTATCTACAAAATTTATATGAGAACCAAACTTAAAATGAAAGTTAAAGTAAACTAGACTATTATTTAACTAAGCTACAAAAATCTGTCAAACTAAGAAACTATACTAAAATTGATCTTGCAAGAGCTAATTAACATAAATTTGTAAAATTCAGAAAAATGATACCCTAAGCTAAATCTACTATAAAAAAATTTGAATTAAACACTAAAGCAATCCTAAAGATATTAGTGCAGGGAAGAGATTATGCCATGATTATTTTGACCTTTTGGTTTCGGTTTTACACCCAAGTCATATGCTAGCGAGGTAAAAAAGGGATATGTTTATGCCTCGGTTATGAACCGAGGCATATGCAAGGGTTACTGCCTTGGTTTTAGAGGGAACCGAGGCCTAATGTGCATCACAAATTAAAAAAAAAATATACTTTCTGACCCAATAACAACATGACACGTAGCCATGATCCTTGTACACACACCTACACCAACCACAGTGTGCCACATCATCCATCTTCAACCTTCTCCCAAATCATAAACCCTAGCCACCATTCAAACCCTAAATGTCGCCAGTGTGTCACCACCACCATCTTTGACCACCGCATCACGCCATAATAGCTTCACTACGCCTTCATTCATCCTGCCAGTGACATAGAACAACCTCTCTTCACCACCATATCTGAACGAAAAACGTGAAACCACCCAAGACCGAACCACCGTGAGCCAAATGGTGACTTTGACACACACATCGACATTTAAAACCCTAAGCCACAAGAGGCATATAGGGTGCCATAACCAACTTGTCCAAAAAAAAAATGCATAAGAAAGCATAAAAAAACCACAAACCAATGGTGATTCCCACGTGAAGTTTGCTACCTCCCTCGTACAACAACAATAGAAGCGGTGGCAAAGACGGTGGACATGTGATCTTATAGTGGCAGGAACGACGATGGGAGTGGATGCGGAGGCAGCAGGAACGACGCATATAGAGGAGGTTGCTTCTTTCTCTCGATGAAAGAGAAAATCACACGAGGAAGAAGAAGATTTGTCCCAATTTTGAACCCTAAATAAACATTTCTGCCTCAGTTGAATTACAACCGAGACATATATCACCTTCTGCCTTGGTTCACTTACAACTAAGGCATAAACCTACTGCAATTTAATTAAAATAGTATTTATTTTTTGAAATTAATTAACTTATATGCCTCGGGTGGTAGACAACTAAGGCTATAAGCCCTTTATGACTCGGGTATTTGAAAATCGAGACATAATCAGCAACGTCCAATTTTAAAACGTCAAAAGAACGGGAGTTTTGAAATTATTTTTCAGGCTTTATGCCTCGGGTGGATATAAACCGAGACATATAAACTTTTACGCAGCAGTTATTATGCGAACCGAGCCATAAAAATTCGCTAAAATTTCAAAAATGCACTAGTGAGAGATGCAAATGGTCTATTAAAATTCCACAAATTGAGAATTATCACAACCCACACCTGAACCATTACACTCTTGAGAAAAATAAAAAAGAAAACAAACATCTACTTACAATTGTACACATGTTAACATTGTACTATCATAACTCAAAATCATAAATGACAAAAGAGCCACCTAATATGACTTTTTAAACTTCTATTCAGTAAAACAAAAAAGCAACTCAAAATAATGAAATCAAGTAGAGAACGATCAAAGTGAGCAGTAAAAACTAGAAGAAAACTCTCAAGAACAGTGTTTACACTTTTTGTCTCATGTGCTTTAGTGTATTTGTTTAGATCTCATCACATAATGAAATCCTACTACTCAAACTACCTACTACAATTTTGAAACAGTAAAATAGGATTGAAATCAAAGCTATTTACTGCAATTTAATGAAGAAATAAAAATAACACATGTAAGCTAAATTCTATCCAGTAATAACAAGGGGAAATTTGTAATTCTAGGTCACTTTGACCAAGAATTTGTAATGGGTCGGATGAAATTTTATTTGTAAAAGTGGGTCGTGTCGTCAGGGGGGAGGACGACATTAAAGGTGAAGTCGTCCTCCCAAAGATCGGTTTCCCCCTTCTTTTTTTTAAATGAAGTCGCTAGGCAGGAGGCCGGTTTTTGCACATATCACACTGAAGTCGTCCGGTAGAAGGCCGGTTTCAGTTTTTGATTTTTTTTTTGTTGCAGTTTTATTTTATGTTTTAAAAATTTTCAGTTTTCAGTTTTTTAAACCATTTAGATTTCATAAATTTTTTGTACACAATTTTCTTAAGAGTAGTTAATATATTTTAATTTGTTGGGAATTAATTCTTTTATTGGTATAATAAATTAATATTTTAAAAAATACATTACATAATAGAAATAACATAATAAAAATTCATAGCCAATACATAATAAAAATTACATAATAAAAATTACATAATGAAAATAATATAATAAAAGTTACATAATAAAAATAACTAGAAAATTGGATAAAGTAATAAATTACTGACGGTAGGGACAATTGTCCCTATGATGTCCTTCATTTCTACAATATGAACATTTGCTTCGTCTGTTTGGATTTGGTTCATCCATCTCATTATGGATTCTATTAGTTGGTGGTCTTCCTCTTACCCTACGACGCATGTTTGGGTCTGGAATGAAATTTGGTCTGGTGCATATGGATCAATATTCTTTATTCCTAACCGGATGAAACTGTATTTCATATGCTTTGTTGATGTTGTAGAGGCTATAAACTGGATGGATGTATGAGGTTAGGTCTATATGCGAGAAAGAGCAAACAACTATTACGTGATGACAAAGCAGTCGAAGAGTTTGAAAATGATCACAATCACATCACCAATCATTTAATTTAACTGTAAAAGACTTTGGTAGGCGGTGATCATGTGGAGTAAACATCTCTTGAACTTGAAATTCATTATTTTCTCGTGAGTATCGACGCACTTGACATATTCCCGCTTGTTGTTGATTTTTTCTAATAATAGTATTAATTTCCTCGGGATACTGGTGGCCTGCTCGTAACATGGAGTCTGCCTTAACCCCTCTCTCAACAAACCATGTTACGGTCCTTTCAAATGTTGCCTTAATTAGAGCATAAATATGTAATGAACGAGCTCTTTTCAAAACAGAATTAATACATTCTACTAGGTTTGTTGTCATGTGTCCGAATCTACTACCCCCATCGTAGGCCTGAGTCTATTTTTGTAGTGGTATCCTATCGATCCTATAGATCCATTTTTGCTCTCAACAACTACAAATCTATAACCATTATCGATGCGGTATTGCTTGATATATGACACTGTGGACTCTTTTGTGTCAAAAGACATCCCAATACATAGTGAATTTTTGGTCACTGGATTTGAAGCTTCAACTGAGGTGTGACTTGATGAGCCACTATGATTTGTTGTATGGATTGTATATTGGTTGGTAACCAACTCATATTCACTGAAATCAAACAAAATATCTGGATATTGACTTTATTCGGCCATTTTTGTGAAATTTGGTGAAGAGTGAAAATTTCTTAGAGAATGATAATAATAAGGTCAGAAAAAATATATGACTTGAGAGTCGTATAAATAAATTGAGACTCTAAAATCGTGTTTAAATCGTGTGTAAACCATTACAACACATTTATTATTCATTTTTAATTTTAATGCAGAGAAGTCGGTATTAATGGCAACGGTTTTTTAATAAATAACCCATTTTAATGCACAGAAGTCGCCATTAATGGCAACGACTTCATTAATAAGCCAGTGACTTCATTAAAGGACCACGCGACTTCAATAAATAACCCCAGCGATTTCATTAAAGGACCACGCGACTTCATTAAAATTAATTAAACTGAAACCGTCAAGCGGCTTGGCGACATTAATTGAATGTCGTCCGTAGTGATGACGACTTCACTTTGGTTGTCGTCCGTAGTGATGACGACTTCGCTTTCCCAAGTCACTGCCACAATCACGCGCGCGGATCTGCGCGCATTTATTTCATGTTTGATCGTGCCTGTGATGTCGTGATGTCCTCGCTGCACCACTACCCAGCCATGAATTCAGGGGAAATAGTGGAATTCAGAGATTCCTCCTACTCCTTATGCCATGCACAGTTCAAATTTTGCATGCAATGGTGTAAATGAATGGCAGCTTTTATTGCTTTTTATGAATGCACGAAAAAAGACAATAACAGTTCACGAAAATAATTATGCACTGCACGAAAAAATAATGCATTAATGGACAGCTGCATTGTGCATTCACGTGAGTGTTGAAGCTGGTATTGGTTCAAATAGCTTCAACTTGCACCCATATTCATCACTTTGGTTTATGCATTGTGCTTGGATTGGCAAAAAAAAATTTCAAGTTGTGTGCGGAGAGTATTGAAGACTTCATCACTTTTTTAGTTGCTTTTACTTTCAAGGTTTAAGTATCATTTATTTTTTTTTTCAATTAATTTGCATACTTATGTTCTAATTTTCATTTACCATTTCTAAACATGTTTAGCATGGCACAAAATGGACGCCTACCTCAAGATTTGTCACTACTCCGGCTTCAGCACGAACATATCACTCACGACTTATGGGAAGGACGAGAACGAGTTCTTAGATCGAGAAGAGTTGGAGTTTGGATACTAAACAACCAAGACATAATTGATCCCCATGTCTTAAATTTAATTCATCAGGCTGGATTCTGACATGCCTTGTATATTCCGGACATGGATGTAAACCACTTCCTCCTCAGTTCTTTATTAGCAAGGTGGAGATCAGAAACTCACACATTTCACTTCCCCCATGGAGAAACCACTGTGACACTAGAGGATGTAACCGTCCTCCTTGGCCTACCAATAGACGAAGATGTGGTCACTGGTCCCACTACGGTTCAAGACATATTCTCCACCTTCCATGAACATCTAGGTGTCATTCCACCACCGACGGTGATAAGAGGGAACTCAATTAGAGTATCTTGGTTAAACACTACCTTCCAACAGCTTCCACCAAATGCAAACAATGATGTTATTTGTAACATCCCCAGGGAATATTACTTTAAAATAAATAATAAGAGAAATAAATTCATTAATAGTCATCTCGGTAAGAATCCCAACGCGGGAAAATTTCAATTTATTAAAATAGTGCGCCAAAACTCATAACTGAATTCATAAAATGTTACAAGTTCCCAAAATTTGTATTTAAAACATAAAATAAATATGAGCAAAACTCTAGCTCTAATCCCATGCTAGCCCTCACTCCGCCATCTGAACATCCTCAGCACCACCTGTATCAACATCTGCTCCCGTGTAACGAATTACACGATCATCGCCAAACACAAACAGAAA
>Ga0099823_1003237_pt1 | contig 15285 bp, 13 predicted proteins | sample CowpearedBW_FD_76831 | JGI IMG/M metagenome (GOLD analysis project Ga0099823, IMG submission 76831) | Root nodule microbial communities of legume samples collected from California, USA - Cow pea red BW | ecosystem: Host-associated > Plants > Roots > Nodule | place: USA: California | collected...
AACAATTTCTTTTAAATCAAACTATTCACAAACGTTAACTATTTAAATACCGTTAGTAAAAAAAAAATTTACAAAAATTGATGAAACTTAAGACCTAATTGAACGTTCAACGAGAATAAAGACCAAATTGAATAAATATGACAAAAATAGAAACAAAAAAGTATCTAATCGTTAAAAAAATAATGAAAATTAAGGAAAAAATAATTAAAGACTATAAATAAAATAATATATTGCTTGAAATAATTAATATTTTACAACTTCCGATACGTCAAACTTATAAAGTTAATGGATAATAAAAGTTAGAAATTTAAAGGTTAAAATACTTTTTTTTTCTAATTTTTTTTAAGATTTGTCAAATCATTCGTAATTTTATTTTTGTGTTTAAATAAGTTTCAATTTTTGTCAATTTTGTTTAATTTGAGAAATATCGATTTAAATTGGAAATATGAGAAAGTTTAGATTTAAATAACGTTGTTAACTTAATTATATAAATTATATACATATTTAAGAAAGAAAAATTATTAGGTTTTGTGAAAGAATTTTGTGAAAATCATTACAGTATACTAGTAGGTTGTATGAAGATTAAACCAGGAGTATGAATAGTATAGCCACATCGAATACAGGATGCAAATCCACATATGAATAGTAGCCCATTGAAAAGGTTGCTTCTTCTTACACCTCCCTTTTCTTTCTTCCTACACCCCATGAGTTAGAGGAAAATACTATTTTACCCTCTCAGAAAATACCTTTCGAAACCTGTTTCGAAAGATTTCTTTAATATATTCCGGAATATACATTTTGGAACATATTTCTAAATCTAGAAATTTTTTTAAAGTATGTATATTTTATGGTTTAGCATTTATGATTTAAGAGTTTACAGCGGTGTAGGAAGAAACAAAAAGAGTACAAAGTGAAATAGTCTCCGGAACGTACAACTTACTTCAAAATTCAGCCCAATAAAATTATTTCCTACAATTGGAAAGCTCCGCAAATAATAATTAAATAAGCTAAATAAATGAAAGTGAGAAAAATAAATACAAAAGTATATTTTGTACCTTTTAATAATTAGGGGTAAATGCATTTAAATTTGTAAATTTAATGTAAACAAAAGAGCCAAAAAGAATATTATTCAAAATGTTACAACTTAAATTGCAAGATCTTTCTTCTAAATAAAATTCTAAACTCTGCTCCTAAAATTGTAACATCTAATGGTAGTTCCATAATCTGATAAAAATCAGTAAAAATAAAATTTTGAACAAAATACATTCCTATTACCATTTTTGTCTTTACACACTTGACATAAAAAAAAAAAATTAAGGGCAGGAATTCAAAATAAAAACAATAATTTGAGTTCAAAGAATGTTTATCAAAGTTGTCTCCAGCATGGTTGCGAAGTTTTCTTCTTTTTATTCTGATAGTGAAATTAGGTTACATTAGATGGCATACAAAAGAAATGCAATCGTAAATATTAGAATTAGGTTAGTGATTTGTTTTATATGTAATATATGAAGTGTGAGACTCTCAAGTAGAGATCAGTATACAAATATATTTATGTATGAGAAATGAAAATATATATACATTTCAATTTGAATTATCTATTAGATTTTTTTCTGAGTTGTGTCTTTAAAATATGATGATGAACATATAGCCAAGAGAAACTATGAACCAGAATAGAAGAGCTTGCTCTACCATGAGTAAATATTTCGTAGTAGCCTCATTAGACCGTACATTAAAAAAAAATTTAAAGTACCAACATAACATCGGTATATTGTTAAAACTCAATAAAAGATAACACAAAAAAATTCAGTAAAATATCTAGACATTTATTCTACATTTTTTATATGTTGTTTAGTTATATTTTAGACCACAACATAAATGCAAATTAACGCAATATTTTGATTAACTTAATATAATTGTTGATTAAGTTTATGTCTGAATCTATGATACACACATACGATACATATATATCGGATACAATACAGATACGATACATGTATCAGATACGACACATATACGATACGTCGATATATTTATTTTGAAAATAATAGGATACATCATGTGAAATATACATATTGAAAATTGTAAAATAATTCTTAAAAATATGACAAATATATGATTGTTATTGTGTGAATCAAAATTAAAAACATATATATTTAAGTTGTTTACATAAAAAATTATAAATCATTATTATCATAAAAATACTATTGTTTTATAGATTAGATATCTTATTTGATGAATATAAAGTATTCTAAAAAGTATTAGATACGATACATGTCAAACACGAATTAGTAACTTAAATTAAAGTATCACTATCATAGATTTTGAAACAATTAAAGATTGAATTGTATCTTGAATCACTACGTAACCAATTAAAAGGCATTCTGAAATCTTCATAATTATCACCAACCCTGTGATAATATAAAGAATCAATTACAATACATATGTGAACGTGAACCAAATCTAATTAGTTAAATAAGTTGAAATAGTTGTTACATAATTAAACTTTTTTGTTAAGGTACTCACTTGGGCATTATACCAATTATATCACATGAGAGTGGTATGTAAGAATTACTATGCAACTCAAAACTACTGAGTGAACATAATGGAAACATATAACATCCTAAAAAAATAAATAAAAAATTCCAAGATCACAATACTTTTGGTTAAATAGATGCAATATTTATTTGGTTAAAGTAGTATAATTATTGATTTAAATCCACGTAAATGATGTAAAGATGGTATATACAACTTTTTGTGATGTATGTATGTGAACACTCTTTGTATATTTACTTCTTATAAAGTGTATTCATCGTGAAAAATTTGTATACCTATAAAAATATATTGAGATCTTTTAGTATTTTTTTAGATAACAATGATTGATTCAATACAACCAATACAAGCCATAACTAACAAAATAAATTTTGGATTGGATTAGGCTTTGTGATAATCAATATAAATATAAAGTATTAGATTTTAAGCTTAATTAGTTTTGGTGATACAAATTACCTGTAAAGGATCCGTAAGTAAAATTTCGAATTGTCCAAACTACAAATAAATAAAAAAATTCTACATTTAAAATTTACAAAATAATAAATATACACACTCGCATATCTATCGAATATGTAGGTGTTCCATTTACATATACTTTTGTTCAAATATCCAACTTTACTCCTAAGAGTGATTAAGAAAAATAACTCAATTCAATAGTAATTGATGCTAAATACTCTAATATGTTTCAGATTTGATATATCATAAGTTACCCTTTTAATAATTTTATGTTTATGATTAAAATACTAAATAATGTTTGGTTAAGAAAAATGTGGATAAAAATATGGTGATGGGCATTTAGATATCCACAAGACGCGGAATTAATAAATATTGAAGTGACTGCTTGTGTGAATATAAAGACATGTAGTAAACTAACCTTTCTAAACTTTCATGATTGACACCTTTGACTTTTAGAATTAATTTTGCTTATCTTTTAAAAAAAAATTCCTTGTATTTAATTTCGATATTTTTTAAAAAAAAATTATTGAAAAAAGCAAGAAATAAATTAAATTAAATGTATTTTTCTTGTCAAAATTAGCTTATGCTATGCATTTTAAGTTTTATATAAAAAAAGCCCGTTTACTTGTGATAAAATTTTATAAATCTAAAATTCATGTATCTTATGAAATATAACATCTGACAAATCTAACACACTCTCGATAACAGGTTTAATCAAATCATAAACAAGTTCACCTTTTAAAATAAATTTCATTTATCTTTTCAAAAATTAAGATTGTAATTTAATGTGAATCACACAGACATGATAGATGATTTTAAACAAATAATCTAACACCAGTTTAATTATTGTTTTGATTTTTATATTTAAAATTTTAATTTATTTTAATCTCAACATATTTTTTTCAATCAAGTCTCATTATATATATATATATATATATATATATTAAATTGATTTAATTTGTTCATTTTCATTAAATTTGCATAAAAACCTAATAGAAATAATTAAAAAATTAAATTTAACTGATTTAATGATAATAAAACTTGATTGAAAAAAATAAATAAATATTAAAATCAAAATAAATCAAAAGAAAAAACATAGAAACAAAAATAATAATTAAACCTTTAATATTTATTAGTAAAATATAGTTCATTAAAAAAATTAGTATTTTAAGAAGTCAATTATTTCTTCTTCTTAAGAACAAGATTAAAGTTTAAATCATATATCTATGAAATTGAGTTTTGTTTTGTTTTCAATCTAAAGTTTCAAGATAAATGAATTTATTAGTTTTTTATAAACTTAATAACATTTTTATCTCATAATAATGATTTAAAGTTTTTTCTTTATTTATTTTTTTATTTAATATGATTTTTATATTTAGAAAGAAAAAGCCTGTGTTCCTTTTTCTTAGACTAATATTACATCATTTAGAGATAATGAAATAACATATAATACAATCATCTACTCTTATTACACATAGAATGCTTTAACTCTCAACGAAAAAATCACGGCGAGTCCTTTTAAAAAACATATAGAAATCACATTGATAAAAAAAAATAAATAGAAAAATATTGAATACTACAACTATGATATTGAATTCTTGGTTTCACATTTGAATTTCACATAATATTAAATTATTTAACTCAAAATTGAATCTATTAACGAGTTGAAAGTGTGAACACTGTGATGATGCACCATTTCTCTTTAAAAATCTTCAAACTACTTTACAAACCATTCTCTCTATAAAGTCTTCGTTGCTTTTCGGTCATTAATTGTGTTTCCATGCACACCTTCCTTCTGTCTATCAATAGGATTTTGATAATGAAAATAAGATTTTAATGACATATTCTATTATTTTAAAAAAATTAACATGCTTTGTTTTGATAATGAAAATACGAAAAGAATAGTAATTTGTAATTTAGGAAAGTATTTTGATTATTCAAAGGATAGAATATTAACTTTTTATTATTTTTTAAAACAGTATAATTTTGTCTTTTATTTAATTGAGACAAAATTAATAATTAAGCTTAATTACAAGTTATATATATTAATAATTTTTTTATAATTTTTACATCAAATCACTCCATCTAAATACTCAAATTATTTTAATTTTTACACTTCACTTAAATACCCAATTTTTGTACATTCAGATAGTGTGATTTGGTATATAAATTCTAAGTTTTTTAATATGTATATATAAGTTGTAATTAAGCTTAATTATTAATTTAGTCTCAAATCTTTAAAAAATAGAAGAATTAAATTAAATCAAAATTTCAAATAGAGGGACTAAATTGAAAATTTTTAAAAACATTAAACATTTTTAAACAATTGGAGGATCAAATTGAACATTTAAAAAAAATTAGAGGACTAAATTCAACCCAAAAACAATATGGAGACCAAGATGAAACAAACCAACAAATTAGAGAACCAAATAACTAATTAAGCCAAAAGCATATTTATATAAAAAACAAATTTAATTGTTTTCTTAAGAGTCACCATCCAAAACACATACTAGATCGGTAAGAATCAATATACAATGTATTTTGCAATTCTTGTAACAATCAGAATCTTAACCATAATGTTTCAAAAATGTCATCATCTTATAAACTAATTCATTTTATTGTAACTATGTAAATTGTTAACACGAATGACTTTTTACGTCTATTATTTTAAGCTTTTTCGTATGTTATTTTATACTTATTTTTTATGTTTGTTATAGACAAGACGTAATTGCAAGAGATGTAAATTTACACCTGTCAAAATTTCTGACATAAATTTACGTTTTTTGATTGAATAACAAATGTAGATTTACGTCTATTGGTTGAATAATAGACGTAAAAGGGGTTAAGCGTATTTGTTTCAACATAGTGAACCAACCCAAAAAAAAAAAATGAATATAACTGGCCAACTCAAAACCACTAATTTTGACTCTAAACAATGACTTGTCAAAATAGGATTTCGAAGCACTCAAAAGTGCATGTTACAAAGAAGATGAAAAAAATGAAAGTACCTTCATCGCATGGGGGCTAAAGGTCTCTCGTCTTAGATGTCTTATGTCTCTGTATGATTATGTTAATGACATTATTAAGGCGGTCCTAGAGCATATTAGGATTCAAGTACACAACTTAAAGCAACAAAATTACAACAAGTTAAGCAAAAGAGGTTTTATCCAACACAGTGAAAGATATGAGAATACACATTCAGCGAGCAGTTGAGAAACTAGAAAAACCTTAGAATTGACTTTGGAGTACATGATTTCTTCGGCCTTGAGAACAACCACAGGGGCTTCTCCTTCCTAGTTCTTCATGGTCGCGGGATTATGAGCGTCAACGACGACCTTAATCAAACACATGGTGTGCAAAAAGAGCTAAAGGAATGCACAATGGTGAGAAAAAAATGGGAAAAGGAAAAAAAAACCCAAAACTTGAACATTTTATGGTCACTAATGGAAGCTGTAACTCACAAAAAATATTCTTTGCCATTGAGAGAAAGCTTTGCGCAGGGAGAAATAGGTGTTACAAGTTGTTTTAAACAAATTTGCATTTGACCTCTAAAGGTCAAACTAAAAAGACTTTTTACGTCTAACTCTTATAGACCAGACGTAGATTAACGTCTTACGTGTACTCAACAAACATAAATTTACGTCTGACATATTGGGGTCAGGCTTAAAAAAGCTCTTTTACATCTCGTCTTTATAGGTTAGATGCAAATATTAATAATTTCTTTATAAAAATGTTATTGCATATTTTTTTATGTTTGTTGCGTGCATGCCAGACTTAAATTCAGTGACGTGTATGGTAATTTTTGTGTTAGTGTAGTGTAAAAAATTTATTTTTACTAATGTATAAATTTATATTTAACATAAAAACTAAAATTTATAAGAGCTCAAAAAAGTTTTTGTACTGTATGGCCTATCGACATCTCCTAAACCATCGGTCAGGCGGCCCAAGGATAAGCGGTCGAAGGTCACGATCCCTTGGATTGTTGATGTGACAATTTCTCTACAGTGATTTAAGGGAGTTTACAACCAAACGACCTCCACCGTTCATTCTAGTGGAATTTTGTCGTCATCACAATTATGGGGACCTCCGTCAGAATGCACGGCCCTCCGGTCGGGCAGTTGCAACAAAACAAAATCAGTAAGCTAAAAGTAAATTAAGGTAAAACAAGTCAGTAATCAAGTTTAAAAAGCAATTGGGCAATGATTAAGAAAACCCTAATCACGGGCCCATGTCAAAAACTATAAATAGGAGCCCTAGGTAAGTTGGTGAGGACTTTTACTTGCATTTATTACAACATTAATTTCACTTACCCGAACGGACTTGAACTGACTTAAGCATCAGAGCTTTATAGACAGGTACCACGATCGTCTGGACAACCGAACGAGTGGAATCGAGAAGAAATTGAATGAGAGAGAGAAGGAGAAATCGAATGGTGGAAGTTGGCACAAGGAGATCATAAGGACAAACTAAGTTTTGGAGATAGGTGCTTGGTGTAAGACCCGGGAAAATTAATTAATTAAATAAATAATTAATTAATAAATGCGGGTAAAAGGCGTCTTTATGATAATTATTGTTGTTTAATATGGTGTGGAAGAGTACTAGCTTAAATGGTTGAGAGTACTTGGTTTGTGTGAAAGGACTTGGGTTCGAGTCCTATTATGCCAATTATGTGTTGTTATCTTATTATTGCCCTTTTAATAATACGTATGAGTATGGGATTGATGATGTAAACTGTTTGGGTTGGAGGATATCATCAAATGTGATTTGGCATAGTGGTTGTGCTTTGGCCTTAGGAGTGGAAGGTCATGGGTTCAAACCTTGGTGGGTAAAGCATAAGGTTTATTTGTTTTGCTAATTATTAGTTGTGGCATGAATGTGAAGGGGTAAAGAAAACCTAATCACTCACCAAAGTACTTGAATAGTCATTAAGGCCACCCTAAAGCCAATCCCGTTTAATTTTTTTAAACCTATTTGAAAGGCACATATAAAAGCCAAAGTTTAAGAAAAAGGAAGGGTTTTGGCAATTGTGGTGAGCTGTTGTAGAGAGAGCACGAAATTGAGATTGAGAGGTGAGGTTTGGGTGCGAAAAAGGGGCTGAACTAAGAGGGAGTCTGTGGCACGTCATAGGCAAACCAAGGAAATCCCATTTTCTTCTTTCAGGTTAGGGGAGCTGTCCTTTGTGCTTGTAAATTTCAGGATTTATATGTATTGGTTCTGTGTAATTGCCTCCTCAATTGTAATGGAATTGTGGTAAATTCGTGTATGTGTGATCGAGTGATGATTGGGCTGGGTGGTTTTACGTTGCAAAAACCTTTTATGCATTATATGTTTTGGGAATGAGGGTTTTTGGTATGGAATGGTTGTGGAAGCCTAAGTCCTGTGTTTTGGTAACTTAATTGGAGATAATGCATGATTCTGGTGTTTGTTTTTCCATTACATTGTGTTGGTAGCGCTTGGTTAGTATTTTGGGATGGTTTTGGCGAAGTGCGTGCATGATCAGACTCAAAACCCTGCAAGTCTCGCTCAAGCGGGTCCACCTCGCCTAAGCAAGAATTGTAGAGTCTCACGTTGAGCTCTGATTCGTGATTCTCGCCTAGGCGATCCAGGAGAGGTTTGAGTGACATGGTCTCTCGCTCAGGCGAGTCGAGAGGCACTCGCCTAAGCGAAGTTGTGAGGAGAACTTGAGAGTTTGAGCGCGATATCTCGCCCAGGCGAGAGGTTTGGAGTTTTGAGCGACTAACACTCTCGCCTAGGCGAGAGTGGCTCGCCTAGGCGAGAGTGGCTCGCCTAAGCGAGTCCGCGAAGTGTTTTTTTTTGTGTGTGTGGTTGAATACTCGTCTAGGCGAGGTTTAGGTGTGGTTTTGAGCGAATGTGTGGCTCGCCCAGGCGAGGGGATCTCGCCTAAGCGAGATAATGTGACGTTGTGGCTGTTTTAAGCTTGCCCAAGCGAGGTGATCTAGCCTAAGTGGAGCAGAGGGCTTAACTTGGGTGAGAGGTCCTGGCTTGAGCGAGATTATGTGATTTTCTCATGTTATATGACCTTGTGTGTGCGAATTGACTACCTTTCTTAGGTATAGGAAGTATATGCATGTGTTGTGGTGTGTGGACTTGAAGGACTAAGTCCAATAGGGGTCTGGGATGTGCTCGGTGGTTGGACACATGATGGGCATGGAACTGGTTGAGTTCCCATCGGCTACTAATGGGCGAGGAGTCCTTAGTATGGTGATTGCATGTGTTGGATGCATGATGGGCAAGGAACTATGATGTTCTCGTCGACTACTATTGGGCGAGGAGTCCATAGTATGGTGATTGAGTGCGTGCCATGGTCCAAGTTATGAGACTTAGATGATTTACTACAGACGAGGAGTCTGTAGGGCAGGACTATGAGCGGGATAGGCTCATAGGATTGGACCACGAATGAGTTAGTTTCATGGGAGCACAGGGAAGTCCCAAGACCTAGTTCATGCATATGACTCATGAAGGACTATGAGGTCATGGTTGGGTGATTTGGAAATTATGAATTTAATTATGTATTTTTTTGGGATTGGGGAAACAGATTTAATTCATATATATTTTTATATTGTTATTGTGCATAGCTCACCCTATCTGTGTGTGTATGGCGATGATCGGATAATTTGTTATCCGGGAGCAGATGATGTGACAGGTGAGCCAGGAGCTACTTAGAGACTGAGAGCAGGGTCTACCTGGGCTTGTAAAAGGATTTTCATTTAAAGGATTTTGATGTAATTTATAAATATGTTGAATTTTGGTATATTTTGTATTAACGTAATTGCGAATATTTTAGTTATGTTGCAATTAAAGTTTTTATATTTCCCGCGTTTTTGGGAAATAGTTATAATCAATGTGGTATTTATTTTAATTGGAAATTTTATTTATTTAATATTAATAATATTCCTTAGGAATGTTACACTTGGTCCCTATACCTGAAACATTTTGGCTCCCACTATGGGGCCGAGCACTTATCAATAGGATAACCCATATGGTAATCACTAGAAACATGACGAGCAACATTGAAAGAAGAGGAACGACTGACGACCAGGTAGATACAAGGGAGAAGTTGAGAAAGCTGCAACAGAGGATGAACGAAATGTAAAGGAACTATGAAGCGCAGTTGCGCATCCTGCAAGAAGAGAACGCCACCCTTAAGCAAAAAATGGGGGATCCTATTCCCTCAACCCTAAACATTCCAGATCCCGCTCGACTGAGTCGAGCACAACCGAGGGTAGAGGAGGAACACCAGATGAGTCATCCTCATATTACTGAAGCCGACCGATCGCAACCGCCTCGAGTTGAGAAAACCGTGGCTTCTTGGGGAACTCTGATCTCCACAGTGGCAGAGAGTTCTGGAGCCAATCGAGACGGGCATCCGTCTCGACTGGTAGTTCATGCGGAAGGAAGTTTGCCCTTCACTCCATTTATCCTTGAAACCCCGCTGCCCGACCAATGGAAGGTACCAACTTTTGACAAGTACGATGGCACAACCAACCCGGATAACCATTTGCAAACTTTTGCTCACCAGATGATGTTTCACATGGTGAGCGACGCAATTTGGTGTCGCGTGTTCTCATCCTCCCTAACAGGAGAAGCATTGGAGTGGTTTTCTAAATTACCACCCAATAATATTGACTGTTTTGCCACGTTGAAGGCTCGGTTCAACACCCAGTTCGCCCCACTCCGACCGACCACTCTCATGCCGGCGGCCTTGGTCAACGTCCATCAAGAGGACGATGAATCACTGCGAAGTTACCTGGATCGGTATAACTGAATGTTGGTCAAAATTAAGGACCTTAGTGATGAGATCGCCCGACACCACTTTTCTTATGGCCTACAGCCTGGTGTTTTTGCTGACAAAATAACTCGCAAGCCACCAAAGACTATGGAGGAGTTGAGGGAGAGAGCGGCTCAGTTCATACAGATGGAAGACATGCATAACTTTAGGGCTTGCAACAAGGAGTCTGAGCCTAAAGCAGTTGAGAAGAGCACACTAAGACCAAGCAAGCCGGTCGTCAAGCTGGCAGAGCGGAAGGGCCCCAAGTTCACCACCTGCTCGTCGTCCCCAGGGCCAAAATACTGCATGAAGCATTCAACACTGACGCTCTTCCACCCCCAAGGAAGAAACCACCGCCCTCAGATGTCGATGGTAGTAAACACTACCAGTACCATCGAACGATCGGTCACACCACTAAGGAGTGTCACACCCTCAAAGACAAGATAGAAGAGTTTATTTGCTCGGGACAGTTGAAGAAATACGTCAAGTAGGATCGCCAAGAGCGCAACCCTGAGAAGAAGAAGAGCCCAACGCAAACGTCTTCGCAGTCAAGCAGAAATGACCGACCAAGGCGGGAGCCCGAGTGTAAAAGGGGGAAATCTTCGGGAAGACGACACCAAAGTAGGAGCAGGAGTAGAAGCCGAGATAGACCTCTACAGGGATACATCAACACTATATCTGAAAGGTTTGCTGGGGAAGGGTCTAGCTCCTCCGCTCGAGGCATGTTCGGTCGCCGATAACTTTCACCGACGATGACTTCAAGGCACCCAATTCAGACCACGACGACCCGATGGTCATCTTCATCGAAGTGGTGGAGTACAAAATAGGGAAGGTTCTGGTGGACCAGGGGAGCTCTGTCTACATATTATACTGGAAAACTTTTCAGAAGATGAACATCTCTGAGGACCTGATCGTCCCCTATAATGAACAAATTGTCAGCTTCTCAGGTGAGTGGGTGGACACTCAAGGGTACTTGGATCTGTGCACCAGAATTGACTCAAGGCGTGATGGGCGAGAGGTAAGGGTCCAATACTTGCTAGTTGAGGCTCACATCTCTCATAATGTTTTGATAAGGAGATCGTGTGTGAACGCCTTTGGAGCCATCATCTCCACCTTGCACCTGATAATGAAGTTCCCATCCGATAGAGGGACTATCTGTAGAATACACATCGATCAGCAGATCGCAAGGGAATGCTATGCGATCGAACTCAAAGTGGTCCCTTATACTCGACCAAGAAAGCACATCGGTCAGAAGTTGCAATGATTGATCTTGAACCTCGCACAAACACGAAGGATCGATTACAGCCAGAAGGAGAAACTAAGGACCTGCCTATCGGCCATAAAGTGGATCAGGTGAAGAAGTTGGGCAGCCAGCTGAACCTTGAAGAGGAGAAGCTCCTTGCCAATGTCATCTATAAGAATAAAGACTTATTCTCCTAGACAGTCGCAGACATGCCGGGCATCCATCCAAATATCATGTCCCATAAGCTGGCCATCTTCAAAGAAGCCTAACCAGTGACCTAGAAGAAAATGAAGATGGGCGAGGAGCGAAGGCAGGCGGTGGAAGGAGAGGTGAAAAAGCTCTTGGAGGCAGGTTTTATCCAAGAGGTCAAGTACACCACCTGGTTAGCCAATGTGGTGATGGCAAAGAAGTTTAGTGGGAAGTGGAGGATGTGCACAAACTTCACAAACCTCAATAAGGCGTGTCCCAAGGATGCCTACCTGTTGCCAAGCATCGATCGATTGGTCGATGAAGCCTACATGCACAAGTTTTTTAGTTTTTTGGACGCTACTCGGAATACAACCAGATCCCGATGTATGCACCTGATTGGTCCAAAATGACATTCATCACCGATCAAGAAAACTGTTGCTATGATGTGATGTCATTCGGTCTCAAGAAGGCAAGAGCCACTTATCAACGCCTCATGGATCAATCTTCAAGGATCAGATCAGTCGAAGCATGGAGGTCTATGTGGATGACATGGTGGTAAAATCCCAAACGGTCGGTGAGCACGCACGCAACGTGGGAGAGATTTTTCATGATGTGCGAAAGTACAACACGTGATTGAATCTAGAAAAATGCGTGTTCGAAGTATTGGTCGGGAAATTCCTCGGGTTCATGCTCACTGCTCGGGGAATAGAAGCTAATCCTGACAAATATGTGGCAATCATAGACATGAGAAGCTTGAAAAATCTTAAGGAGATTCAGCGGTTGGTCGATCGGTTGACATCACTCACCAAATTCCTACCAAAGCTGACTGAGCGGATCAAGTCGATCCTCAGAATGATCAAGAAGCAAACGACCGACAAATGGGACGAACAATGCGAATGTGCATTTCAAAAAATAAAGGCCATGATCGCTAGTCCCCCGATTATGTGTCGCCCAGTCGAATAGCATAGACCCAAGCAGTCATAATGACACAACCTATCAAACAAACGCCTCCACGGGGCTTCGAAAACAACTTTAAGTTAAAAACGCAACTAGAACTCAAATACCATTTATGTTGAATCGTTTGAACAACTGAAGCAATGATAACACCAACGAACGATCGGTCTAGCCAATAAACTAGTAATGCACAAAGTAAAAACTTTCTAAGTCATTCAACAAAAATCAATCGCGTCACTTAGTCAGCCAGTCAACTGAGGCCGATCGCCCCATCTAATCATCCTAACGGTCCAACACAACTAAACTAAACGCATCCGATTGAAAGAAGATTAGAAGCATATCGGACGAAATAAACGTTTAAATAAGCAAATAGTAACAAACTAAAACTGATATAACCGGTCGAGCAGCATGTAAGAAATACAAGAGCTGCATTATAAAGCCAAATGTCTTAACATGTCCACAAAAAGTATTAAAGCCGATCAGACGCAATCGTCCTAGAGGTCGATCCGGTTCGATCAGTCATCCAAAAAATACAACAAAAATAAAAGAAGGTTTAACAAAAGTAAGAGTTAACATCTTCAACAATTGGGGGAGGAGTTGTAGCGGTTGCCGACTGAACATGCTCGAAGGTTAGAGAATCATACACCCTCACCAGCTTCCCATCGACCATGTCGAACCGGAAGTCGAAGGTATCCAGTCGATCGTGGGGAACCTTGAAGAAGTGAGCAACCTGATTCAGAGCTTTTTGGAACCCAAGCTCGTGTTGCGCAAATACCTGCTCGTCGGCAATCACCAATTTAGACTCTAACTCTTCGCATTTTTTTTGCCACTTGTCAGTAGATTGATCGGCCGATAAGTGCTCGAGCGAGAGGTCATCAAAGCGGTGCTTAAGTTTGCAGTTCCTCAGCGACGGTCTTGTTCCTCGATTTCTGCTCCTTCAGCCGATCGACAACCTCCTTCAGTTGACCCGCACACTTCGCATGTTTAGCCTTCACCTCGTTCAACTTGTCAATTTGCGACTTCAAATCTGCCGCAAACGCTTTCAGCTCTCGAATGTCGGCCCGAGCAGTGGCCAACTCCTTCTCCAGGGCGTCCACCTAAGCCTGGTCGACGACTGGGAATTTGGCAGTAAGCATAGAGAGCCTAAGACTTAACTCGTTGGCCGTGCGAAGTGCCTCATTGCCCAACACTCCTTTCAACAAATCCTTGACCTCAGACCCAAGGTGATAAGACACATTCTCCCCCAACCGGAGGTCTTTGCCTAGAAAACTAGAGGCCAATGACCCAGAGGCCTGCACCCGACGGCTCCTCTTGGGCGAGCGGGCTGAAGAAGGAGCGTCACTCTTCCCCTTCTTCTTTCTCTTAGTAGCCACCCTTCCATGGCAAGAATAGTGGTGATATGGGGAATGCTGAGGACTTGTGGAATAGTCCTATCACCAACACCCGATGCCCTTGTCGGGGTATCTCTTTCAAGGGTCGACTTGGTGGATGGTGGAGTAATGGGAGGGGTCGGTCGTGATGGAACAACACCCGAAGAATCGGCGGGCTTTTGGCATGACTTAGCCCGCGCCATAAATTTAGCATTGACAACAGAAATCCGAGACATTGTATCTGCAAGCAAACAAAAAATTTAGATAAGTGAATTTATCCTAAGGAAAACCGTTCAGATCAGAACCACTAACCATAAATCGCCCCGGATAGGTCCTTTGAGCAGAGACATTGGATTAGGGGCCTTGGCGGGATTTTGTTGGGAAGATGCTTAAGGACAACGAGGTTTGCCCGCTCAGTCGGGGTCATTCGCTCTTCGGGCCACGGGTCAACAGGCGACAACATGTGAGTCCAATATAGCGAAAACTTGGGGCGATTCTCCTCATCAAAGAACCACTTCCTCCCACGAAGGGTAATCAAGACTTTGAAAAATCCAGTCTTAAATCCCTTGTAGGAGGCGAGGTAGAGGCCGATCAGGCTCTTGGAGGCCCCGACTGTAACACCCCCGGATCCTCTTGGGCTTACCAGGCATCCCACCTGCCACCCTCAAACCGGTTGTGTTAGGTCTGCAGCCCAATACACCCCAACCCATCACCCTTCTCCGTCCATTCATACT
>Ga0099823_1003239_pt1 | contig 15284 bp, 8 predicted proteins | sample CowpearedBW_FD_76831 | JGI IMG/M metagenome (GOLD analysis project Ga0099823, IMG submission 76831) | Root nodule microbial communities of legume samples collected from California, USA - Cow pea red BW | ecosystem: Host-associated > Plants > Roots > Nodule | place: USA: California | collected...
AAAAAAAAACATGATACCTTCTACTCTTTCCCAAACTCCACTCACACAATTCCCACCGCTCTTTTTCTTATGGTGTTTCGCCGGATAAACAGTATCATATTTCCCTCCATTTATCTTCTTCTGCTCTTGGCTAATTGGGATTCCTGAACTCCACCCAATGGCGCTGCTCACAATTATCGTAGTCTTCCTCCTCCAACTGAGTTCTCATGTCAGAGTCAACTCGGAGCCGACTCAGGACAAGCAAGCGCTCCTTGCTTTCCTCTCCCAAACCCGGCACTCCAACCGCCTCCAATGGAACGCTTCCGCTTCCGCATGCGACTGGGTGGGCGTCAAATGCGACGACTCCCGCTCCTTCGTCTACTCTCTCCGTTTACCCGCCGTCGACCTCGTGGGTCCGGTTCCACCCGCCACAATCGGCCGCCTCTCCCAGCTTCGGATCCTCAGTCTCCGCTCCAACGGTCTCACCGGCGAGATCCCTGCCGATTTCTCGAACCTCACCTTCCTCCGCAACCTCTACCTCCAGAAAAACCAGTTTTCCGGTGAGTTCCCCCCGAGTCTCACTCGCCTCACTCGTCTCACCCGCTTGGATCTCTCCTCCAACAACTTCACCGGTCAAATCCCTTTCTCTGTCAACAACTTAACCCACCTCACCGGCCTCTTCTTGGAGCACAACAGCTTCTCTGGGAAAATCCCCAGCATCACTGCCAAGCTCGTTAGCTTCAACGTTTCCTTCAACCGCCTCAACGGTTCCATTCCGGAGACGCTCTCCACTTTCCCCGACTCCTCATTCGCGGGAAACGCAGATCTCTGTGGCCCGCCGTTGAAGGCCTGCAACCCCTTCTTCCCGGCTCCGGCGCCGTCTCCCTCCTCCAATTCGACCCCGGCCACGGCGCATAAGAAGTCCAAGAAGCTCTCCACGGGCGCCATTGTCGCAATCGTTGTCGGGTCCGTTCTCGTGGCGGCGTTGCTGCTGCTGCTGTTGCTGCTGTGCGTCCGGCGCCGGCGACGGCAGCCAGCGAAACCGCCGAAGCCTGTTGCGGCGGCACGTGCCGTGCCGGTGGAGGCGGGGACGTCGTCGTCGAAGGAGGATATCACCGGGGGTTCGGCGGAGGCGGAGAGGAACAAGCTGGTGTTCTTTGAAGGGGGGATTTACAGTTTCGATTTGGAGGATTTGTTGAGGGCTTCGGCGGAGGTGTTGGGGAAGGGCAGCGTGGGGACTTCGTACAAGGCAGTGCTTGAGGAAGGGACGACGGTGGTGGTGAAGAGGCTGAAGGATGTTGTGGTGACGAAGAAAGAGTTCGAGATGCAAATGGAAGTTCTGGGGAAGATTAAGCACGATAATGTGGTACCCCTCAGAGCCTTTTACTTCTCCAAGGACGAGAAATTGCTCGTTTACGATTACATGTCTGCCGGAAGCTTGTCTGCTCTCCTTCACGGTACCATCTTCTTATCCAATCCCTTTTCTGTTTCTTTATTTTTTTTTCTTTGCTGCTTAATTCTGCTTAATTGTGTTCATGGCTAATTATTGAACTCAAATGCAATGCAATTTGATTGTTATAGTTTCAGAACACCATATTTAGTTTGCTCTCTTGCGTTTCCGGCTTTTCCCTGTGTTCATAGGGGAATTGAGTATTCTTTGTTTGATAGAATTGGCTTTAGTATTTAATTTGGCTGAATTCCTACTCCAGCTGTTGTAGTCGTGAAAGTTCATTATTTTATTTGAGGGCTCCAATAATATTTTATTAGTGTTGTTGCTGTTATTGTTGTGAAGTGTTTGTTGTGTGATTAGCTTATTTGCGGGCAGTGGCATGGGGCGCTTTCTAAGTTGATAATGGAGGTGGGTTATACTTAGTAGTCTACTGCATTACGTATCAGTGTGATGTTAATTATATTAATTTACTTATGGGGAAAATAGTTTAATTGGAAGAGTGTTATTCTAAGTGTATCGTAAATGGGAAGTTTTGTGCAGCAGCGTAGAGTGCGCTTGTTTAATGCATGCTTCAGGAGCAAACATTCTCTACTCATGAGTGACATTGTCTTTCTTTAATTTTCCCATTCTTTCATTTCCCATAACCCAAGCAACATGCACTCATGAGATACCAGCGTGGCTCACCGACATTATTTCTATGTCTTTCTTTTTTTCTTCCATTTTTTGTTCTCTCCTTTAAAAGGAGAAAAGATAGAAAAAAATAAAGCGTTCTATTTATTCCCTCCTCCTCCTCCTCCTCCTCCTTTCCCAACGAAGAAGAGAAAGGCATTTGGACCACGACCATGCTGCTTTTTGCTTTTGAAAGGGTTGTGTTGAGTCCAAGCAAAGGAAAAATCCCACAAACCACAACCTCCTTTGCTCCATGCTTGTGTCTTGAAACAGTTAAATTTGGCGATTAGATGAAATTATTGCATGGTGATATGATACATGACTAAAGCGGGAAATAAAGAGAGCATGATTATTATTAATAATTAATATATATAATTGATGGTGTGTGTGTAATAGTATTATAGATAGGGATTGGAGGAGTGGATTGTTGATGAGAATTACTTGACTAACTACATTAGCACTGCTGGTATTGATACTGCAGGGAGCAGAGGGTCTGGGAGAACACCACTGGACTGGGACAGCAGAATGAAAATAGCAGTAGGAGCGGCACGGGGGTTGGCATGCCTCCACGTGGCAGGCAAGGTGGTCCACGGCAACATAAAATCCTCCAACATCCTCCTCCGAGGGCCGGACCACGATGCCGGCGTTTCGGACTTTGGTCTAACCCCCCTGTTCGGGAACGGAGCTCCGTCGAACCGAGTGGCGGGTTACCGGGCACCCGAGGTGGTGGAAACCCGAAAGGTGAGCTTCAAGTCTGACGTGTACAGCTTTGGCGTGTTGCTGTTGGAGCTTCTAACGGGGAAAGCCCCGAACCAAGCGTCGCTTGGGGAAGAGGGCATAGACCTCCCGAGGTGGGTCCAGTCGGTGGTGCGCGAAGAGTGGACCGCGGAGGTCTTCGACGCGGAGCTCATGAGGTATCACAACATCGAGGAGGAGATGGTTCAACTCTTGCAAATAGCCATGGCGTGTGTTGCGGTGGTGCCTGACCAGAGGCCCAGCATGCAGGACGTGGTGCGCATGATCGAGGACATCAACCGGGGGGAGACCGACGACGGCCTGCGTCAGTCCTCCGATGACCCTTCTAAAGGATCCGAGGGTCACACCCCTCCCCCGGAGTCAAGGACACCCAGGTCACTCACACCTTAACAAAAAAGTAATAAAGGCTTCTTGATTGAATGAAATTCAAAAAGAGGAAAGAAAGGACAACACAAGGTGGTGGTGGGTCGCTCTTCAAAAAATATTGTCAATTATGCACTGTGCTTTCTTCCTTCCCTGGCCCCGTTCCTGTCTATTTTCCCCCCTCTCATGTGTTTCATTTCATTTTTTTTCCCCTATTTTTCTTTTATTATTGATTTTTACAGGTGGGATTTTCAAATTGTTAATCAAGCTTTGACCTTTTCATCAGATTCTAAGTGCCATTTACCTCATTTCTTAATTTAAATTATTTGTCACTGTCATCTTTTTTTGTCAAAATGGAGCCTATCTTTTTCATTTCGTCTTCACACCACTGTCGTATGTTATGTTACCACGTCAGCCAGTGCGTTCTTTTTTTGACCCAGCGACGATAGCAGTTGTTACAAAATCATTGCAAAAATTGTGTATCCACGTCACTTGATTTGTATGACGCAGAGTGCAAAAGTAAACCAAAGAAAGCAGCTTTGGATGAACATTATGAACAAAATCAGCATTTGACCCGAATGAATAATGATGGATGGGAAATGGAGGAGGAGGCGCGGTTGTTGTGGTGGTGGTTCGAATTGACGTGTTAGTAACTCACATGGGCACCGGGATTGGTGGGAAAGAAAATACAGTGAGCATGAGATGGTTACCCCTCTCTGTATGGTGTGTCCATTTGTGAGGAAAAGGGTGGAGAACAGGCTGGCCTTGTGGAGTGGGCGATAGTGTGTGTTGGCAGTTCTGACAGATAAAGAAGAGCCTTTGACCCAACCATGGTGTGAGAGAAGAACCCTCGATGCATGCCGCTGTGGACCATTCTTGTTTTACCTCACCATTTTTTCTTTTTTAAATAATCTTTTATCATCAATCACTGCTTACTTGGATCCATGAAACGAAGAACTGTTGCTGTCTCTTATTGAGTTTTCTGATTCCACTGTAAATGTAAATGTACGCAAGCAAACCGTACGCGCTCATGCCTCACTTTGCTCCTTCGCTTTCCGTTCACATTCAGACCTACAACCTCACACGTTCCAAAAAATCCTTGTCCTTTTCTGGATGTCTAAATAATTGCACATACACATTATAAATCAACTTAGTCTTATGTTTCTACCATATAAGGCTTCTTCAATTGTAAGATTCAACCGAGTGAGGGTAGATTTGTTTTTATTGAAATTGGACTAAGTTCACACAGTACCTTTAATATTTCCGATGGAGACTTTCTTTATTCATATGTCACGAAAATTTGAATGGAGTTTCTCTATGAGTTCTAGAAACTTCCCTACCACTGGGCTACTATGTTACCTGTCGCGTTATAGAGTCACATGCTTCCTTGGCGAACGCAGAATTCTGGTACAGTAAAGCAGATTTTAGCGAGGGTTTTGGTTGGGCGCAAGAAAACTTTACCTCTCCTTCTTTAGCTTTGGTTTGTTTCGTATTGCCACGCCTTCACTTTTATTGTGGCTGTAATCTAAGTCGTAGTTCACACATGTTTAGTTTAATTTGTTGTAGTTCTCATGATAAGTTATGGTCGAAAAAGAAGAGGTGTTATCCATAGGTTGTAGGCAATTGACAGAGTCAATGGCAAGCATCATTTGCCACAAGCAAGTCCATGAAGCATTAATGCAGCATCCCCTTTGTTGAAAAAACAACTTTAGACAGATATATCATGCAAATCGAATTCTTTTCTTTTTAAGGCGTGACATAATAATTAATTCAAACTACAATCTCCGGATCAAATTGTCTTGTAATTAATTAAGTTTCATGGTTAAGTCATGATGAATTAGAGGCCGGCGAAGAAAAGTGGCATGCGAAATGGTTGATCATGAAACAGGGTAACAAACAACTCAGAAGAGGAATATTTTAAAAATGATGAGAGAGAGAGTGAAGAAAGGTCGCAATGCAATAAGCTAAATTAAATATACGTTAGAGAATCCCTGTGGTATTTGGCTGTTTGTCGAAGTTTACAAATGGTATTATTTTGCGGTTAATACAAGAAAAAAAGTACGTTTATTGATAAAGTGAGAGACTTGCCTCGAGAATTTGGATTCTATAAAAAGCAAAAGCCATTTGGTACGATGGCATCGCAGCATTGGATGCACACTTGATGCTGTGATCCACTTCTTCAATTTCCTTGGAAACCACTTTAACTATGCAAATTCTATGATTAGCGTAAAGTCATTTCACGTAATTCATTACTAATTGCCGCTTTTGTCGGTTTCACAGTAAAATAAAATACACTTTTAGAAACTCCTAGGGTTAGTTCTGCCTTTTGAGTGATAAAGTGTCAACAACCAAATGAGCCCACAAAAGGGGTAAGGTACAACCCTTTTCTCTTTTTACTTTAGTTTTGCATTGTTGCCATCCTTCTGCAGAGAAATTTGCTTAGGCTGTTGTCTTCAGTTTGAGTTCTACACATTATTTTGGTTTATGATTATTTTTGTCAATGTTATAATGAGTTTTAATAATCTGATCACTGATCTAGTGTCTGACATATCATGGACATGGGTTATATGAAAAAGAGAAAAATTCAAATTTATGTCTATATGTTAAAAATTTCATAACAACAAAAAATAAGATAAATTTACGGTATATAAATCTATACAAACTTCATTTTATATTATATTTTTGTAAAATTAAGTTAAATTTAAGGTTAATTTGTTATATAAAAATCATCCAAAGTTTATTATAACGAGATTTATTATTTGTTAACTTATTTTGTCATCCGTTGTTAAATCACTATTGAATCAATATTAATGTATAATTTTTTTCTTGAAATATATATTCTAATGTAAGAGAGTGAGTTGAAGATCCAACGTTATTTAAAACTGAATTAAACTTAAAAATACATTTATTAAAGAATGTACACAAGGTTTTTGATGATTTTTAATCAAAAGATTTTAAAGTTAGAAAAAGCTAAATGAAGAATAAAGATCAGATAGTAATATGTAATTTTATCCCATTAATTAATTAATTTCCAAACTCAATGCTTAAACTAGATGGACGAAGCCACTCCAGAATGAATACATTAATTATTTGAGACATTGAGGTAATAATGAATCATGAATGATGAGTAGCTTTTCTTGACATCCAAGTATGTGTTTGAGGCTTTGAGCAACATAGAAAATAATGGTTTGAATGTTTGGGCGTTGGGGTTGGAAAGTATTAGTAGAAGAAAATATACGGGATTAATGTGATAAAATAAGAAGCAAAGGTGTGTTTGAGGATGTCCATAAAGTTAGAAACCAATGATTCTGATACAGAATTTTTGTATGGGTTTTAATGTGACCACATTCTTAGTTAAGATGGGATGAATACAATTTTAAATATTTTGAACATGATTGCCAGCCTGTGAGCTTTGCTTGCACATGAAACAACCTACTCGCTCAAATTATTGGTGCTCACTCAACACACTTTTATGTGTTTAATAATTCTCAAGAATTTAGGAAAAACAAATTTTACTTCATTCTTTGATGCCAAATAGTTTCTGCGATGCTATCAACTCATTCGGCATATTAGTTATTTCTTTAATGTGGTTGAATTTAAAGAAAATGTTTTAGACATAATTTTTATTATGAGGAAAAGTATTTTAGATATATATTATGCCTTGGTTGCCAAAAATTTACAGATGATCATTTCTATTTTCATCCAACCTCAAATAATATCATATCATGCAAAAATCTTAATAGGATTTTCTAACGTTTTGAAATGGTTATATTTTGAATTCAATAGTGTTAGAATTTTTTATTATTTCGGAACTTAATATCAAAAATACAAATCTTTTATCAAATAAATTTCTACTACTTATCAGTTTCATTTCTGCCATCAGATAGTGTTCTCTACCTTGAACTGAGAGATGTCATGCTTCAAGAGATTAAAACTTAGAAGATAATTATAGTTGGTTTTTTAGTTCCTTTACCTGAAGGTAAAGGCTATATAAGGTACAAATGGGTTTTCAAATTGAAATACAGTGCTAGTGGTTCATTCAACAAATATAAAACTCTATTGTTAGCCAAATACTACACACATGTTCTTGAGATTGATTTATTATACACTTTTTCACCAATGGTCAACCTCACTCGTGTAAGGGTTCTATTAATTATTCTTGTCCTAAAAGATTGAGACTTACGTATTTGTTGAAAAAATCATCTGAGAATCACCTTATTAATAGAGAAATAAAATAAAAATAAGTAACACAAGGATATAAGGTATAAATTTTCAAAATTGGAGAAAAATTACAACCACTAAAGAATAATCACTATGTGCAAATTTGTACAACACACAAAAAACACTCTTAACCTTTTGACACTAAGTACACCCATACCCTTTAGAGTAAGGATTTACCTACACTTTACAACACTTTATTACAAGAGTATAAGAAAAGTCAAACACTAGTTCAAATTGTCTTTTGACTTGGGACAAAGAATATCATGAACTTAGAATTCGTTATATAGTCACTAATATCCAAAGTGACGTGAGACTTTTCAATATATATTATTTTCATCAGCCCAACAATATTAAATATCAATTATGTATTCTTAAATGATGAATTATTTAAGGAAATATAAAACAATACAAAAACATTAATTTACAAGTTAAAATAAGTTTATATATATGGACTTGGACAAGTCCTTAGAAAATAACTTTATTAATTTTCCTCAATGTTATTATAACATGATTTTGCATTGTCTAAAATGGTTATTCTTTATTCGTTATAATTTTTTTTTCTTCATTGACTATTTCACTTATTTATATAGATGATATTATTTGTGTAATTTTTTTTTAATGTTAACAACAACAACGTATAGTTGATATCAAGTCCATTTCTCAACTAAATATCATTAATTCTTAGACTTTTAGATTCAAAGGATATTTCCATAGAGAAAATATATTTTATATTTGGTATATTGATTTTTTAGGTAGAAAAAAGTTACACTATCTATTTAGGACTTCTTTCTTTATAGAAGATTAATTTTATAGACTTATGTATATTTGTTATTTTTTGTCAAATACGTTTCAACTCACAAACTTGTCAGAACATGAATAATTCATTGACCACACTTATAACTACAATTCATCACTTATTATACTGAAATCCACTTCGCATCAACGTCTCTTTTTCAAAACTAACAACAAATTTTATCTTTGTACACATGTTAATGCAAATTGGGACAATTATTTTAACAGAAGAAACCAAGCTTTAGATTCTGTATTTGCTTTTATAATTCTCTTTTTTCTTATTTATTGAACATCTTGATTCAATAAACTATTTAATTTGTTTTTTCCTTATTAAAACTAATATGATATACTTGTATACTTTATTTCTAACTAATCTCACTCTTTAAGTGATTTTAAAAATATCTATACATAATCCAAAAATTAAAATGAATCAATATAAAATCTTTGATGTTATTTTTTCCGTATAGTTATTTTAACCGTCATAAAAGAAAAAAAAATGTATACTCTTTTGAACTCTCTTTTATAATCTGGTAATTGTATACTTATGTATATTCTTTCCATATCAAGTAAATGTTATTCATAATGGACTCATATATGTACTTATGTATATCTACAGTACGAGACTTTTGTTGTTTCCTATAGTTTGTTTGTATATTTGTTCTGTGTGTAAAATCTCTTCATCTAAATAATTGTCCTGATCCAGTGTTTGTACAAGTTCTGGTACATGAAGATGAAAGTTCTCAAACTGGCACATTCTGAGGAAAATTCTCAATAATAAGGAAAGCTCTGGATAATATATTTGTTTTATACAATTAATTAGTATGGTGGCCGAAATTAATATGACAGAATTCCAGACAGTAAAGTATATTATCTACAAATATATATAAAATTGCTACGTATATTAATTCATCTATGTTAATATCATAACCATAATAATTATGCAAGGGGACAGTTTTCCAAGATGTTTTACATTGAAATTTTCCATTGGTACTATTATTCTCTTATTTTATTAATTAATACCTATTTTAACTCATATAAAATAGGAAAAATAATAATTAATGAAATTAATACCTTCATCACAATGAAACTAATGGAAGGTTGTTTCTCTAACAGCGAAGGGGTGTCTCTAAACTTTTATGGGGGTAGAAAAAGAAAAATAAAGTCCAAGACTCAATTACTATATGTGATGCTGTTTGTGTGAGCGGCTTCATTTAATGGGCCTCACTTTTTTCTGTTTGTTTTTGAGTTGGCCCATACCAATTCAGTTTGGATCCATTTCAAATATCTTTCCATTAATTAACTTGAATCAGTCAAAGTTTAAATTTATTTTCAATTTCGAATGCTAAGCATTCCTGAAGAACAAACAAATAAAATATAACTAAAAATAACCATTTAAATACGCATTAGTGTAATAAACCTCCTGAATAGAATGTATAGGGAACTGTATTTTCAAATATAAACAATTTATTGTACTGTTCAGCATATATTTTTTATGTATCGTCCCAACTTAATAAATTTTAAGAGCCATGTCCTACTAATGCATTATCTTATATACTTTTTAAAAATTCATACTAAACTTATTATGAGATATTTGGAAACACTTCAGTAGAACTTACTTCAACTTACAGCAACATTTATAGAAAAAAAAAAAATTCATTCTTTTCAATAAGTTTCTTAGTGTATGTGTATATATCAAATCAAAATAGATTGGTTAATATATATATAATTTTCAGCAAAGAGTATGTGAAAAACAGTGTTGGCATTTTACTGTTTCTATATATAATTTTGAAGTATCTGTGGTTAACTTTTGTGACCTAGTGGCATCTAAGGACTGCTTTTATCTGAATAATAACCTAATCTTATTCATATCTACAGCTAAGAAATACGCATCGAAAGAGAAGGTATTAGTGCAGAAAACTTACCTAGATTCAAAGGATGGGAAAACAAAGATACATGAACTGAACGTAAGTGCAGAATTTTGTGTTTGACAAGGATGTTTGACGAAGTTAGTTTACTTTTGTGTTGACACATCAATAATGGCGAGTCAACATTTATTTTATCGCAGTGTTCAAAATTCCAGTCTTCGCCAACACTCTGAATTATAGTGTATAGCTTTATCTCTTTACAACAAGTTCATCTTTTTCAATAGAGGCCGACCAACGTGATTCTATTCCATCCTCCACTCTCTCTTATGCTTCAGATGCTATAATACTATTATTATTTTTTCTGTATAATAAATAATATGCACATTTATTCTTATCTATGGTCAAACTCAGTGCTCATTTCTGTGTTCAACTATCCTTGCTCTTCGCATGATCTGTAATATATATTCATAATGAGTTTATTATTAAGAAAAAGGAGGGTTGAAGATGAAGCATGGTCTGAGATGGGAGCATAAAGTAAAAACAGTAAATGATAATTGAATTGGATTATTTTTTTATTGGATGCTTAAAAGTGAGGAGAATCTATCCTGAATGGAAATTTAGAATATTTAGTAGCATAATCCTGTTGGTAATATACTTTTAATTTAATCAATAAGTTCACTCCTCACTGATTCTCATCTCATCTCATATGATATGATATATATGCAAATTCCTTCGACCCGTAGACGTACCTTTCCTCGGCTTTCCGCAAAGCCCACCACAGAATAATTTTTATTTTTTTTTTATAAATAATAATAATAATAATAATAATAATAATAATAATGTTTACTTAAACTACGTTATTCGTTTTTCCCTTTTTCTTCTTTTTATCCAACTTTAACAGAATTTTCAAAATGAATTTCATGGTCATTGGATGACTGTATTGCATGAACTGCAACTTTTATACACGGTTGGATTCACACGAATAGAATATCTCATTTCATAAATACTCATGCTTCTTAGTAATCAACTTCGTTTTCTGGTTCAAGTATCTTAGACAAAACTACTTGTTCGTGCATCTGCATTTTTAGCTACTTTTGGTTAACTAATTCATGAACATGCCCATTTCTTTAAAATTACTATGTGTAAGGATAAGTGTTTTTGTCATAGATACCATGATAATAAGAGATAAAACGAGTTTATAGAATATACGCAATGAAAATAATTTTATAAGTTGGATTTATAAGATTGAATTAATCTTAAAGTCAATTTCTTTGAAATAATACTAGAGTTATATGAAATCTATTCTAACAAAATTTATTGTTTGTTAAAGATTTATACTTAAAGATTTGTTGTTCGTTGTCCCAATATTTAGTTGGATGGTCATAACTTCTTAATAGTTTTTAAAAATATAGATTAAAAAGAGGGTAAAATTAAAGAAAAATGATCTTATTAGAATGTTATCGTTATCGAAACTTGAATATAGAATTTTCTGTTTAAATTCTGACCCAACCTTAGACTAAAAGAAAACGAAAATCATAAGAAATAAAGCAAAGTGCAAAGTTCAATATTCGAAATTAAAATAAGTAGAGAAAAAGCGTGCCGAGTACACTACATCTGAACACTAGGGTGGGTTCCAACTTAAAATATTGTGGTTAATTTAATTCAAGTTATGGCTTTTATTTTGTATGCTTGCCTGCATAGTGGGTGTAGAAAGGAAATCATAAAATATAGACAATGCAAGTGCTATTATTCTGCTTACCGTTTTAAGCTCTATAAGTCCAATAATTGTCAACAAAAGCTACTCATAATCCTTTGGTGCACAAATTTTATTAGTTATTATATATATAAAGTTTTGAATAAAAATGTCAGTCCAAATAATTGATCTAAATCATCATTTTCTTTTTAAGTTAATATAATTTTTTTTTACACAGAACTCAGTCCTTTTTTTTTCTACTTTGGCTCACAATTTGATTTGGGTAGGGAGTTTTAGAGTCAAACGTTAACAAAAACTTTCAGAATTTTTCATATTTTGTGATACTCTTAAGAATATTAGATGATCTATAAAAGGGATCATAATAATAAGAAAAAATTACATTTTTTTAAATGTTTGAAAGAAAAAGAAGTCCTGGGAAATATAAAAAATTCCACCGATAAGAACACCTATAAATTTGAAAATTATTTTCAGACTCAGCAATGAAATTGACGAAATTAGAGGTAAAAGTAAGAATAAAAGAGGGAGGGTTTGTAACATACTTTTTAATTGTTAATTGAAATAATAATAGATAAAGTCATTAGTTTAAAAGTAACATTTATAGTCTATAGTAAACTTTAATTAATTAATTAATAATAATAAAATATGTAATTAAAAGATTTTGTTGATAATATATGCGGTGGTGAACATTATTGGATGGAATCTCAGAAAAACACATGTAATAGAAAGTTAAATACAGAACGTGGCTCTAATCGGTTATGGACCTTTGTTTTTGGGCTTCCAATGACCCAAATTAGCGCGTATGATTCAAGAATTTAGTGAATAATCTTCACGATTCAAGAAAGCGCGTATTGATGTTTTATTTAGTTATTAACGTGATTATATATTTGAAGATTTTTTTATTCTTATGACTTACAATCTTCTAATATCTCAATGAGGTGGTGATTTTATAAGATCCAGGTCATAATCTTAATCCAATATGTGACCTCCTGAATTAAAATATTCTTACTTAATTTTAGTCCATCAGAAGATCTAAGTCCAATGAATTAGTGTAGTCTTAATTTTGTTTAATTAGAAATTCCTACATTTATTTTAATAATGTAATTAATAAGTTTATTATGTTTACAAAGTTATTAGAATTTGCTATCAATTTTCGTATTGTCATACTGTTGCATTAACAACTTCATATTGATATTTTATATCTGGTAAAGTTTATAGCTGGATAAACTATCACAAATATTTCAAACTTTTTATATATTTTATATCTAGCTTAATTTAAAAAGCTAAAAGAATCCAAACCAAAACGAAAAATTTACAAACAGTTTTTTATGAACAATCAATTTTTATTTAATTAACTAGATCACATTAAGATCATACATACATTTTTGTAACTTAACTCATAATACATTGATTTTTTTAAAATGCTAGAAGTGATACATACTTAAAAAGAATTCATGTTTAATCTGTATCGTGTGTAAAAACATGTTAGATTAGTAATATTGTATCATGTGAGTTCAATTCCTAATTCAATAAATTAAGAAATGCTCCAAATAGAAAAATAAAGTCCTTTCTTAAAGGTGTTAATCAACGGTCCGTCAACGGAATGTTTGAAATTTTAATGTTATATTATTAGGGATGATAATGCATATTAGTATGTTTCACACATAGTCATTAAAAGATAAATTAGTTCATGTCCATGTTTAGAAAGGACAACGGTTGGGTCGAATGCGGATCATGTATATTCGCAATTCAGCCCACAATAGAAAATTTTGTTTGTTATTCATCTTGTTATTCGTCGAGTATCCACTCAAAAATTATCTGCAGATTTTTAAAAATTCACGGTTACCTGTAAATATATGCGAATATTTAAAAGAATATATTTTATAAATTTGTAAAGCAAAATTTAAATAGAATTACAAAAAATTATAAAATATAATATAAATTAAAATTAATTTTAATTAAATTTAATATAATAAAATATATATTGAATTTTAATTTTAATTAATTTAACCTAATAACAAATAAATCTACTTTTAATTTAATTTTTTGTGGATAACGGGTACTCGCAAATACGAATATTATGATACTCGCACTGGACTCCTTTATGAACGAATATTAAAATACCTACTATCCACTACCTGAGATACCAACTATTTGTTACAGATTTTATTCACGGATATCCACAAACAACATATATCTTAATGCAAGATTTTAATACTTTTATTCTTATTTGAATAAATTAGTAAAAATAATAAATTTTATAAATATATATTTTTTTTAAAATAAGTAAAACAAGAATGTAAACTAAATTTTAAGTAGTCAAAGATGTCAAACAAAACTCATAAGTAATAAGAGGTTCTTCAAAAAATAAATTTAATTATTGGTAAATTCATACAATACTCATGAGTGGACACATCATAAACTATAAATGTATTTTGAGACAAATCCATACTACGTATGTCTGTCTATCTCACCTTGTTGATCTGCTTGGCGATCGAGGTTATGCAAAACGAGAGTCAACAAACAAAAATATTTAACCTATTCCACACATTTTATTGTAAGTTTGCAAGTTAGGTCACACATCTCATCTCCATTCTCATTTCTATTTTTAATAAAATTTAATTAAATTTGTCTTTCTAATCATTTAACATCTTGTATTGGCCATTACTTAAATTTCAGATGAAATGTACAAGTAATTTTTAAAACAGTACCCGTCACCAAATAGAAGCAAAAAAAGATTATATTATATAATATAAGTTAAATTATTCTTTTGGTCCCTCTATTTGTCATGAAATTTTAGTTTGGTTCTCAAGTTTTTCGTTATTTCAATTTGGTTCTCATTTTCTTAAAAATGACTCAATTTGATCCTCACCGTTAACTTTGACCAGACGATGTTAAAGTCAACGCCACGTGTCAATTTATGTTTTTTTTTTGTTTTTTTTAATATTTTTGTAATTTTTTTTTTATTTTTGACACATGTCACTTCACAGTTGTGCTAAGTCTCAAAGGAACTTAATTTGGTCCATATATTTGTTTTTAATTTCAATTTAGTCCCAATTTTTGTAAAAATGAAACAATATTGTCCTTTCTTAAATTGACACTAAATTTATTTTTTTATAATTTTTATGGTGATATTCTTACTAAAATTAACGTTTTTATTAAATATTTCTATAAATATTTTAAATTAACTTTAAATTCTACACAAAATATTAGACTTTGGTTTTGTTTTGAACTTGAAATTTAGTTCCTAAACTTATGTGTGACAAGTTATTTGATTTTTAATCTTTACTAAGTTTGTATAATATGATACACTTGATGTCTGTATATATGATGACAAAATTGTTAATTTTGAAATTAAGTTTGGGGTTTAACTTTGTTTAATAATAAAACTAAAAAAAACTTATTTAAAAATATTTCTACAAATATTTAATAAAAACGTCAATTTTATTAAGAATATCATCATATACAAAGATTAAAT
>Ga0099823_1003242_pt1 | contig 15281 bp, 8 predicted proteins | sample CowpearedBW_FD_76831 | JGI IMG/M metagenome (GOLD analysis project Ga0099823, IMG submission 76831) | Root nodule microbial communities of legume samples collected from California, USA - Cow pea red BW | ecosystem: Host-associated > Plants > Roots > Nodule | place: USA: California | collected...
AAAAAAAATAAAAAAAAAAAAAAAAAAGAAAAAAAAAAAAAAAAAAAAAAAATAAAAAAAAAAAGGAAAAGAAAAAAAAAAAAGGCAACCAACAAAAGTGCATTGAGAAGGTATCAAACATGTGTATTAAATGTAAATGCAGCGGAATTGTAAAAGAAAAGAAAAAGCAGGAAAAGCGTATTTTTTAGAAAAAAAAATATTCAAATAGACAATTCTTTCTTGAAAAAATTACGAAATTGAATAAATTGTGCTAAGATACGATTTTATTATTATTAGAATCAGTGTAGTTAAAATGTAAGAATCGTAAAATCCGAATCTCGATTCACCGCAAAATTCTCCCAGCGATACATATTGTTTAATGAATTGTTTTGTAACCTGAATCGAAACATGGATCGCTGAATCGATTGTGAATCGTGTGATTTGCGATTTGGTTTGCGTCACTCACATACGATTCATGATGAAGAAAAAAAATTGAAAAAATCAAAAAGAAACATAGAGAAAAAGAAACTCAAAGAAGATGAAAATTCAGGAAAAAAGATAAATAGTGGAGAGAATGAACAGTAGAGAAGATGATAATGAACTAATAGAACCGTAGAATACAAAGTAAAAAGAGATTTGAAGAGGATGAATAGTGAGAAGGGAAGAAGATGAAGTCATGAGATGAACATAAATGTGAGAGATAATACGTGGTTCTCATCCAACTCCTAATATCACACGTTATATTAAGCAATAATTATTATTCTCCTTAAGTTTTTAAGACTTTTCATATAACCTATTTACCAGTTAAGTTTTGAAGACTTTTCATATAACTTATTTACAAGTTCAGAAGACTTTTCATATGACTTATTTATAGGTTCAGTTTTGAAACCTATAAATAATATCTCCATGACTTGAAAAAGGAGATAGAAAAACATTTAGAGAGACACACTTTGTAATATACACCTAAGTGTATTTTGGTGAGATTCTTGTTCCCATTCAAGAGCTTTGTACTTTTTTTTTTATAGTGGAACTTTGTTCATTATCGTCTTGTGATTTTTCTTCTTACATTCAAAAGAGTTGCATGTTATTTTTCTTACTCTTTTACTTACTTCTCTTTAATTCTAATTGTCACAATCTTATGTTTCCGTATTGTTCGATATCATAACAGTTATCAAGAAACTGTGTTAATATGTCATAACTTTAGTTTAAAATATTTTTAAAGTTAAAGTCGTGTCGTGTCAAAGTAACACATGATCCAACTTTACTTCAAAACATTTTAAATTGAAGTATGTCATCCTAATACTACTTCTACAAAGTTGAAAGTTATGTCTACCTGTCACCATTTCATTATAAAGTGCACTAAATTAAAATTGTGTCACTTTAACACGATTTCAATTTAAAAGTGTTTAGCACTAAAATCGTGACAACATGATACAACTGATCCATTTTTGTAATTTTTGTTAGATCTATCCATATTGATATTTTTAAAAAAAAATTGCATGCTTTTTGTAAAAAAAAAACCTATAATAAATGATTGACTAAACGCGTTGCATAACTGCCATATTAAGAGTGTGGTAAAACATGAACATACTTTGAATATTTGAAGTGATTTACATTTACTTCATGGAACTCTCCTACAGCAGCAAAAGTCAAAGTGATAAAACTAGAAGAAAAACGACAACATTTGTTTATTGTCATGCTAATTAGAAGGTTCGATGTCTTTAAGAAGTCCAACAACCTGCTGCATGCTTGGTCGCTTGGAAGGAAGATCAGCAGTGCAGAGATAACCAATCTTAAGGGCCTCTTCCATTTGTTCTTCTGCTCCAGTGCAACGAATTTTCGGATCAATGGCTCTCGAACCTTTGTTCTCTCTCACTAACCCTCTCACCCAGCTAACCAAAGTTGCTTCTTTTACATCACCATAATCATCTGCAACTGGTTTCTTCCCAGATAGCAGCTCAAACAGCACAACCCCGAAACAATACACATCAGATTTTGGAGTTGAGGTGCAGAATTCTTGTTGAGAAAACTCTGGTGGAACATACCCAGGTGAACAAAGTGCACTCTCTTCATCCAAAATCTTAGCCAGCCCAAAATCAGAGAGTCTTGGCTCCAAGTTGTAATCCAAATACACACTGCTAGCTTTAACATCTCTGTGAATGATTGGTGGGGAGCATCCATGATGCAGAAAAGCCAATGCTCGAGCAGTGCCAAGTGCGATTTTATGCCGAAATCTCCATGTTGTGATGCCTCCTTCTGATGCAGCGTTTTGAATCCCATTACTCACATCTTCTTCCCATGTATCTGTGCTCCAATCATCTGTGCTTTGAAGTACACCAAGTGGCAAATCATAAAGCAAATTTTGCAAGTTTCCATTCTCCATGTAGTCATATATAGCAATCCTCTGATCCCCAGCTACACAATATCCTGTTAGAGGAACAAGATTGGGATGCTTTATTCTTCCAAGATACTCAAGTTCTCTTGCAGCTTCTTTGTCTGTAAGAGTGGATCCAACCACCAGAACTTTTACTGCTACATGAATACCACCTGGTAGAAATCCTCTATAAACAGGGCCAAATTTCCCTTCAGCCAAAAGGGTACCTCTATCAAAATTTGAAGTTGCAGCCAAAAGGTCTGCAAATGTGATGTTTAATAGTGGCTTGTCAAAGATCACTACTGGGACTGATGTTGCTTGTTTCACATCAGCCACCCATGTGGTTGAATCAGTGTGGAATGAAAAGGGACCAGACATGTTATGATGTTCTTCTTTGTACGAGGTTTGTTTCACAGGCCATGGTTTTGTTTTCTTAAGGCAACCAAAAGCTAGAAGCATAAGCCCAGCAATCAAGAAGATCATTGAGAGGGTCAATGCTAGGGCTAGCTTCATTCCCTTATTTTCAGTGGCTCTTTTTCTCAGAAAACTTGGGTTTGCAGCAATGGGGCAACTGTTCAATGATCCATAGAATGCTCTTTGGATGATGGCTGATTTGATTTCCAAAGCACAGAAGGTTAAGTTGTTATATGAGAAGTTGTACTTTTTCATTAAAGGGAGTTTCTCTATGATTGATGATGGGATATCTCCACTCAGATTGTTGTTTGAAAGGTCAAGAACTTGGAGGTTTGTGTTGTTTAGTGAAGGGATTTTCCCTGTTAGATGATTCATAGAAACATCAAGTGTACTCAAATTACGAAGTTGAGAGATTTCAGCAGGAATGTAACCAATGAGACTAGTTTTGGACAAGTTCAGATATTCCAATCCTGATATGATTTCAACCTTGGGGAATTTCTGTCTGCTAAATCTATTGTTGGCAAGGTTAAGGTGTTTTAGGTTCTTGGATTCAATCAAATTTTTGGAAATCTCTCCATGCATCTGATTCTCTGACAAATCCAGATAAACTAAATGAGACCAATTGTAATTAGAGATGGAATGTACCTGAGAAATGGGACCTTCAAAATGGTTTCTTCTAAGATCCATGACCTCAACCCTTCCCTGAAATAACTTCATCACAGAACCCTGAAAGGAATTTCCAGATATGTTGAGACTCACAATGGATTTCAACCCAGAAATATCAGAATCACTGCCATTAATACTATTCCCAGCAAGGTTCAAGGTAGTGAGATTAGGAAAAGCAGCACCAAAATCATCAGGAACTGTCCCACTTAGCTGATTTGAAGAAAGATCAATTGAAACAAGAGAACGACACTTAAGAATCCCAGAAGGGATTCTTTGCTCAAACCAGTTGTGGTCAAGTTTGATGACTTTCAGACTCATGAGGGAACTAATAGCTTCAGGAATTTGCCCAGAGAAATTGTTGTTGGACAAGTCCAACACTTCCAGCAAACCAAAGTTTCCTATGTTGTTAGTCAATGAACCAGAAATCTGATTGCCGGAGAGGTTAAGGTTCTTGAGCATGCTAAAACTCCAGAAATCAGGAGGCAAGTCAGTGATTTTGTTGTGACTAAGGTCCAAAGATCGAAGCTTTGTGAGCTTACCTATGGTGGTGTCTGGAATAGGACCAGAAAGTTTCATGCCAGAAAAGACTAACCCAATAACATGTTCTTTCTTGGCATCACATGAAACTCCTTGAAATGAACAGACAGAAGCAGAAAAGTTGTAAACCTGGGAGGATGCTAAGTCCATCTTCTTCAAGAACTCAGACACAAAGAAATCATCAGTGTTTGGTTGCTGGGATGATAAGTGCTTGAAGAAGAGTGTCAGAACTAGAACTGAACCGAACACTCCCAAAGCCATCAGCAAGGAGAGATGTCGGTTACTGAGAAATGATGCAAGATAGTTAGTCACTCACGGCAAACTTGGAAAATGCCCCTTTCAGAACTTCAACACCAGAATAATTATGCATACTCCAGTGCTTTTCTACATCCCATATCTCCATGCACTATCTGTAACACAGAGTATTCGAAGGAAAATACTGATGAAAAAAGAAAAAAAATTATGCTTTATGTTTTTTCTGTAGCGGAGAATAGAGTAGAAGGGTTAACTTACAACAGGGTTGCAACTTGCAATTACTAGTACCAAGATCTTTTAAGGAAAAAATGAAGTAGCTCTGATGTAACATAACACAAAGGTTGTGGACTTCTACGAAAAAACATCTGAGAGAGCCTTCTTTGACTCAATTCGTAGAGTTTAAAGTAATGCCTTGCTCAACTTTATAAAATCGGTATTTAAGGACGACGACTCGACGGTGGACGGACAATAAATCCAACAAACAACAAATATCCTGATAGCGAATGATTCAATAGATTCTAATAAACAACAGATTTATTTATAATATAGTCCAAACATGACTCTGATAGTATGCTAATAAGTAAATTTTAAGTTTAATTCAAATTTATCAAACTGGACTTGTAAGATGAGGTTTGCACTCACTTATTGTAAATTGACCTTTTATTTAGTTGATTGAACTTCCAACACACCCCAATCATGCCAAGACATATACAACTGATGTGTGTTGACTAAATATTAATGGGTAGTCTGATAAGTGTTCGATAGCGGGTGGATAATAGATTCAATAAACAACAAATCTACATATAGTGGATGGCACAATAGGCACTCACAAACATCATATCTCATTAGGATAAACTCAAATCTATAACTCTAATACCATTTTAAGAAGTAAACTTTATACATAATTCAACTCCACAAAACTGATTTGTAAAATGAAAATTGAACCCACTAAATCTTTAGGTTACGTGAGTATGTGATACTAAGAAACAAACTATTATTGTCTTTGTCTTAAGCTTAAAGCTAGGGTACTTTATTTCTGTGGCTGAGCATACGGAGCAAAGCTAGATCTTTAAGAAACAAAACAAGACTTTTTATTTGATTTTTAATATTTTGACTCAGTGAATGAGCAAGGTAGAGACAGTGAAACATGCAGGACAATATGAATGAGTAAAGAAAAGTAAAGAGCAAGGTGGGGGTCTGGTCGGGTCATAAATGAGAGGGAATTGAATGGGAATAGCGTTGAGGAGAGGTTGGTGAATGTATCAAGAAATATTGGTGGGAATTCAATGATTCTTCATTGAGTATTTATCACTTTTTTTGGGTCCATTAAGCTGTTGTTTCTCCGTTACGGTTCAAAGTAAGAATACAATAAAGCAAGTCCTTCTTTGTAAGGGCATCATGATCATTCATTCCTCTCAAGTATAGAGGGAAACAAGAAAAATCATGAAAACCGGTCACAAGGGGAAGAATATTCAAACCACTCACGTATTAGTAATAAAAAGTTTAATTAGTCGACCGGTACCACTTTCATTCAGATGTGTCAGTTTGGTATCCACTTTTAAAAATATTTTAATTAAGTCTTAACTTTTGAAAAGACGCTTCAATTAGGTCATTTTCAGCAACAAATTATTAACACTGTTAATGATATTTGATATTTAAAAATTTAAAATGATTTACAAAATTAAGTATTGATATTTATATTAAAATTTAGTGGTAAAAGTCATTAATTAAATTAATAGTTTTAGTAATTTTTGCTTGAAAGGAACCTGATGGAGATACTTCTTCATAAGTTAGAACTCGATAGACACACTTTTAAAAACGAGTACCAAACTGATACATCTAAACGAAAGTGGGTATCATCTGACTAATTAAACCTAATAAAAATAAGGATGGTATATAGTAAAAGAGTTGCTGGAGATTAATTTTATTGCTTTCTTCCTATAATTTTCTTTTTCATACCAACAAGTTTAATTACTGAGTTAAGAAACAAACATCACTTGATAGTCCTTGCCTTAATGAGGAGTTTAGGAGGCTAATGGGATTTTGATTAACTCAGAAGGTGTTGTAGAAGGAAAAACTTGTAAAAGCATGCCTCATAGTAATCCCATTTCATATCTCACCAAAAACCTATGAAAAATAACATGTAAAACAAAAATATTTTGCGAAAGAAATTAGAAAATTGATGGAGACTTAAAAATAGAAAAAAACATGTTCTCTTTGTAATGAATTTTAAAGGATAAGTGAAAAATAATCCCTAACCTCAAAAAAGTTTATCAAAATAAGAATTAAACCAAGAGTAAAGAACTCTCAAAACTTCCAAAATGAACTCAAAATATCAAATTGATTTTATAAAAAGCGTGGATTATCTTTTATAAGGAGCATGCGACTGGTTTAAAGAGGAAAAAAATATCTCTTAAGTGTTTAGAAACATTATCAAATCCAAAATCCAAATGTAAATATAAGACTACTTAACTTAAAAGTTAACTCAACTAATTTTATGTTTGACACTAAGTTAATTCCTAATTAATCGTAGCACACAAGTGGTTTGTTAAGATTAGGAAAAGACATATAATACTCTTAGCAAGATTTAAATAGCAAGTGTATCAATTGCATAATAATAAGTAATAATTAATTATTGTTATTTAAAAGGAACTGTGTAATACATGACAATAATTGTAATATATAGTTAATTTAGACAAAAGAAAATTAAAAAATTATATAAATATTTAAAATAATTAAAATTATGCAAAGACAAATAAAACTTTTCCCAGGATTGTATCAAACACTTTCAAGACTAAATGAATAGGAAAATATATGGCATCCTAATTCCATAGAACGTGTCTAGGTTTATTTATTAAGAATAAATTCTTTCAGCACTTAATAAGCATATTTATTGCTTTCATAGCAAAAGTTTTATTAGGTATTTTATTTCACTTCTAAATTAGAAAAAATATTTTTCAATACTTAATGAATCAATTATTAAATTATGGATGATCAAACCACAACAAACATTAAACATAAAAACTAAATACTAGAGTCGAACGAGAGTTTGATATAAAAACAATACATGTTACACAAAAATTTAGTTGATTACATCTGACCTCAACAAAATGAGATATCTCTTCATTGTCATGAAGAGCCTAAAAAGAAAAAAAAATGAAAAATGAAAGAGGATGAATAATCAAATAGGAGAGTAAATGACTCCAAAATACCCTAGCGACCTTATAGATCTTCAAAACCGTGTTTCTCACTTTAAAATTATCAAAAAAATTCCCTTTTTCTTTAAAATATCAGGAGAAATTAGTCAAATTTGTCATGTCATCATAATCAGTGCCCAATGTCACATGTTACAAGCTGAGCGCCTGCACTAAAAAGAAAGTGGTGCTTAACACGAGTAAAATGACACTCAGTGCAAGTTCTATGTTGCTTAACTCAGATCGTCATTGGGAGTTGATGTCGAACTTGAGGTGAGTGGCAACAAGTACTAATGACAAATTTTCCTCTTTGCCTTCATGACACTAGGCTTGATCCAAGTGCCAACCAACTCAAACTTCATGAGAGGATGTATTATGAAAAGATTCTAAATTTTTTAAAATATAATTCAACTTTTCCTTCTTTATGTTTTGACCTATCTTTATCTAATATGAAATAATCAAAGACACATTACAATATGTGATACATCTAAGGGTTGTAAAAAGTTAAATTGGAACTCATCCTAAGAATGATTTTGACACAACATACTAATCATATGAGATTATATGTTCAATATGGAGTTACTAGAAGAAGCAAGGAGTTTTAAAAGAAAAAACATGTCCCTATCACAATTCGTGGCAATAAAATGTGTTACATAAAAGACAAACATGTTTAAAAAACAATACCATAAGACAAACATCAATGGCCCAATTTAGAAAGTTCATAAAAGGAAGTCTTTTCATGGAAAATCAATAAAAAATGTATAATACATACACATATTCTATGTAAATTCTTTCTTAGATAAAGAAAGTTATAAAGCTTCAACTCCTAAGTAGGATCATTCAACTCCTAAGTAGGATCATTGCATGTTATAAAGAATTTTTTAGAGATAATTTATATTTATAAATTCTTCACTCAATAAAGTTAAATTTTTAGATAGAAAGAATGTTTGTTTGTAACATCCTCTCAATGAGAATTTCCTCGTAAACACCAAATAACTTGTTTAGTCCTTAAGAAACGTTGTATACCCACGTGATTATTAGTAAATATGTCAGAGAGACTCTGGTTACTCTTAATAAATAATAATTTGTAATTAGTAAAATGGTTGCGAAGGAGAACTAGATGAAGTGAAATTGTATAAAATTAAAACGTTCACTGCCTTGTTGTACAAACCCACTTAAAGAAAAAGCTAAATTAATTTTTTAAAAATATAAAAAATAAGATTTAATTAAAAACTATAATATATATTTTTTTATTTTTTTATTTATATAAAATCCCATACGAATGCTATCAATGTAAAGGGCGTGACTTATCTGTAACTAACCAGTAACAGATCCTGGGAGCTCCTGCATCGAGTGGCAAATGGCGCAACGCGGGTGGTCTGAAATTTTGTGCATAGCCACTCTATTGTTATGCAGCGGTGTTGCAACCTCCTTCTCCACGGACCCTCCGTTGCTCCAACAACAGAAGGACCGGGTCGGTACGCTCCCGGGTCAAACCTTCAACGTTAGCTTCGCACACTACGCTGGGTACATCACCGTCGATGAGAATGCTGAGAGAGCACTCTTCTACTGGTTCATCGAGGCTCTTGAAGATCCTCATTCCAAGCCCCTTGTTTTATGGCTCAATGGAGGCGAGTTCAAATTTGCTCTTCACTAGCTAACAATTCATTTTTGTTTTAGTTCTTCTGCTGCTACGTATAACATTGTTAACGATCGATTGACACGAAATCAAATATTTGGTGTGCATGCGCGCAGGACCTGGTTGTTCATCCATTGCTTACGGACAGTCAGAGGAAATTGGACCCTTTCATATAAATTCAGATGGCAAGACTCTTCATCCTAATCCCTATGCTTGGAACCGAGGTGAGGTGAACCACAACCTTCCTTTCCACTTTCAGGTCGTGTTTGGAGAAATTTTTCCGTACAATTTTTAGGAGAGAAAATATGAAGAAAAAAATTTGTTTGGAAAAGTTATCGGAAAACTTATTTGAGAAGAAAACATTGAAGATGAAAGTTGAAGAGGTTATATGAAAAGTTATATTTTACCACTTTTTTTTAATTTTTTTTTCAGATGCCAACCTTCTTTTTCTTGACACTCCTGTTGGAGTTGGATTTTCATATTCAATTAACGGATCCGACCTGCTGAACAATGGCGATAAGAGGACAGGTAGTACAATTTTTCATTCAGCTTCCGTTTTTTCAGGTTCACATTTGCACATGTACACACACGCGTATTAGGTGATAGCAGGGATCTTTACCGTTCAGTCTTACATTGATGATTAATATTGGTTTTGCTTGAATCAAAGAAGACTGAGTGGTTAAGGTTAACTGCCCTAAAGCTCTCACCTTATATTGCTATATGTAAATTTGTGCAAGCTAAATTAATAAAGCTTTATGTGCAGCTGAGGACAATTTATCATTTCTGTTAAAGTGGTTTGAGCGTTTTCCTCAATACAGAAGAAGCGACTTTTTAATTAGTGGTGAGAGCTATGCAGGTAAACAATATTGCTCAGCGTAAGTTTAAAATTGAAAGTAACTGATATTCTGTTCTTTAGATTTTTCTGTTTTTTTGTTTCATTGTTTTCTTTTTAAAGTCATTGTTTGCTAGTAGTGGTTATGTTGTCAGCTGAAATAGATTTGGCACTTCAATACTGCTCTGTTTGTTTTGAGTAGATGTTCGAGTTCTTTGATTATGGTCTTATAGATTTTAACATGTCCTAATTGATATTGTTCAATCATTAATCTCATGTATCAGGACATTACGTTCCTCAACTTAGCCAAGTTATTGTTAAGTACAACTCAGCTACTAAAGAAAATGCTATAAATCTGAAAGGTTTCATGGTATGGGTTCTAATTTTGCATAAAAATAAATATTTGATTTGTGTCACTTCTTATTATTAGTTTAATCCATATATCTCTGCTGCAGGTAGGAAATGCTCTGACGGATGATTATAATGATCAATTAGGGATGTTCGAGTTTATGTGGTCAAGTGGTTTGATTTCGGATCAAACATACAAGCTTTTGAACCAACTTTGTGATTTTCAATCAGTTGAACACCCATCAAATTCATGTGAAAAAATTTGGGACATTGCTTACGACGAACTTGGAAATATAGACCCATACAGTCTGTATACACCACCGTGCCATGGCAATGTTAGTCAGCTAAGTGGGCTGGTGAGAAGAAAGAATGTAAGTGTGAATATATTTTAAATACGATTATACAGTGCACGTGACAGATTTGTACTACATATCATTATTATTGATGTGTTATGTCATGCTACAGAAAATTGGTAGACGCCGTCTCAGTGCACAGTATGATCCATGCACCGAAAGTCACTCCACTGCATACTTCAATCGACCTGAGGTCCAAACAGTTCTTCATGTTGATCTAGATCATAAGCCTGCTGCATGGGAGACCTGCAGGTAATGATCACTTGAGAAGCACTTGAAAATTTTCTATTTGCATCCACAGTATTTGATGCGAATGTAAAAGGTTTCAATTTAAAATAAAAATATAGAAGGAAAAACAGTAAGGTGTAAGCTCCAAATAAGGTTTAGGTGAACTGGGATGAGAAAGTGTTTAGAATGTCACAGGTGAAAATATTCTGTCTCACTTTCTCTCCGATGGCAACATCCACCCTAAATTACACTAATGATCCCTTACCGTCTCCACCACACTGGACATATCTCATATTCACCTTCTCTTCCATATTCATGCAATTTCTTCATCATTTCATTGCCGCCAAGTGTTTGTTTGAGACACAATGGGACATTTCTCTTGGATAACTTTGCCCTACTCTTTGACTACATTTCTTAACTCATTCTCCGTCACCTGGTATGATTTCTGATGATACTTTTTATGCCACACCAATTGTCTTACAAGAAGTATCTCTGCCTATCAAAACGTTATAACCTTTCAACTCATCAAATATGGTAAACTAGTCCCTTTGAGGACTCATGTGGATTCAATGCCCACCTATCAAATTACTGTTGTCTTAAGACAATGCTCAACACATGATCATCACAAATGATTCCACTTTCTAGCTATAGCTGCCACCTAATCCTATTTCCCCAATATTGGACAATCTATCCTATAATGCTCTGACTGCTTGCAATACCTATAAGCATCTTTAGGATCAATCTTTGTCTTCCTCAACTTTTGGACGTTGGGTTTTTCTTGAAGAACACCAACCCAAAAGACGACAAATTTTCTACACTCAAATGTTGAGGCGAAACTGCCTTGTCTAGAGGCTAGACTTCACCTCTTCATGCGTAATGCAATCCTTTCCTACGCTCAAAGAACTTGCCAAGTTCTCGTAGGACGATGGGACAGAGGCGAGCAAAATCATCATTCCATCTTCATCTTCTACCTTGATATCAATGTCTTGAAGTTGCTCCATCAAGATTGAATTGAATTCATCAAGATGAGCCTTGAGTGACACACCCTCCTGTTGGGAATCAAAATGTGAGTCTAAGTACCTCATTGAGTAAAAATGAAAAATTTAAGCATCATATAAGGATGAAGATCCATAAACTCATTACTTTAAGGTTTTAGGTTGTAGGTGGTGACAATCCTTTATGTGTGGGTGGACTAATTTTTCATTGATGTTGTATCTCCCGGTGATCCTCTCTCAGAAGACCTATCATCAAAGTTGAAGGTTTGCCTTCGTGACCAGTTCAGACGAGTCTTTGTATCGAAAGTCTTCCTAATGGAGGGTTAGGCATGCATGTCCCGTTATGTGATCGGCGATACAAGTAAGGGGTACTCGTGGTTTGTGTGATGTGAAAGCTTAAGGGGGAAGTGCCAATGTGAAGAGACTCACACTTGAAGGGAGATTATTGAGAATTTAAGTGAGTCTAAGTCCCAATTGAATGAAAATGAAAAAGTTGAACACCATATAAGGATGAAGCTTTATAAACCCACTGCCTTAAGGTTTTGGGTTGGAGGTGGTGCTAATTCCAGACTCATGCCTCATTGATGTTATATTTCTCCGGTGATCCTCTCTCAAAAGACCCATCAATTTCCTCTTCGACAAAAGCTTGCTGAAGAGCTTCTCTAGCTTTAGCCTTAACGTTGAATGAGCCTTTTCCTCCATTTGTGCCAAAACTTGCCTCTCTATGTTTGACTTGTTTTGAGAAGGTGGTGCATACACCCCTTGCTCCCCCTTGCTTCTTGACCAAAACTCGTATGTTAATTGTCCTATGGTTGAATCTATTCTTCGCATTGAACTTCTTGATCACGGATGTCATATGCATTTTCTTGCAAGAACGTACCACAAATGCAAAACAGGATTGAAAAACTGGCTCTAATACATGTTTATTCTACACTTAGTATTGAAATGAGTTCAAAGAACAAAAGAAGCAATGCTATACTGATTGTGACGCATACAAATTGGAGATGCAAACAAAGAACACACAAAGTAAGATAAGGAGGAATGATGGTCTTGTTTATCATGCAAAAAAGCTTTTCAATTAAGTATTTTTAATTTCCTGCATAAATGAGTTTGCTCTAAGAACCAAAAAGGTGACCAGCAACCATTCATCATTGTTGGCTTTGGTCTCCAACAAGTTGTGGTACTTATCATCTCTTACCTGATCTTCCTCTGCATCAGGATTATCACTGGCTATGGTTATCCTGGCTGAGTTGGAAGAGGTAGCGGAAGACACCATGGAAGAAGAGAAGAGAGGAAAAAAGAAAACCTTAAAATACCAAAGAGGTCCGATTGAATCAACAAGACCATATCTAGAAAGAGCAGGACGAGACGATTCCGACACAGGTGATCGCTGCCAGAGACGATGAAGGGAAAATAAATAGAGTAAATAAAAGATATTGTTTGATATTTTAATTAACAATATCTAACAATATCTTAATAATATCAAACGATATCTAACAATTATCAATATCAATTTCTTTATATCCAAGATGGGTAAGCAATAATTATCAAGTCACTAATATAAGACAAATAGTGTCAATAAGAGGAACATAAAAATTTGTACTGGTTCACCTCCCAAAGAGGCTACATCTAGTTGTGTAATCATCCTAATCCATTAACCTCTACTTTGTATAAACACCTTACACGAAAAACAAGAAGAGCAACACTTTACACCAGATCTTTAACCCTACAAGATCCCAACACAAACTTGTGAAACCCTTCCACAAGCAAACCTTGATCACCTTGATCAAGAGAGCGCAATTCAGAACTGAATCACTTGGACAATTGAGTTCAAAGAATCATAATCTTCATCATCTAACTGTAATTCTTGTTGGCGACCTGGTGAACCCTCCTCAATACCTAGATATTGCTCATAAAATGTTTTCAAAGATCAAAGATGACATTAATTTTGACTTCAATTGACTTGCCTTATCAAGTTTAAATATATACACAATGAGGTAATTAATAAAATCTAACTTGTTCCTAGGATCAAGCACAACAACGATGAGTTACATATTAATTCCATCAACATTTCCCCGGTATTTGTTATATAGTTACCCTTCATATTCAGTGCCATTGACTTTATCTTTTCTTCATTACTTTGGGAGTATTGTCAAATTTTTTCCCCAATGCCAAACACCTCCTTCGCATACATGTGACTAATCATGTAGGAAGAACCACAAGTATGTATTGTAGAGTCATAAAACATCTTTAAAATACTATAATTGACCTAACATGGTTCCAATCTTCTTCTATTGGCACACTAACATAATTTTTGGACAATTCAATACCAATTTTCTTGTCTTGCATATCCAACAAATCAAAGGCATCTTTAAAAGTCAAGGATGCCTATAACATTAGGTAAGTTGAATGCCACCTAGTTTCATCTTCGAGATAAAGACGACCTTTATAAGAATTTTTCTCTTGCTCTTTTTTCCAAATGTAAGACTCTAGTATGGGGTTTATAGGGCTTTGGTCTCTCCAACTACCATAGGTGGTTCTCTAAAGGTTCTCATCTGTGTCCAAGTCATTTTAACTGATTTTTTGTTAATCTTTTTCTCAATCGGTGCCAAACCCATATCTCCTCATGTACAAATGTATCTTGTCTTGGCACTTTTCATATGGCCACACATGTCTTGATATTCTCATTTCTTCTTATTTTTACTATCGCTTTAATAATTTAAGAATCCCTGCAACTACATCATTTGGAGATTTTGATAATTGGTTGCAACTTTAGGGATTGTAGGCACAACGTAGAATGTATTGTCGTACCTTTTGTCTATATCTCTCTCTATTTGCACCTGTTTGGTTTCTTTTACCAAACTTACAGACAACACAATCCTCTTATTCTCATTTTTTGCAGTGACGTGGTAAATACAAACTGGAATGATTCTCCAATATCAGTGCTCGATATTTATCAAGAACTTATTGACGTGGGTCTGAAGATATGGGTGTTCAGGTTAGTCTTATTTTCTTATATCTAGATTTAAACCTATAGTTACAAAATCATTCCCTTTTAGTCTATATAGGTAAAGGCATCCCTCTTATTCTTACACATACCATTTTAAATCTCTCTCTATACATATTTTTTTTATGTCTTTTAGTCCCTATGAAAAGGAATAAAAGGAATTAAAAATGATATAGGTACAGACTAAAAGGAGTTTTTTAAGTGTAGGGACTAAAAGGACAAGTTTTGTAAGAAGGATCAAATGGTTAATTAAACCTAATACCTGGGTTTACTCGTTTGTTTGATGTAATACATATATATGTAAAGTGAGCCAAGAAGAGCTTGAAACTGATTCTCAGCATCTGTTACGTTGCCTTGTACAATTTGCTAATTACATTTTGTCTGAAACCCTCTCTTGATGAAATTCTTGATTTCACATAATCTAAACGTACAAAATCATTTCAATGTCCTTGATTATATC